>Ga0265797_10005512_pt1 | contig 18441 bp, 20 predicted proteins | sample P2T30metagenome_FD_192433 | JGI IMG/M metagenome (GOLD analysis project Ga0265797, IMG submission 192433) | Plant litter microbial communities from East Loma Ridge, Irvine, California - P2 T30 | ecosystem: Environmental > Terrestrial > Plant litter > Unclassified | place: USA: California... | reverse complement strand
ATCGATGTGCTAAGATGCCCGCCTGCGATTGGGCCTCTGTGGCGGAATTGGTAGACGCACTTGACTCAAAATCAAGCGCCGTAAGGCGTGCCGGTTCGATTCCGGCCGGAGGCACCACCTACTCGCAGCGCAATACCTTGCTTTATACAGTTTCCTTAGTAAATTCAACTACTTAAACCACTCTCTGCTATCTGCGGTGCTGTGCTTTATACCGCTTAATACCCCTTCTTCTCTCCATCCGTTACGCCATTTTTACGCCATAATTACGCCAAACCTACTTGGGGATGGCATGGCATCAATAGCAAAACGGGACGGCTCATGGCGAGTGCAGATCGCAACGCTTGGGGTCAGGGACTCAAAAACCTTCAGCACTAAGGCCGAGGCGATAGCCTGGGCAGCGAAGCGCGAGACAGAAATACGCGACGGCGAAACAACCGGGATTCAAAAGGGACGCACCCTTAACGACGCATTCCGCAGGTACGAGAAAGAGGTGTCGGCCCACAAGCGGGGCAAGCGTCAAGAGATCCTGCGCATGGGGGCAATCGGTCGCTATGAGATCGCCGGGACACCTCTCAGCGATATGAAGCTGGCCGATATCACGCCGGATATTCTGGGCCGGTGGCGCGACCAGCGTCTCACCGTCGACAAGGTAAAAGGCTCGTCCGTCAACCGCGACCTCAACCTACTGTCCCACGTGTTCTCGTCGGCTACAAAGGAATGGAAGTGGATCTCCAAGTCGCCAACCACCGACGTACGGCGCCCGGCCGATCCACCGGCACGTGATCGCTTGTATTCCGACAACGAGATCGAACGGATCTGCTTTGCACTCGGCTTCGACCAAGCAGAGACCGAGCTAGCCACTACGGGTTATCAGCGCGTGGCCGTCGCATTTCTGTTCGCGATCGAGACCGCGATGCGAGCTGGCGAAATCTGCGGCCTGGTGGCCAGCGATATCGTGGGCCGAACCGCCACACTCCGGCAGACCAAGAATGGAACGAAGCGAGGTGTCCCGCTGTCGCGCCGCGCGGCCGAGCTTCTGCGCCTGCTGCCAGAGGCGTCTGACGAAGGGCCATTGTTCGGCATGACTGCCGGATCACTCGACGCACTATTCCGCAAAGCCAAGAAGCGCGCCATGATCGATGACGGCACTTTCCACGACACGCGCCATCTGGCTATCACGCGTTTGGCGAAGAAGCTCAATGTGTTGGACTTAGCGCGCATGGTCGGGCACCGTGACCTTCGACAGCTGCAGGTGTACTACAACGAGACGGCGGAGACGATTGCGGCTCGCTTGGATTGAAAGCACTCACTAAGCATAAAATTCGTCTGAAAATTATGTTGCTGAGACTGACCGTACACGATGAATATACAATGATTTTCCTTTAAACTTGCGAAAGCGTGTATGGCCCCTCCTCTTGTAATTGACACCATTGACCAAGCTATTGCATACCTCGCAGGTGACGTCGCAGAGGATGACCTGGTTCGGTTGACTGGTGGGCTTCTCTCGTTCCATGCACATATTGATGGGGAGAACTACCACACTAGCATCCCTGCCGGCCTCGCAAGGGGTCTATGGGAGTTACAAGAAGAGCTCTATCGAGCGGTTGCTTTTGCCCTCTATGGTGACGAAAGCTATAAGCGCTTGACGGAAGAGCAGAAAGAGAAATTTGAGCTTGTATTCCAGGTATCAGAAGGCAGTGTTGATTTATTAGCGCCATTAGAAACGTTCTTTAAAGAACTTGGCGAAGGCTTTAAGACCATGGACAGTTCACACAAAATGAAGACGTTGGTTGCCATTGCCTTAGTAATGGCCGTGGCTTGGGGCGGCGTAACTGTACAGCAATCACTTGCTGACAATCGGCTGAAAGTTGCCGAAATCGAGGCTGAAGGTAAGGACAAACAAGGCGTGCGGGACATGGTCGTCCAGCAACAAAAGGCACAGGCTGAGCAGTTGGCTGCAGTAGCGGAAGTAGTACGGGGCGCTGCAGCAGGCAACCCCGCAGTCGGCCGCTTTGCTAAAGCGACCGAAAATGGCACTCGTGCCATTATCAAGGGCGCGTCAGATGCAGATCGGATCGTAATTGGCAAAGCAGAGTTCAGTCGCGAAGCTATCTTGGAAGTGAACCAAAGGGCAGCGAAAGAGGCAGCTCAAGCAAGCATTGTTAAGGGCGAATATCGCGTAGTACGTAGCGATGCGCGTGACGGCGGTGTTACTCGCTTCTGGTTAGTTGGTGACGATAACGTGGAGTTTTCAGGCATCATCATTGATGAAGATTTTGATGCTAAAGGGCTGAACCAACTTTGGGAGGCTTTGCGTGGTCGAACTAAAGTTACTCTTGAAATCAATCTCACGTTGATGCGCGGTCAAATAAAAAATGCGAGCATTTTGCGCGTGACCGGCCCGGTCGTGGCGGCACCTCAAGTCGCTAACCTCGCGCTACCTCCACTTCCAAACAGGTAGTCGTCTAAGCGCGAACCACCACGACAGATCGACTCTTATCCAAAGAAGCGATTAATGTGCGAGTGAACGCACTTCGTGCCGAATTTTCAGTTTTGATAGAGAGAGAAGATTGCATGCTACCTGGAACCCTCCCGACAACGTCGATGGATACGTATTTGTTCTCTGACGTTACTAATCTTGCTCACGTAGCAGAAAAAATTAAGCGACGGTTTTCCACCATGGGATCCCCTAGCACGTTGCAAAAAAGCGTGTTCGAAAACTATGCCGACCTACTAACCGAGATGGACGCTGATGGACTGGGCGTTACTGTAACTCATTTTGGAACGGTAATTAAGTTCCGATGCCTCGTAGCGCTGGCGTCGAACAATGAACCGGTAGCTCGAGTCATTTGCACTTTAAATCCTCACGTATTGAGTCCTACCGAAGCGATTGTGCTCGGCACGTTTGCTTTCAATACGAATGGCATGACGAATCTGCCCGGCGATCGCGGTCAACCAACTAACTTGCCAGCTGATGCGGATCGGATCATTGCCTATTTCCTACATATGGCACATCGGGCAAACGCTACGATCTACGAAACTGACGTGGCCAAGTAGTTAGGATAGTGAACTGCGCGATCTACACACCCCCATGATGCATGGGGGTGTGTTCCTATGGGGAATAGCAGGAGTTTGAAGAAGCTACGCTGAAAGTTACGCCGGGAGAGAAAATGGGCAACGAGATTCACGATGACCTAAACGAATTGCCAGCGGCGCCACGTGTCGACATTTCGGAACCCGACCTGGTGCTGCTGGACCGAGCGGCGTGCGCGATCGGTGCGATGCGCGTTGAGGTAGTTGATGGTGAAGGCTACGTCAACCTGCACTTCGCCGACGGGTCCATCTTGCACAGCTGGAATCCGCTCATGTTCAGCGGCGATGCATTCGACCTAGCCGTGCGGCTTCGACTTGAGATTTACATACACGAGCAGGACACCACCGCAATGACCGCCGATCTCAGACTGGCAAACGAGCCGCACGGCGACGACGCTGGGGCAGCTACTCGCCGGGCTATCACACGCGTCGCGGGTGATATCGAGAACTAGCGCCCTACTTCGGCCAAGCCTGAACCGTCTTCGCGTGGCGCGCCGCACACTCTGCATACTGGCGCAGCAGCTCGATTGCCCAGGCCTGCCATGCGTCGTAGTCGTCGGCACTAGGCCGCTCGATCACCGGGCACAGTGCGGTCAGCGCGCTATCGAGGGATGCTTTTGTTGGCGGCTTCGATTGCGGCGTCAAGGTTGCGCACGCGGTCAGCATCAGGCACGCAACCAGCAGGCAGAGGTTTCGCATTGCGCAGCTCCTTGGTGAGCGCCGACATTCGCGGCGCCAGGGTGGATTGAATAGCGGCGAACTCAGTGGCCGCCTCGGTGATGCGCGCGGCGTCGGCCTGCAGCGTGGTCAGTGCCAGCTCGGACTGGCTGCGCATGGTTTCCGCGTGCGCGCGCTGCAGCTCGGCGATCTCGGCGTCGTGCCGCCAGCCGTTCGTGAACCAGCCAGCGGTACCGGCGAGCGTCATCGCCAGCAGCAGGCCCAAGCCGGCCCTCAACGCGCGGTACTGAACCGGGATCATGGCTGCCCCCAATCAGGCAACTCAACTGTCTGGCCAGCTAGTGCGTGCGTGCAATCGCCGAGAAACCAAATTCGGCCGTCGGTCACGAACGAATGGCAGCACGTGCACGTGAACGGATCGGGATCGTCTGGATGCTCGGCATTGTAGGTGCACCAGCAGGCGCCAGGCTCCTGTCCGCGGCCCGGCACAAAGTGCCCGCTACGCACCAAGACCGAAGGCGAGAAAGTCGGCGCATCAGCGTTTCCGTTGAAGCTCCAGCGCGGGCCTGCGCCCTGCCCCACCCCGACGCGATGCGCCTCATTGCACCCGGGGCACCAGAAGGCCAGGCTACCGTCGGCCAAGCTACGCAGTTTTTTCGAGAGCTGCGCCATCATGACAGCCCCTTCAAGCACAGCTCGCGCTCGGCCTGGCGCCGGCGCGTAAGGCCGCGCACTTCCTTGCCGCCCACCTTGTTCCACATGAGCAGCGCATTGCACGCACCGACCATGTCGCCCGCGTTCGTGCGCCGCGCCATGCTGGATCCGCAGAAGCCGCTCACGCCAATGTTGTAGGCGACGTCGACAAAGGCCACCTTCTGTCCATCGCTCAGGCGCGCGAGCGGGATGCACATGGCGATGCCGGCGGCGTGCCGTTCGAGGTCGTGGTCGAGCTGGACGCGGCACTGCGCGGGCGTGTACTTCTTGCCCCAGGCCGCATCCTCGGTGGCGCCGGTGCAATACGTGAGCACGCCGGCGATGTCGCGGTAGGTGGACAGCTCCGTGCCTTCGAACGCGGGCGTGAAGCTGAGCAGCGCCGTCGCGGCTACGGCGCCGACCAGCGCGACCAGGCCGCGCCGCTGGGTAGGTGCGCTCTTAACCATTGCCGGTCAACGACGGTTGTGCCACCACGCGGGCGAGCGCGCCGCCGAGCGAGGTCAGGCTGGCAACCACCACCAGGATCGGCGCTGTGCCGCTGGCGTAAAGGTGCATGCCGGCCTCGATGGCCGACGCGATAGCAGCCAGTAGCGCGAAGCGTACCGACCAGAGTTTCGGGAATTGCGCGCGTGCGTCCTCAATGAACTTCATGGTCTTTCCTGTATAGGCAAATGCGGTTTTGCTTCGGGGGCCTGCAGCTGCGCAAGGAATTGCGCCAGGCGCACCTCCCGCTCGTGGCATTCGAGCTCGGCCAGCCGGTCCTCTCGCGAGTTGCGTTGGTGCGTGTACCAGGCGTTCAGCAGGAACGTCAGCAGCGCGGTGAGGATGCCGACGATAACGCCCACCTCCGTGAGGGTCAGGGAGGTGGCAACGGTTACTGCAGCGCCGGCGTAGCTGCCGACTTCCGGCGGGGTGGTCTTGCTAATGCTCATTGCTGCCTTTCGACGTAGCGTCGGAAAACACCAGTGTCCCCAGATGTACTCAACAGTTCATTAAAGACTGAGAAAATCTATAGCCTTGTGGCACTTTCGCGACCGGCAGCAATCTCGTACCGATCACAGCTGGGCTGCATCAATGAACAGCTGATTGGTCTGCTCATCGTCCAGGCCCAGGATGCCCGCCATCATGGCGACGAACGGTGACTGGCGCTCCCACGTCGGGCGGTAGTCCCATGCGTTCTGGACGCGCCACTTGGTATCCGCGTCCTCGATCGCATCGATAGAGGGCTGTACATTGGCGAACAAGCCAACGTTGTAAAGTGCTTCGCGCCCCTGTCCAGAAGAAATCTGCTGGGGTACAGGTAACCTGGTGGCGTCGTCGATCGTTGCCTGCTCTTCCGCCGTGGTAGCGCGAACCGTCCATTGCTGGACCCATTCATCGTCGACTAGCTCGATCGAGCCGGGTTCGGCAATCTCGCCGGACTTTACGCCTGGGCGTTCGCTGCGCAGCGGGAACACACCGGCCTCTGCCAGCGCAACGTCGGTAATCACGCTCTCGAAGATGACGCTTGCCGATGCCCACAGCGCGCTGCGGATCTCGGAATGCAAGGTAAAAACTTGATTGGTGGATGGCTGATAGTACATACGAATCCTTAAATGTCCTGCGTGTTGGTTGACGGGTACTCGCGGCCAGAGCCCCAGATGATCCGGCATGCGCCGACGGCTCCTGCCAAGGAAAGAGTCGATGTCCGCCCTCCTGCCCCGCCTCCGTAAAGCCCTGGGTCGGTGTCGGTGGCGCCGGGGGTGCCGCCGGAACCGGGCCCGCCTGCGGTTGGCGGGTTGGCAGTTGCTCCAGCGGCACCACTCGCTCCTTCACCTAAAATGCCGACGCCCCCACCAGCCGCGCCTGGACGCGTGTTAAGACCCCGCCCTCCTGCTCCACCGCCACCGCCATTGCCCGGCTCGCTCGGTATGTATCCTCTCCCGCCATCGCCAGAATAGCCGCCTGCGCCACCCCCGGCACCGCCTTCTACTTGGTTCGACCCTTTCGGACCACCCTGCCCCCCGTTTCCGCCACCAATATTCCCATCGAGCGCAGTACCCCCGCCCCCGACACCAGGGTTGTTGCCGCCGAAGCCCCCACCAGTTGCCTGTAAAAGCACAGTCCCGCCACGACTTATTGTCGTAGCGCCTCCCGGGCCGCCCTGCACTGGCGCGCCGACGATGATGGTCAGCGTTTCGCCAGGTGTAACCGGGATTTTTTTTGCATATCGCAAGCCGCCCCCGGCACCGCCCGCGCCGCCCACCGATGAGTCATATCGCTGCGCGCCACCGCCGGCCCCTACGCAAAGCGGACTGATCGAATAGACGCGCGCAGGAACGATCCACGAATAGGTTCCCGGTGTAGTCCAGGCCACCTGTCCCGACGGACCTTGGATCGCCCCGAACATGATCTTGAAAATGGTATCGTCCATATCAGCTCAGTTGTCAAAGGGCTCGGTGGCCACCATGCGCCAGCGAGTGGCACCCTTGTTCTTCGTGACGAACAGCAGCATGTAGGTCTTCCCAGCCACAAACGAATAGACCACGTTGTTGGGCGTTTTCACAGTGGTAGGGAGTGAGAGTGTGCCACCGGTGTAGGCCAGCTCTACGACGAAGCTAAAGCCGTTTGTCGGACACTTGTCGAACACCCATGTCTCGCTCGCTGACATCGCACGGCTAAAGAAAGTTGCGGTCGACAAGTCGAAGGTCGCGGACAAGGCATCGCGCGGGGTGAACGATCCTGTCCCAAACAGCGGCATCCACTGGCCTGCCGTGTCGTTTGCCGGGTCGACCGTGCCGGCACCAGCAACCTGCCGGCGATACGCCTGAAAGTTCACCTGGCTGATTACCTGCGCGTTCTTCGCGTACGTCGTGCCGCTGACCCATGCGGGCGCGTTGGCACCTGCGATCGCAGCAAGCTTGGCTGCCTCGGCACTTTGCGCTGACTGTTCGGCGGCCAATGCCTTCACGCCTGCAAACTCAGCCCGCTCGGAAACCTGCGAGCCAAATTGATTTAGCTCAGCGTTGTAGGCCGGGAGCCTGCGATAGAAGAAGCCCATGTTCTTATCAAAGGTCTGCTTCTCTTGAGAACGGTGAGGCAAGTCGTACGCGTTCAAAAACTCAGTAATAGGCATTACACACTTCCTTCAATTTGCAGTGCCATGTCCGATTTCTTCAAACCTGGAATGACGATTTTGAAACTTCCGTACCGCCCAAATACTGCCGTGGCGCCATACGGTCCACCGATCCAGACGATCGGGCGTTGACGGATCTGGAAAAGCTTCCGCTGGATATAGTCGATCTCGCCGTTATCCACCTGAACATCGACGCTCATCCTCTTTGCATACGGTCTGAGCACCGTATTAGTCGTGCCATCGAAATTAAATGTCGTGCTGGAGTAGTCTTTTCCCTCTGCCGAGAGACCGTATAAGGAAGGCCCGAAGTCGTCGACTGCGCCGATGGCCAGGGTCCCGCACTTCGGCACGCCACCTGGCTTGCGGATGGCGACCAACACTAGCGCGTTGGCGTATGGAGGCAGCGACGTGGTAACGAAATAGTCGGAGCGGTCCGCTGGGCGGAAGCACCAGTCGAAGTAGCTGCTGGTTCCGCTCGCAGTCACGAGACTCCTAACTTCAGATGCCACCAGCCCTTCGGATTGATCAACCACCGACAACTCGATTTCGTCGGCCTCACAGTTGCCGATGTACAGGCCTTCGCTAATCGCTTGCGGCGTGAGGACGATAAGAATTTCCTCGGGGTATACCGTTTGCGTATTGTTGTATTGGTCTAGCATTGCCCAGCGATTCGTTGCGCCGCGCGGATCCCAGGCGGCCGGATCGGTAAGGGCTCTCCCCTTGTTCACATCGATCAGTGACTTGAACACGTTGTGCGTCGCCGGATCATGGACAAGTGCATCCTTCGCGTACGTCGTGGCAGCGCTATAGTCTGGCTCAGTGATGGGCACGTTGGAGTACAGTAGGCCAGCTACGGTGCCCACCACGTCAGCAGCGCGGGTGAGAGGCGTCACCCCGCTCGCGATGTACGACGACAGCTTATCGCCGGGCGTCAGGTTCCAGCCCCACATGAACGCACCTGGCGCGTTGACGCCTGCATATGAACCATTACCGTTTGCATCCAGCAGCACGACGCGGCAAAGCAATTTCGACGGGTAGGCCGCAGCTTGTGACACGATGCCGACTATAGAGCATCGGAACCAGCCCCCGGGCAGCGCTTGAATTTTCGCGCCACGCGATTCGATATATGCATCGCCGCCATCAATGGTGCCTGTCGCCAAATTGAAAGCTGCGACAAAACCGCCCGTGCCGCCAATCGAATAATAAAAGTCCAAGCGAATTCGGCTAATTGTGTCCGCCCGCGCAAACACGCTGAACGTGTATTTTTCTCCGTCGACGTAAGTTCGACCGAAAACCTCTTGATCGAGATAATGAAACGCGGTATCGGCACTGGCAGCCAGCCGGTCAGCAGCGATTGCGCCATCGGGCGCCGTTGCAGCATTGGCGGCAATTGTGAATTGCGAACCGCCGTATGCGGCCCCGTTGTTCAATTCCTCGGTATAGCGCAGCAGTTGTGACGCAGCTGGTTCGAGTAGCGCCCACGGTGCTTTGCTCAGATCGGTGGGATCGTACGTCACGCCCAGGGTATTGGCTGGCACCTGGACCAGCGTGCCAGCTCCGTTGTACACATTTTTAACGGATGGGCGCGAGAACGACGTATCGCCCAGCGTGATTGGATCGACAATAATCATGTGTTACGTTCCTTCGGTGGGCCAATCGTTTCCCAGCGTTCGAGCAGGTCGGCCGTAACCATGGTGTTCTTCGCGATCGCGGCAAGTGCGCGCTCGAGCGCCTGGTCTTTTGCTTCGTTGTCTCTGCGCAGCCGGCCAACCTCCGCGGCCAGCGCTGCCGAGTTGTCGCTCGGGTTGTTGAAGCGCGACATCAGATCACGCGTCTGGCTGGCGTTGAAGATGCGCGCGGCGCCAGTAGCTTCCAGCTCAGGCCCGTTCTCGCCAACGATGCGCCAGCCGCCACCATGGTCGCCGCCGGCGGCGTATCCAGGCACCTTCGCCTCCGCCTTGTACTCATTGCTCTCCTTCAGCCCTTGCTCGATCGTGCCGTACGACGTACCGGCTGCGGCACGTTCCATCCAGTACTTGAGACCAGCCGCATCGGCAGGCCGTCCGAACGTCGATTGGTACAGCGCCTTGATCTTCGCTTCTGGCGAATTGCTGATGCCGGCCACGATGTCCGAGATGGAGCTGCCGGCAGCTGCGCGGTCATTCCAGTACTGCATCCCAGCAGCGTCGGGCGCCCGGCCCAACGTGCTCTGATAGGCATTGCTGATCGCGCTCGCTGATGCGTTGACCGGGTTCGATGCTGCGGCCTGCACAGCCGAGTGCAGTGCCAGGATCGCTTGGTGAATGGACAGCGCGGTTGTGCTGATGCCGTTCAGTTGGTCGATCTGCTCCTGCTCACGTTCAAGCATCTGTTCGTATGAGCTCAGCTGGCTTTCCAGCGATTTGAGCGTGCGTTCCTCGACTGACAGCGCCGCGTCCGAGATCGAGGCCAGGTCGGCCATCGTGTTCTTGGTCGAGTAGAAGTCAGCCTGGTAATCGGCGAAGCTGGCGAACTGCGCACTGGCATCCTGCGTCAGCACGCTCAGGACGGCCTGCAGCTTGTCCGAGTCGGGCAGCATGCCGCCGGCGCGGGCTATCGCCAGGAAGCCCTGTAGATCGCTCTGGGCGCGCGTGCGCTCTATCACCTCGGCACCCGGGCCACGCATGCCATTAATCGTGCTGCGCAGGCTATCCGAGACCGTGCGGATCTTGTTGGCCGCTTCGGTATGGGTAGCGACCTGCTTTTGAATGGCGGTACGCTCACGGTCGACGGCGCGCTCCAGCATGGTGAACGCGCTGTCGACGTCACTCATCAAACCGGCCGCAACATCCTTTGCCAACAGCGTCGCGTCCTTCTCGGCCTGCAGTGCCTGGATGCGATCCCACAGCGGACGGTTGCCTTCGTCCAGAGCGGCGCGCTCCCGGGCCAGCAGTTGCTCGCGCGTCATCGTGAGCTGATCGAGCTGCTCTTGCAGCGTGGTGCGCTCCTGCGCGATCTTCTCCTGCGCCGCGGCCTCGGCCTGAAGCGACTGGATGCGATCCCACAGCGGGCGATTGGTGTCGTGCAGGGTATCGCGCTCTTTGGCCAGCAGCTGCTCGCGCGTCATTGTCAATTCGTCGAGCCGGTCCTGCAGCGTGGAGCGCTGGTCCGCAATTTCCTCGAGCGACATACTGAGGTCTTTCACGGCCGGGTACACCTTGGCGAACGCGTCCGCCAGGCTCATCATCGCGGTGAACTGCTTGGCACCTGCCTCGGTCGTCTTGTCGATACCGAGTGCCGCATTCTTGAACTCGGCGCTGGTATCAACCCAGGCCAGGCCCATGCCTGCGAGCTGCTCGGTGACATACTTTTGGATCGGCGCCAGGCGCTCGGCCTCGGTCAGGAAATTGTCCGCGAACGAACTGACCTGGCTGGCCAGCGCGCTGATGCCGCCCGACATGTCGATAAGCCGCTCACGCGCTGGCACGCTGGCGATACCCGCCGCGCCGACAGTGGTGCCGATAGAGGCCATGATGGCGTCAAGGGTCTGGTAGTTCGACGCCACCCGGGCAAGCGTCTCGAGGTAGCCCTCGCCCACTTTCTGAAACGACTCAAGGCCGGCCACGCCGGATGCGGCCAGGCTATCGCCGACCTTCGAGAAGACCGCCTGCAGTTCTTCCTGAATCTCGTCGTCCGACAAACCCTTGAGGCTGACCTTGCCGATATCGACAACGAAGCTGCTCAGCTGCGCATTGAAGCTGTCCGCGCCCAGCCCAAGGATGGTGCCGGCTTTGAACACTGTGTCGTACAGCGAAGTCAGCACGCTGGCGATCTGACGGTTTCCTTCGGCACCCAGACCTTCCATCTTCACGCTCGTCTTGTCGCTGCCGAACCAGCCGCCGTCTTTCTTGACGTCGGCGTACTGGGACGCCTTGACACCCCCGGCCAGGATGCTGCCAAAGCTGGACTTGTCCAGGGTGAAGCCGGTGTCTTCCACCGTCTGCTTGCCGCCGAAGACGCTACCCAGTGCCTTGCCGATGAAGGTCTTGCCGATCACTGCACCGAGCACCGCGCCCAGGGCCATGCCGATTGGGCCGCCGAGCAGCAGGCCGATCTGGCTGGCGCCCATGCCGACGTAGGCGCCAGCCATTGCGCCGCCCACAGCTCCGGCTGCGGCACCGCCAATGCCGACCGCCTTCGAGTCGAACGCGCCTTTGTTCATGTCCTTGCCGAAGTCACCGGTCACGCCGGTTGTGCGCACGAGCAGCGAAGCGAACTGACCGATGCCCGACTCGATGTTGCGAAGCGAGATCAACATGTCGTTGTTCACGCCGAGCGTGTCCTGCGACGACTGTTCGATCTCAGCCAGCGCGCGGGCGATGGAGCCAGACTTTGCGTCCGAACCCAGCACGGTGCCGGTGCCCTGCTCCTTCTGACGGGACTCGGACAGGCTCACGCTGCTGCCACCCGAGACGCTACCGATGGCCACCCCCAGGCCAGCGACCACGGCGGCCATGGCAGCCATACGGCCAAACGCGCTGTATGGATCGCCGGTGCCCTGATTGAGCACCGCGGCGATACCCTTCGGCACCAGCTCGGCCATCGTCATCGCCAGCTCGGCGGCATGGAAGACCTTGGACACCGTCATCAACGCTTGGTAGCCACGGCTTTGCTCGCCGAAGAAGCCAGCTGCTGCCCCCGCCATGTCGCCGTACCCGGACAGGCGGTTCTTGGTTTCCATCTCGTTGAGGCGTGCGGTATCGGCGATGTATTTCTGTTCGCTCATGGCGCCAATCAATCGCTCCCGCTCTGCCGTGGCGCGGTGCCTGTCGATCTCTGCCTGCCGCTTGCCGAAACCGTCGAGCGTCGAGGTCAATGCGGACAACGCGGTGCCCGCACCGCCGAGCGATTCGCGCAGAGCTTCGCCGAACGACTGCGCCTTGGCAGGGTCGAGGAACTCGTCCAACTCTTCGATCGATTTCTTGCTGGCTTCATATCCGTCGAGCTTACCGAGCGCGGTGGAGCTACGCTTCTTTGCAGCGATCAGCTTTTCGAGATTCTCGATCTCATCCAGAGTCAGACCGAGCGAAGATCGTTGCGCCAGCTGCTCTTCGAGACGAGCCAGCTCTAGCGCTTCGATCTGGCTTTTCGTCTTCCCGAATGTGAGAGCGAGTTCTTCATTACGCTCTGCCTCAGTAAGTGCATTCTCAATCGCCTTGGCAACGTTGGTTTCATACGCAGCGCGCATCTTGCTGTATGACTCCAAACCTGCCGCCGCACGCTTGTTCGATTCAATCACCTCCAGTTTGGTGACAAGCTCTTTAGCCTGGCTTTCCAGATAGGCATACTGGATAGGGGTAAGCTTCCCCTGCATCTCGGCCAATTGCTCGGTCAATTGGAGCTGCTCCTGTTGGCTCGCAAGCAGGGGAGCACCTGCACTGAGTTCGAGATTGGCTTGGACGATTTTTGCCTGGATGGCCTTCGTCAGATTCTGGTAAGCGTTGGCTTGCTTCTCTGCATCTTTGTCTGCCGCGTCACTACCTGGCTTGTAACCGTTGAGGTCCTTATCTTTTTGCTTTTCTTCCTTCGGCGGCTTCACCTCCGAAACTTTCGCAGACAGCCTTTTCTTGACTGCCTGTTCGAACATATTGCCGTCAGCGTTGTAGAACGCTGACCACTTCGTGTTCGCGGCCTCCAAAACTTGATTTCGTTCGGCAACCACCTTTTTCAGGTCAGCAAGAGGCGATCCACCCTTGGCCAAGGTAAGACCCATGTTCGCAGGCGAGGCCGTCCACAGCACCTCAAGATCGGCAGTAATCACTTCGACGCTACTTGCGAGAGCCGAAAATCCACGGACTGCCAGCACTGCTACGTCAGCTACCCGAGCAATACCCATTGCAGCCATACCAGCCCACTCGGCGATTTCGCCATTGTCAATGAGGCCAGTCTCAGCTTCGAGCACGTCGGTAAATCCTTCAGACAAACCAGTGAGCGCCGGCAACGCTGCCGTTACGATCGACGTAAAGGCTTGATCCGTGCGCTGGCTCAGCATCCCAAACTTGTCTTGCAAGTCAGTTGCTTGCTTAACCGCCTCCGGGGTAACGCCGGTAAATTTATCGACGTTGTCTGCCAGGTCATTCAAGAACGGCAAAAGGTCTGCCCCCGACTTACCGAACAAGTCCGTTACTACGGCTGCCTTCCCGGCACCGTCCTCGTACTGCGCGAGACTTTTGGCAACGTCGATCATGACCTGGCCAGGGTCCCGCAGCTTGCCGGCGCTATCCTTAGCTGATACGCCAATGGCCGCCAGTGCTTTGGAAGTCCTGCTCGACTTGTCGTCAACGGTCGTAAGGTTGCGCGCCAATTTCACCATGGCGGGATCAACAGTCCCGGCAAAATCAACGCCGAACGTTTTGGCCACTCGCTGGATGCGCGACAGACTTTCGACGCTGGTACCGATCTTCTGTGACAGATCGTCCAACTCGCCCATCGAATCCAGTACACCGACCACTTTGCTGCCGAGAGTGGCCAGCGATACGCCGGCGATGGCAAACGACGTGACATTTCCGATGGTGGACTGCAAACCAGTGAACCGCTCGTTCAGCGAATTCATCTGATTCGAGATGTTCTGGAGCGACTGACCGTTCATCTGGCGCAGTGCATCAGCGACACTCTCCACACGCCGCCGGCTCTCAGCAGCGCCGTCGACAACCATTTCAATAAGTGCGCGTGGGGAGGTCATTCCGTTCCTAGCTTTTTCGCTTCTGCGCCCACTCTTCCAAGCAAGCGCGCTCCATCATTTGAATCAGCAGAAAGAGCTTCTGCTGCGCCTTCTTTTTCAGCCCCCGGAGTCGGAGACATGTTTCGACGCCGGGATAGTTCAGACCGGTCGCCCCACCCATTCCAGCGCTCCACTGGGTTTGCACCGAGAGCCACATAGAAAAGGCTTCGTCGTTCTCTGGCCAAAGCCAGTACTCATCTTCCTGCAGCGCTACGCTGCCCTCGGCGCAAAGGCCCATGGCCGCAAGGGCTTCGTTGAAGTGATCGTGTTCAGCCGGAGCATCATTACCAAACTCGATTTGGCCGCGCGCCATCAGGCGCACGACCTCCGTCAGTTTTTTGCTGTGGCTGATACCTGTTCGAGGTATGCGTGCATGATCAGCATCGGCAATCCGGCGTTATCGATCATCTCGTCGAGTTGCTCGCGGGCGAAGGGAACTGCCTCGCCGCTCGCATCCAAGACGCCGTCCCAGCCTTCAGTGACGTTTTGTACGAAGCCCTTGACCTCGCCCTGCTTGTCTTTCATGACGCTGTCGATTTCGGCCTGAGTAAGGCGCTTGCAGTGCAGGGTGAAGTCGAAGGCAACAGGCTTGCCGTCTTCGCCTGGCAGTGCGCCTTTGACGCGGACAGGGAGCTTGTTCAGTCGTACGAGTTTGAACGCCATGGCGTTTCCTTTCAGTTGTGAATGTGAGGGTGTTTGTTACAGAACGACGATGCGCCACTCGTCATTGCCGTTGACCGGGACCAGGCGCACGTCGAAGCCAATCAAGCGCTTGCCGTTCAGTTCAGATTTGCGCGGGTTGGTCAACTGGGCGGCGGGTGCGAAGACGAGCACCTTGTTGCCGGCAGCAGTGCCGATGGTGAAGCCCAAAGCCTGCGTCTCGTTAGCCTTGACCGACGCCATCATCGCGACCTCCTGCGCCGCCGTCAGTTCCAGTTCGAGGGTGGCAGTCGACTGGCGGTCCGAGATATCGACGGTCTCGGTGCTGAGCATCGCGCTGAAGTTCACCACGTTGCCAAAGTTCAGTTCGAGGCCGGTGCTGTTGTAGACGGTGCCGCCACTGAGCGCGCCGGCAGCGTACGTGCCGCCGAGCGTGATGTCGATCACGTTCGCCTTGGTCATGGCTACCGGCTTCTTCCACGGCGTGAAGACGCCGGTAGCGTTCGGCGTCGCCGCGATGCCGCCGTCCAGCCCAGTCCACTCGAAGCGCAGCATTGGGCGTTCGCCCACCTTCGCAGACAAAGTGCAGTTACCCATCGAGTCCAGCAGTTTGTGCAGCGCGCCATCGTCGTAGTAGTACTGGGTGAGCATCTTGAGCGACGTGGACACTGGGGTGTATTCCACACGCGCCGGGGTAGTCAGCATGCCTTCAGCCACGGCACAACCTTGCAGCAGCTGGCCCCATGCCGGCGCGGTACCGGCAACGCCGGAACCAGCCAGCTCGACCCCATAGGTCAGCTTGACGCTGGCCGGGCCGACGAGCTGCTCGCTACCACCGAAGTAACCACGGATCAGCGAGCGGTCGATAGCTTGCGCGTCGAGCGGCGTGATGCTGCCTTCCGACATGAGCACGGCATTGGCCGCGCCGGTTGGCACCGCATCCAGGCCGGGGGTCGTCTGCACTTTGGCAGTAACGAGGGTGTTCCTGATCAAGCGGGGCATCGCTTACTCCTGGCTGGCCGTGCTGTCGTACTCGACGGCTGCGGCTGGGGTTTCGTCGGCAGGGGCTGGAACCGGGTCATTGGAGACCCACTCCCACGATTCCCGGTCAAAAGTCCAGGAACCACCACCAGGTGGCGGCGGGATCTCGCGCTCGTGCGGCGCGGCTTGCGTCTTGTCGATATTCATGTCAGCTCAATGTGAAGTTGCTGGTGCGGTGATCTGCGGTATAGGTGAGTCGGACCCACCCGGTTTTCTTTCCTTCTGTCGTGTTCTCAGCTTCGATGCCGATCACTTGCAGATCGGAGACGACGCCGTCCAGTGTCGAGTTGGCGGCCAGGCGTTCGAACACAGCCTTGAGCAGCGGGTCGACCGCGAGGTCGCCGCTCTCGTTGACGCCGGCTGCGTAGCATTCGACGGTGAGACGAGTCGCCCAATCAATCGGCGCGCCGTTGATCGTGCCGCCGGCTGGTACCGAGTGCTCCCACTGCACGCTGATCGCGAGCTTGTCCTGGTCGGGGATGGCCATGGCGCGGGCGCGGTAGATGGCCTTGCACACTGGCGGCTGCGCTTCCAGCGCCGTGATGACTGCACTCACGATGTTCGCGAACGCGGTCCTCATGCGGCCACGGTCAGCGTGAGGATGGTCAGGCCGGTGTTGTCCGGGTCCGCGTCGACGATCTCGTAACGCACTGCATCGATCGTGATTTGCTTGCCAACTGGATCGGCCATCACGGCGCTGCTCGCGACGGTAACAACGGGGCTGCTGGACGACACGCCCATGCCCAGCTGAGCTTCACTGGCCAGGTTGCGAAAGATGCCCGGCACGACCACGCCATCGATCGTCACCTGCTTATTAGCCAGGTGGTTCAGGACAGCGCTGTTCGCGGCCAGCTGGAGGTTGGCGAAGAGCATGCGCGTGGATTAACGGATGACGCCGTCGAGCAGCACGGTAGCGGTAGTCTCGGTGCCGCCCTTGGCGGCGGCCAATGCGCCGACCAGGGTATTGTTGGTGGCAGTCGTGGTCAGACGCTTGGCGGTGTTGTCCCAATACATCTTGGCGCCGGTCGCGCCGGTATCGGCCTGCACGGCGGCCAGCGCATACACACCGAAGCGCTTGACCTCGACCTCTGCACCCTGCACAGCGTCGCCGCAGGCAACGCCAAAGATCGCGCCGACCAGCACAGCTTGGCCACCCAGCAAGTTGGCCGGGGCAATGACGGTCAAGGTACAACCGCTCTGGATGAAATTCTTCATGTTCGATTCCTGTGGTAGATGGATAGGCTGACAGCAGCGGCTTACTTGCCGACGCCTTCGTACAGGCCACGGTGGTCAACGGCCTTGGCCGCGAAGTCCAGGCGGCACTTCCAGGTCACACCGTCAACTTCGAAACCATTCTGGCTTTCGATAACCGGGCCTTCCGCGCCGTCCAGGTAGCAGTACTCGACGGTGTCGACCTGGCTGTTGCTGCTGGCGAGGAACCATGCCGTTTCGCTCATGCCGTCCAGAACTGGTTCGACGATCGGCTCAACGGCGGTGCGACCGCCGATGCGGAATTCGTTGATGTCACTTTGCTTGGCCGGCACGTAGTTCGCGCTGGTCAAAGCATAAGCATCCTGCTCAAGCGAGGCAGGGACGATCAGGAAGTTCGGCGCCAGGTTCAGCTCTTCGCCTGCCAGACCTTTCTGCAAACGCATAGCTTTACGGCCGGCCTTCAGTGCGTCCAGCGTCAGCAGAGAGCCAGCGCCCGTCGCGATGTTTTTGTGAGCGGCGTCGAACAGCGGCTTGCCATCGCCCATTACTGGATTGCCAATGAGCTGGCTGTACACCAGACGGTTTTCCAGGCGGCTCGAACTTGCGCCGAACGCGGTAACCAGCTTCTCGAATGCGCGCAAGTCGTCGTTGATGATGGCTTGACGGGTGAGCGACACCATGCGGCCATACGTCACGAGACCGTAAGACGTGCCCGCGTCGACCATCGTGCCGTACTTGAACTCGCCGTGCTCATTGGTCCGGAGCAGTTCTGGCGCGCCAGACATCTGAACGATGTTGATGTTCTTGAAGTCAGGCGCATTCGGCGCACGGCGCGCCCACTGCGTGTACGTGCCTGCGTTCTCAGCGTAAGCATCACGCATGCGTTTGTTGGCAACGTTGCCAAACAGAGCTGCGAAGTCGCTGGTGCCGTGCATGCCTGCCGAACGGAAGTTCAACATATTCGTGGCCAGTTGCATGCGATCCATGCCACGTGTCGAAACACCACGCGCTTCCAGGAAGTCACGCCCCAGCTCGAGCAAGCTCATGCCACGGAATTGGGCGCCGTTCTCGGTCATCTTCGTGCGGGCGTACACGCGGTGCATGATCGCTTCTTCCATGCCGGCCATGCGCGTTTGCTCCACGTCGCCCACCAGCTGGATGCGGGTGT
>Ga0265797_10005511_pt1 | contig 18444 bp, 10 predicted proteins | sample P2T30metagenome_FD_192433 | JGI IMG/M metagenome (GOLD analysis project Ga0265797, IMG submission 192433) | Plant litter microbial communities from East Loma Ridge, Irvine, California - P2 T30 | ecosystem: Environmental > Terrestrial > Plant litter > Unclassified | place: USA: California... | reverse complement strand
GCGAACGCGCGCCACAGATCGGGATATCCCACGACCAGGTCGCCGGATTGCAGGCGGGCCGCCAGCGCGGCCGGCGCATGACCGCGCAGGTCGCACACGTCGGCGATGCCAAGGTGACGCGGCAGCAGCACCGTGAACAGGAAACCGTATATATGATGCGACGGCACCAGGCTGACGATGCGGCGTCGACCCGGCACCAATGGCGCCAGCGCCGCCACCTCTTGCCACAGCAGCGCCAGCGGATGCATGCAAGGCTTGGGCGCGCCGCTGCTGCCCGAGGTGCGGAAGGTCAGCGCGCGCCCGTCCGCATCGAGACCGGCGCGTGCCGCATCGATCCAGTCGGCCACGCGCGCGTGCGTCAACTGCAGCGTGCCGGCGCCTTGGCGCAGATGAAGCTGCGCTTCCAGCGCCGTCGCCAGCCCCATCAATTCGAGCGAGTCGGCGCCCAGGTCGCGGCGCATGTCTAGCGACGCCGGCCAGGGCAGCGCGGCGAGCGGCCGGCCAGGCCGCAGCGACGCCAGTTCGCCGTGCAGCAGATCAGCCACCACCCGCTGCAGGGATGGCCCGTGGCGCCACCAGTGCGCAGCGCGATCCGTCTGGTTTGTCATGGAATGTGAGAGTATGCAAAGGCACACATGGTGACTTTGACGCGACGTGCTGTCAAATTGCGACAGCGCGTGCCGAAAATGCGAATTCCCGCAGTAAAATAGTGTCTTGTTGCAAGTGGGCAATTGACACACTATCATTCCACATGCCAACATTCATGACCAATACTCACCGGCCGCCCGGCGGCATCCCCCAATGACCATAGTCTTCGACCTTCCCGACCTTGCCACCCGACTCGACGCGTGTACGTCCGACGATCTGGACCAACTCGATTTCGGGGTCATTGGCTTCGGTCCGGACACCGCCGTGACCGTCTACAACGCGTTCGAATCGCAGGCGGCCGGTTTGTCGCCGCAACGCGTCGTGGGCCAGCCGCTGTTTACGAACGTCGCGCCATGCATGAACAACTTCATGGTCGCGCAGCGTTTCGAAGACGCGCTGGAGCAGAACGCCGCCCTGGATGAAACGATCGATTACGTCCTGACCCTGCGCATGCGCCCGGTGAAGGTTGCACTGCGCCTGCTGTCCGCCCCGGGCAACGCCACGCGCTACGTGCTGGTCCGGCGTCAACCAAAGTGACCGACGGCCTGGCCCAGCTCAGCGCGGAGTACGAGGCGCTGATCCAGTTCCTGTACCTGGCGCCGGTCGGGCTGGTGCAGCTCGACGCCGACGGCGAGATCGCCATGATCAACCCGATTGCGGCGCAGCTGTTGATGCCGCATTCCCGCGATGGCGGGCTGGACAACCTGTTCGTCGCGCTGCAGGACGTCGCGCCCGATCTGCGCAGCCAGTGCGGTCAGTACGCGGCGCAGAGCGGCAAGATCTGTGACGGCATGCATGTGCATCTGCACGCTGGCAGCGGCGGCGCCAAGCGCATGCCGCAGATCCTGTCGATCACCCTGCTCAAGCTCGACGCCCGCCGCATCATGGCCGTCATCGACGACATCACCGAACAGGTGCGGCGCGAATGCCGCCAGCGCCAGAACGACGCCTGGCTCAACGCGGTCCTGACTGGCATCACCGATTACGCGCTGGCGAGCCTGGATGCAGAAGGCCGCCTGTGCGAATGGAATCCGAGCATCGGGCGCGTGACCGGCTTCGGTCCCGAGGCCGAGGGCCGGACCTACGCGATGTTCTATCCGGCCGACGCCATCACGCCCGAACACGCGCGGGACCGCCTGCGCGAAGCCGACGCCGACGGCTGGGCGCTGGACGAGAGCCGCCTGCTGCGCGCCGACGGCACGGCATTCTGGGGCAGCGTGATGATCGCGCCGCTGCCGGAAGCCGACCGCGAGGCCGATCTTGGCGCCTGCGGCGATGGCGCTGCCTACTGCCTGATCCTGCGCGACGTGACCGACAAGCGCGACATCGCCGAGCGGCGCCGCCGCGAAGCCTTCAGCGACCACCTCACCGGCCTGGCCAACCGCCGCGCACTGTTCGAGGCCACGAGCCAGGAACTCGCACGCAGCCGCGCCGCGCCGCGCCCGAGCGCGATGATCGTCATCGATGCCGACCACTTCAAGGCCGTCAACGACCGCTACGGCCATCCGGGCGGCGACGCGGTGCTGCAGCACCTGGCCGCGATCCTGCTCGACGTGTTCCGCGAAGTCGATGTCGTGGCGCGCATCGGCGGCGAAGAATTCGCCGTGCTGCTGCCGTCGACCGACCTCGCGCATGCCCTGGACCTGGCCGAGCGCCTGTGCGCGCGCGTTGCGCTGGACCCGGTCAGCTTCGACGGCCAGGCCATCGTGTGCACGATCAGCGCCGGCGTGACTGTCGCCCTTGATGGCCATGTGGGCGTCGACCTGCTCATCAAGCAGGCCGACCAGGCGCTGTACGCCGCCAAGCGCGCGGGACGCAACCGCGCCGTCGCGTTCCAGTCCGAATGCATCGACCTCGAGGCGCGGGAGGCAATCGATGGAGTCTAAGGTGCAGCAGGACGCGATCGACGCCTATGAAGCGCTGGTGCAGTTCCTGTACCGTGCGCCGATCGGCCTGGCCCAGACCTCGCTTGACGGCACGGTCGACATGCTCAACCCGATGGCATCGAAACTGCTGATGCCGCTGGCCACCGCGCAGGGCCTGGACAACCTGTTCGACGTGCTGGCACCCGTGGCCCCGCACCTGGCGGCGATGGTCGAGGCGTTCATCGAACCGTCCGGCATGATCTGCGAAGGCTTGCGCCTGCCGGTGGGCGTGCCGCATGCCGCCAGCGGCAGCCTGCAGGTGCTGGCGCTGAACCTGATGAAGCTCGACCCGGAGCGCCTGATGGCCACCGTGGCCGATGCCACGTTCGAAGTACAGCGCGAGCAAGAGGTGCTGTCGCGCCGCCTGCGCAGCGCCGCGCGCACCGACAGCCTCACCCGCATGCCCAACCGTGAAGCAGTGCGCGAATCCCTGACACAGTTACTGGCGCAGCCGCCGTCCGACATCGGCTTTGCGGTGCTGACCCTCAATTGCGACCGCTTCCGCCAGCTCAATGACAGTCTGGGCCAGGGCGTAGGCGACCATCTGCTGATGCACATGGCCGATCGCCTGCGCGGGGCGCTGCGCCCGCCCCTGGGCCGGATCGAACCTGGCACGCAGGGCGGCCAGCTGGCCGCGCGCACCGGCGGCGACGAATTTGTCGTCGTCCTCGACGGCCTGCGCGGGCGCGCCGACGCCGAGCGCATCGCGCTGCGCCTGCTCGACGCACTGGCCCACCCTTACCTGGTCGACGGCCACGACATCGTCTGCGGCGCCAGCGTCGGCCTGGCCTGGAGCCTGGACGACCCGGACATCGCCGGGCGCGAGCCGGACGACGTGCTGCGCGACGCCGGCATCGCGATGGTCGAGGCCAAGCGCGCCGGCGGCAACCGTCACGTGGTGTTTGCACCGAGCATGCGCGAGCGCGCCGCGCGCCGGGCCGGCATCGAGGCCGAGCTGCGCCAGGCGCTGGTCGAAGAACAGCTGTTCGTCGTGTACCAGCCGGTGGTGCGACTGCTGCCGCGCGGCGGCGTCGATCACGCCGCCGGCGTCGAAGCGCTGGTGCGCTGGCGCCATCCGGTGCGCGGCATCGTACCGCCGATCGACTTCATCGAAGTGGCCGAGGAATGCGGCCTGATTGGCTTGCTCGGCGACTTCGTGCTCGAACGCGCCTGCCGCGATTTCCTCGACTGGCGCGCGCGCCTGGGCAAGCGCGCGCCCGGCCTGATGGCGGTGAACCTGTCGCGCGCCCAGCTCGCGCAACCGGGCTGGATCGACGGCGTGCGCCGCATCCTGGACAACACCGGCATGCCGGCCGGCTGCCTGCAGCTCGAAGTGACCGAAAGCCTGGCCGCGCAGGATCATGACATCCAGCAGCGCCTGCACGACCTGAAGGCGATGGGCATCAAACTGGCGCTCGACGATTTCGGCACCGGTTATTCGTCGCTGTCGAGCCTTCACCTGCTGCCGGTGGACACCGTCAAGATCGACCGCTCGTTCGTGTGCCAGGCCGACACCAGCGCCCATCACCGCGTGCTGATCGAGGCAACCGTCAAGGTCGCGCGCAGCCTGGGCATGACGACGGTGGCCGAGGGCATCGAGACGCAGTCGCAACTCGATGTGGTGCGCAACCACCTGTGCGACAAGGTGCAAGGTTATTTCTATAGCCGACCGCTGCCTGCCGCCGAACTGCTGACGTGGCTGGCCAGCCATGAGGCGGTGCTGCACTGACGCTGCTGAGGCGCGCTGTCCTACAAAGATGGAGTCTCTGTTCCTATTCTTGTACCTACGTGGGTGCTTGATGATAAAACAACTTAATCATCAGGGAGACTACTATGACACGCACAATCGGATTCGCACTCATCGCCGGCATGATGGCTTTCGGCCTGGCAGCCTGCGACACACCAAGCACCACCACCGATACCATGACCGGCTCGAGCAGCGCCACGTCAACCACCGGCAGCTCGGTGCAAACGCCAAGCACTACCGCCGGCCAGGGTAGCTGGAATTCGGGCGCCACCGGCGCCACCGGCGTGAACAGCGCATCGGGCACTACCAGCAACAACCAGCCAGTCAACAACTCGGCAACCGGTCGCTAATCGACAACAGACCTGCCAGGATCGTACGCATGCAGCTGCATGCTGACCCCATCAGCCGGTCACCCGCGTCGGGTGACCGAGTCTGATCGTCTCATTCAACTCTCAAGGAGCATTGCGATGAAAACAATTCAGACTGTCCTCATTGGCGGCGTCATGGCCTTCGCCCTCGCCGGCTGCAATACCACCGACAGCATGGGCACCACCAGCGGCTCGTCCTCGATGGGCACGACCGCGGCCGGCTCCACTGGCAATCCGACCGTGGACGCGCAGATGGGCATCACGCCGACTGACGGCGCCCCGACCGCGACCGGCAATGCCAGCACGCCGACCAATACCGGTCACACGACCACCAGTTCGGATACGAAACAGTAATTCGTGAACCGATACCGAACGCGCACGCCTGGTCATCCGGTCGTGCGCCGCATCGGCGCGGTAAAATCGCGAAATGCACACCAGTAACACCATTCCCTTGCCATGAAGCGCTGGCTCGCTCGCCTGTTCGGCGCGGCGTCGGCATCGCCCGCTGACGCCACACATGCCGCATGCACCACTCAGCAAGCTGCCCCCGTGGTCTCAGTCCCCGCTGACGATCATCCCCCGCTCGACCTGGATCTCGCGTTCTTCCACTGGCTGGCCGGACCGCACATTGCGGGTGCATCCGGCGCCGAATCGCTCGTGCTCGACGAGTTGGCGCGCCTGGCGCGTGATCCGCAAGCGGCCAGCAACCTCGTGCCGCGCGTGCCCGCCGTGATTCCACAGGTGTTGCGCAGCCTGCGCGACGAAGGCGGCTCTTCGGCCGACCTGGCCCGTCAGGTAGCGCAGGACGCGGTGCTGGTCGCCGAAGTGATCCGCGAAGTCAACAGCCCGTACTACAGCCAGTCGTCCCAGCAGGGCGCGTCGGTGCGCAATCTCGAAGGCGCGCTGCTGCTGCTCGGCCAGAACGGCTTGCGCATGCTGCTCGCGCGCGTGGCGTTTCGCCGCATTATCAGCCTGCAGACCAGCCGCCTGGCGCGCCTGGTCGCGCCCCAGTTGTGGAGCCAGTCCGAAAAATGCGCGCAGGCTGCCAGCCTGCTGGCGCCGCGCCACGGCGCCGATCCGTTCGAGGCGTATCTGGCCGGCCTGATGCACAACATCGGCCTGGTGGTGGCGCTGCGCGTGATCGACGGCCTGGTGCCCACTGGCGGCCTGCCCGACAGCGACACGTTCGGCCAGCGCCTGGTGCACACGGCGCGCCTGATTTCGGCCGGCATTGCCGGCCAGTGGGAACTGCCGCCGGCCATCGGTCACGCCATCGCCCATGCCGGCGACGCCCCCGCCCTGCCCGCGACGCTGGGCGAGGCCGACCGCCTGGCCAAGCTGCACATGCTGGCGCGTGGCGGCCAGCCCGTGTTCGCCGGGGCCGTGGCGGCGTTACCTGCGGATCTGCAGCGGATCTATGAAAAAATTGGCGACAACGCCGACAACACCGCCGACCAACAGGACGCCTGAATGCCCTTTCCCATCGAAGAAAAACTCGTGATCGGCGTCGCCTCGAGCGCGCTGTTCGACCTGTCAGACTCGCACCAGGTCTATCTCGAGCACGGCCAGGAAGCCTATCGCAACCACCAGGAGCGCCAGCGCGACGTGATCCTCGCGCGCGGCGTCGCGTTCCCGTTCATCCGGCGCTTCCTGAGCATCAACCGGTGTTTTCCCCAGCAGGCGCCTGTAGAAGTGGTTCTCTTTTCGCGCAATTCGCCCGAGACGGGCCTGCGCGTGATGCGCTCGATCGCGCACTACGGCCTCGATATCTCGCGCGCCGTGTTCATGAGCGGCAAGTCACCGTATCCGTATCTGCCGGCGTTCAATACGTCGCTGTTCCTGAGTGCGAACGAAGAAGACGTCAAGAACGCGATCGCCGTCGATTATCCGGCTGGGCTGGTGCTGCCATCGCTCATCGCCGACGAAGAAGACGACATCGAACTGCGCGTGGCCTTCGATTTCGACGGCGTGATCGCCGACGACGAATCCGAAACGGTCTACAAGCGCAACAACGACCTCGGCGAATTTCACGCCCATGAAACACTGCACATGGCGCGCCCGCATCAGCCAGGCCCGCTGGCCGGGATGTTTCGCAAGCTCGCCATGCTGCAACAGCTGGAACAGGACGCCGAACGCGCCGATCCGGACTACCGCCGCATCGTGCGCATCGCCATCATCACGGCGCGCAGCGCGCCGGCGCACGAGCGCGTCGTGACCACGCTGGGCAGCTGGGGCGTGTCGGCCGACGAGACGTTCTTCCTGGGCGGGATGGACAAGGCCCGGGTGCTGTCGGTCTTCAAGCCACACATATTCTTCGACGACCAGCTCACGCACCTCAAATCCGGCCCTGGCGGCACGATCCCGATGGTGCACGTGCCGTTCGGGATCGCGAACCGGCGCAGCGGCGAAGGCGCCGACATGTAGCCAAACGCCAGCGATGGACTGCATCGGCACCTCCCCGCCGCCTGTGTCAATGGATGCGTCTCGAGAAATCGGGACGCTTTTTTTTGGTCTGCGCAATTTGCAACCCATCCGCCATGGTTTGGCATTGGCTTGCGTTTCGTCAGTGGTTCATCGCAATCAATATCTACAGTCAAGAAATTCGTCGCACGCCCAAGTGGGCTTGTGTGACGACGTCAGGCGCCCACGATCAAACTCGGGGCGATCCTCGGGAAGCTGCTGTGCATCACTGAAAAAGCCACCATGACCGAACCCGCGCATGCCTCGTCCAAACACATTAAATGCGCGCCGGAAGTCGCGGTGGCGCCGCTCAACACCATCGACCAGCAAGACGTCGGCGCCGCCGCTGCTGACTTCGACAAATGGCTGCGCGAGATCAGCAGCGGCTATGTGACGCTGGATCGCCTGGCCACTGTAGCCGGCAGCCTGCCGGTGCTCGGCAACATCATGGCGCTGATTGATGCCGTCATGGACATCGTCGGTATCGTCCAGAACAGCCTCAAAAAGAAGGAAACCGATTTCCTCCAATGGGTAAGCCTGGGCATCAACCTGATCGGCGTGGCGCCGGCGATGAGCGCGGCGCGCATGAGCCTGCGGCCGGCGCTGCACCTGGCCCGGCAAAAACTGGCGTCGGGCGTCAAGGACGTGGGCAGCGCGCTGATCGAGGTGCTGGTCGTGCACCTCAACGCGACGCTGGCCGGCGAGATCGACACCTTTATCGACGGTGCGATGGGCAAGCTGGCCGGCATCCTGGATGACGGCGCCGACGTTGCAGAAGGGTTTGCCGACGATCTGATCAAGGTTCTCAAGCGCTGCATCGGCACGGAGCCGCTGTTCGATGTGGGCACCACGGTCGACGTCGAGGACAAGCTGCACGACCCCAAGGTGAAAAGCACATGGCGCCGCATGCTCGGCGCCCTCGCCCGGCAATACAAGACGGGCGCGAACTACGCTGCCGCCGCAGCGGCCAGCCACCTGCCGCGCAGCGCGTTAGATAGCGTAACCGGCATCATCACCCACCTGACCGACTTCAAGCCGGCGTTTCGTGGCAAGCTCGCGGCCCTGGCCGATCCGCAGGCGCAGATGAGCATCGGGTGGGTACTGATGCGGCTGCGCGACGCGGTCAGCAAGCGCAAGAAGCGGTATCCAGTGCTGGTCCCGTCAAGCAAGGGTACGGCCCACAAGAAGGACAATCCCGAACACCAACTGGGTTCCACCCGCCAGCAGCACCCAGCAAAAGGCGATGCCAATGCCTGCAAGCTGTGCCCGGCAAAAGGCGGCACCGCGCACTCGATCAGCTTCGCCACCGGCGCCGAGACCTTCACCCATACCGACTTCGCACTGGATGCGCCGCTTCCCATTGAATGGCGCCGCACCTACCGCAGCCAGCTGAGCGCATATGACCACGGCAATCTCGGCGCGCGCTGGCTCACGCCGTACAGCATCCGTATCGACGTCATCAAGCAGGGCAAACCAGCCGCCCTGCTCTATCACGCCGCCGATGGCCGTAGCCACCAGTATCCATTCCTCGGTGTAGGCCAGCGGCACCACGATCCGGTCGAGCAGATCACGTTGATCCGAATGAGCGCCACGCTGCTCACGCTCGACTTTGGCAAGCCGCTACCCGAGGGCGAAGCCAGTGCGTGGCGCGAAACCTATGAGCTGGTCGACACGCCGCGCACCAAGGCAGCCGAGATGGGCAAGGAGCACTTCCGGCTGGTCGCACTGCATGCCAGCGACGGCGCGGCCATCGGCCTGCGCTACGACCACGTCGTTGCCACTGGCCCGCACGCTGGCGAAGAAGTACTCAGTGACATCATCAGCAAGCAGGGGGACAACATCGTCGCCCATGCCGGCACCCAGATCGACGCCAACAGCGGCTGTATTCGCGCGCTCTGGGAAATCGGGGACGGAAAGGTGGTGAGGCAGCTCGCTGCCTACGACATCGACGAGCACGGCGACCTGACCCGTGCGCAGGACGAAAACGGCGCAGCCTGGCGCTATCAGTACGACCGCCATCTCGTCACCCGCTATACCGATCGCACCGGGCGCGGCATGAATCTCGCCTACGACACCAGCATCGACAACGGCGCCAAGGCCAGGGCGATCCGCGAGTGGGCTGACGATGGCAGCTTCGACACCCGCCTCGAGTGGGACAAGAACATCCGCCTGACCTACGTTACTGACGCACTCGGCCACGAGACACGCTACTACTACGACATTGCCGGCTACACCTATCGCGTCGCCTACCCGGACGGGCTCGAGGAATGGTTTTACCGCGACAACGCCAAGAACGTCGTGCGCCACATCGACGCCGACGGCAGCAGCGAGCATTACCGATATGACGACCACGGCAACCTGCTCACCCACACGCGCGCCGACGGCAGCCAGGTCCACTTCGAGTACGACCGCCAGCATCGCGTTACCGGCATCCGAGACGGCGAAGGCGGCACGTGGCGGCGCGATTACAACGTCCAGGGCCACCTGGTTGAAGAGACAGACCCGCTCGGCAACAAGACCCAGTATGCGTACGACAAGGCCGGCCGGCCCGTCGAAGTCGTTGATGCCAACGGTGGCGTCTCGAAACTCATCTACACACCGGACGGCGAACTCGCCGGCTACACCGATTGTTCCGGTCACACCAGCAAGTGGGAATATGACGAGCGCCAGCGCCTGGTCAGCTCCATCGACGCTGCTGGCAACATCACCCACTACCGCTACACGCCAGTAAATGCCGACACGCTCGCGCACGCGCACACCGACGGCAGCGACAGCGGCAACCATCCCGGGCAACTCGAAACTGTCATCCACCCCGACGGCAGCCAGGAGCAACTGCGCCACGACGCCGAAGGCCGGCTACTTGCGCACACCGACCCGCTCGGGCGCACCACCGCCTACCGCTACACCACGGCCGGACTGATTGCCAAGCGCACCGATGCCCTTGGGCATAGCCTGCAGTACGGGTGGGATGCCCTCGGTCGCCTGACCGCGCTGGAAAACGAAAACGGCAGCGTGTACCGCTTCCACTACGACCCAGTTGGCCGCCTGTTGCAGGAACAGGGTTTCGACGGCAAAGCCACCGAATACCGCTACAACGACGCCAGCGGCGTATTGGCGCAAACCGTCGACGGCAGCGTGACGACGTCGCTCGATTTCGACGCCATGGGCCGGCTCGTGCAACGCCGGGCCGCAGCCCCGGGCCAACCGGAACAAACCGAAACCTTTGCCTACAATGCCAACGGCCAGCTGGCCGAAGCGCAGAACGAACACGCCAGGCTACAATGGTTCTACGATCCCGCTGGCAACCTCGTGCGCGAGCACCAGCACTATCAGGGCCCCTTCCACCCAGAGAAGCGCACTGCGGTCTGGCGCCACCACTACGACGAACTCAATCATCGCACCGGCACGGTCCGCCCCGACGGCCACCGCGTCGACTGGCTGACCTACGGTTCTGACCATGTGCACGGCCTGCTGCTCGACGGGCAAGAACTGGTCTCCTTTGAGCGCGATGCGCTGTACCAGGAAACCACTCGCACCCAAGCCAACGGCCTGCTGCAAACAATGAAGTATGACCCGGCCGGCCGCCTGATCGAACAGCAGCTCGGCCCCACAGCGCAGGTTCGCCGGAAGGATTGGCATTTTTATCCCACCCCCTATCAACCCGAGGTCCAGGCCGGCATGCAAGCGGCGATCGTGCGGCGCTATCGCTACGACCAATCTGGCCAACTGAGCAGCGTAGAGGACAACCGGCGCGGCCACATTCAATACCGTTTCGACCCGATCGGGCGGCTGCTGGCGGCAAATAGCGTATTGGCCCAGGAAACCTTCGCATTCGACCCGGCCGGCAACATCCAGACGCCGGATACCACGGCCCACGAGCCCATCGCCAGCCGTGCACCTCCGCCAAAACTGCTGAACAACCTGCTCAAGGAATATGCCGGCGTCAGTCATCGCTATGACGAACGCGGCAACCTCGTGGAATGCGTGCAGAACGGCAAGCGGTCCGAATACGCATGGGACGCCTTCAACCGGATGATCCGTGCCACGTGGTCGCACGGGATTACCACCTTTGCCTATGATCCGCTGGGGCGGCGCATCGCCAAGCATACCCAGACGTTGGAAGGCTCGGCCTTGGGGGACCCGACCCGGACCATATTCGGCTGGGATGGCGACACGCTGGCGTTGGAAGGCAGCGTGCAGCAGGGCCATACGAAAAACGAACGCACCGTGCATTACGTGTACGAACGCGGCAGTTTTGTGCCACTGGTCCAGACCACGCGAAACCAGGCGCTAAAGCTGGCACAGACGACCGACGTCAAAGCGCTGATGGCGGGCAACTACGGCAAGTACGACATCGCGCTCGATCCGCTTTGGAATGGTGACAACGAGCAGCAAGCCGAGCCGTTCTGGAAGGAAGAAATCGCCTTCTACCAATGCGATTACTTGGGCACGCCGCAGGAGTTGACCGACCATGACGGCAAAGTTGCGTGGTCGGCCCAGTACAAGGCATGGGGGCAAGCGAAGGAAGCGGTCAGCGAAGCAGCGCGCAAGGCCGGGGTAAGGAATCCGATACGGTTCCAGGGGCAGTATTTTGATGAAGAGATTGGGCTGCATTACAATCGGCATCGATACTACGATCCAGAAAGCGCACGCTACATAACTGCTGATCCCATTGGTCTAATCGGCGGGATGAACGCATATCAGTATGCGTCCAATCCGACTGGTTGGATTGACCCTTTAGGTTTGCGGAACAGGAAAAATAAAGCAACTTGTCCTGTCTGCAGTGGAACGCCGTGTCGAGGCACAAAGAATCCATCGCGCGGTGCTGCAGCGTTTCAAAGCAACAGGTGGTACCCGAACAAAGACAGTTGGACAAATGTAATGCTTGCAAAAGGGACTACTGTCTATACACTGTCTCCGTACGGTACAAAACCGGGCGGTTTTTTTGCTGACGAGTCTACTCTCGCCGCATCGAAGCGATCAGTTAATGCATATCATGAGGCGACACAGGTTGGACACTCTGGAAATTCTAAAGACTTTAGGTTCGGCCCAAGGCAGAAGTTAAGAGCATTCACACTGAAGGAAGATCTTTGTGTCGGAAAATCTTATGCTCTGGCCAACGACCAATATGGGCCAGGTGGAGGGACGCAATATTACATCGGCTCAAAAGATCGTAATAGTTTGAAAAAAGGTTCAATAGTGGAGTTAGCAAACCCATGATTAACTTCATTGAAGGAAAGATCACTCTCGCAACCCAAACTATCAACGCTACGTCTGACTACAAAGACTTGATCGATTGCACCGAAAAAGGTTTGATTGAGAAACGAAAAGATCCTGGAAACGGTCCGGACTATTTTTACGTTGAAACTGTAGCTAGCGGTCTGAGATTTGGCGCAATTATTAGCTTGCGAGAAAAAAATATTGATTACATATTATTTCGATGGTTAGACAGTCCTATGAAAGACTGGGATGACGTGAGTGAAAAAGCGTTAAGAGATGAATATCGTCTGCTTTTAAATTTCGTAGAAAAGACGGTTGGCGGGCCACCTGATAATAGAAAGAATAGGCAGTGCACGTGGCGCTTCAAGTGGGGGAAAGTTGAAGTAAGCTACGAGCCGCGCTCCTTTGATGCAGCTATCTTTATGAAACCCAGGTAAGCCTGGCCGTCAAGAACGTTTTGGTAGGGAGCCAGCTTGATACGGGTAAAGGGTATCGCAGTAGCAATTGACGGGCTCGCACATTATAAGGAAGCGTAACCGTTTGAAATTTCATGCACTACGCTCTAATTCTCGTGTGACCAAAAATGCGCTCAACGAATAACTCAGGGCGGGGAACGAGAAGCGAACATCGGAACACAACCCCTCAGTAACTCGTATACAGACCATTGATCCAAACACCCGTGGCCGCAACATTACTGTTAGGTAGACGACATGGAACTGAAAGAAATTACACGTGGGAACCTTCGAGTAACCGACGGTGCTAGGACCATTACTATTTGCGGCGAAGCGTATTTGAGGGGATTCGGATCCTCTGACTTCGTCCTGTACCAGAACAGCATAGAAAAGTGGGATGCACAAGACCACCAGAAAGATGCAACCTCGACCGAGAAAGAGCGGCTACTCCAGTTTCTGAAGATGAATTCCCCGGAAGAGGAATGTCTCTTGAAGTTGAATAGCCGCTCAGTCCAGAGCGATCGATTTGTTACACGCTGAAGACTATCCGAGACTCAACGATTAAAGCCGCGGCAACGCCATCAAACGGTCCAACTCGGGCTGCATCGCCCTGGCCCAGATAACGTACCCAGCTTCATTCGGATGCAGCAGATCCGGCATGATGTCTTTCGATAGCGTGCCATCCGGCGCCAGGAAAGCACGGTTCAGGTCCAGGAACACGATCCGTTTGCCGTCCGCCAGCGCCGGCAACCCCGCGTTGATGGCGTCGTTGATGCGTCGCAGCGGGCCGTCCGGCGTTGCATCGCGCGGGAAGATCGCCACCAGCAGGATGCGCGTGCGCGGCAGGCGTTGCTGCAGTTCGTCGAGATTGCGGCGGATGCCCGCCAGCGTATTGGCAGGCAGGTCACCGCGCAAGCCGGTGTTGTTCGTCCCGATCATCAAGACCGCCACCTTCGGGTCAAGTCCATCCACGGCGCCATGCTGCAGGCGCCACAGCACGTTCTCGGTGCGATCCCCGCCGAAGCCCAGTCCCAGCGCATCGTGGCGTGCATAGTGCGTCTGCCAGACGGACGCACCCTCTTTTTCCCAGCCCTGCGTGATCGAGTCGCCAATGAAGACCAGCTGCGGGCTGAGGCCCTCGGCCACCATGCGCTTCGCGTCTTGCAGCTTCTGGCGATGACGGGGCAGCCACCAGTCGATCGACCAGGCTTCGTCGAGCTTGGCCGGCGTCACGGCCACCGTGCGCCAGTCGGGGCAGGCCGTGTTTGGCGTACCAGTGGGCGAGATGACGACATTGGCGATGCTGACATGGCCACTGCCCGTGCCTTCCAGCGTGAAGGGTCTGGCGACCTGCGAGAAATCGTCGCCGTCGCGCGCGAAGCACGACATCGCCAGCACCACGCGCTGCCAGCCCTTGCCTTCGGCGGCGCGGCCCGGCAGCACATAGGGCAGCTGGCGTTCGCAATCCGGGCCGCAGCCGACCTTCACCACCAGGCCACCGGCAGCGAGCGCATCGACCTTCAGGTCGAACGCCAGCGTGCCATGCGCCAGGAATGGCCGCAGGTCTTGCGGCTTCGTCTGCAACGCCACGCCGCTTTTCCAGATCTTGCGCCATTGCAGCGCCAGCGCGGCGCCGCCGTCGGCCCGCCTGGTGCGCGCGAGCTCGATGGCGCTGCCCGGGGATGCCGTGCGCAGCGCCGCGTCGGCGGAGACCGATTCGCCCTCCAGTGTGTGCGTGGTGTCGGGCGCCACGGCCAGCACCTCGACCCCGGGCCGGGGCGCGTCGTCGAACAAGCGCAGTGGGGCAGGCGGCGCAGCGGCGCTGGCCGCGGCGCACAGCAGGGACGACAGTAATAGCGACTGCAACAGGCTGATCGATCGGGGTTGCATCGTCTCTCCGGGTTTTTATGATTGCGCAATCATGCACGCGATCGGCCACGGGGGCAACTCGCCGCTGTTGCGCGGCGAGGCCGGGCGCGTTCGACTATAATTGACCTCCTCTTTTCGGCGTATTTTTCACGGATACCTCAAGCACGCGGCATGCCTTTCGATCTCGAGAAACACCTCCCCAAGCCAGGCCACCGTTTCGTCCTGCCGCTCCTTCACGGTTCGTCCGACGCCTATGCGCTGGCGGTGGCGGCCCTCGCGCTCAAGGCGCAGGGCCAGATGCTCACCGTCGTCTTGGCCAATGCCAGCGACGGCCAGCGCCTGCTCGATGAAATCCCGTGGTTCGCCGAGGGCAAGCTGGCCTGCCACCTGCTGCCGGACTGGGAAACGCTGCCGTACGATGCGTTCTCGCCGCACCAGGACCTGGTGTCCGAGCGCCTGGCCACGCTGCACGAGATCCGCAACGGCCAGTGCGATGTCCTGATGGTGCCGGCGACGACCGCGCTGGTGCGCCTGGCGCCGCCGTCGTTTCTGGCGGCATACACCTTCTTCTTCCGCCAGGGCGAGCGCCTCGACGAAGCGCGCCTCAAGGCGCAGCTGACGCTGGCCGGCTACACGCACGTGTCGCAAGTGATGTCGCCGGGCGAGTACTCGGTACGCGGCGGTCTGATCGACCTGTTCCCGATGGGCTCGGCCCTGCCCTACCGCCTCGACCTGTTCGGCGACGAGATCGAATCGATCCGCACCTTCGACGCCGACACCCAGCGTTCGCTGTATCCGGTGCGCGAAGTGCGCCTGCTGCCGGGCCGCGAATTTCCGATGGACGAAACGGCGCGCACCGCCTTTCGCGGCCGCTGGCGCGAGCGCTTCGAGGGCGATCCATCACGCTCGCCCGTGTACCGCGACATCGGCAGCGGCATCGCCTCGGCCGGTATCGAATACTACCTGCCGCTGTTCTTCGACCAGACCTCGACGCTGTTCGACTATCTGCCGCAAGGTACGCCGCTGGCCCTGGTCGGCGATATCGAAGCCGCCATCGGCCGCTTCTGGACGGACACCGAGTCGCGCCATCGCTTCCTGAAAAGCGACCGCGAACGCCCGATCCTCGAGCCGACCGAACTGTTCCTGAGCGCCGAGCAGTTTTTCACCTGCATCAAGCCGCACGGCCGCTGGAATATTGCACGCGACCCAGGTAACCTCATGGCGCCCGCGTCCGAACTGTCGGCGCCGATCCCCGATGTCGCCGTCAACCGGCGCCTGGACGATCCGCTCATCAGCCTGCGCGCCTACCTCGAACGTGGCGACACGCGCGTGATGATCTGCGCCGATTCGGCCGGCCGGCGCGAAACGCTGCAGCAGTACTTCAGCGAATACAAGCTGGACCTCACGCCCGTCGAAGGCTTCGAGGGCTTCCGCGCCAGCGACGCCCGGCTGGCCTTGGGCGTGGCGCCGCTGCAGGCAGGTTTCGAGCTGCTCGATGCGGGCGCCGGCCACCTGGTCTTCATCACCGAGACCGAGCTGTATGCGGGCTCGGGCCGGCGCGCCGGCAAGAAGAAACAGGAAGCGACCAGCCAGGTCGAATCGATGGTGCGCGACCTGTCCGAGCTCAAGATCGGCGACCCGGTGGTGCACATCAACCACGGCATCGGGCGCTATATGGGCTTGATCAGCATGGACCTGGGCGAAGGCGAGACCGAGTTCCTGCACTTGGAGTACGCCAAGGACACCAAGCTGTACGTGCCGGTGTCGCAGCTGCACGTGATCGCGCGCTACTCGGGCACGGCGGCCGAAGACGCGCCGCTGCACTCGCTCGGCTCGGGCCAGTGGGAGAAAGCCAAGCGCAAGGCCGCCGAGCAGGTGCGCGACACCGCCGCCGAACTCCTGAACCTGTATGCGCGGCGCGCGCTGCGCCAGGGCCATTCGTTCGAGTATTCGAACGTCGACTATGAAAACTTCGCGCAGAGCTTCGGCTTCGAGGAGACGCCCGACCAGGCCGAAGCAATCCACAACGTCATCAAGGACATGACCTCGGGCCGGCCGATGGACCGGCTGGTGTGCGGCGACGTCGGCTTCGGCAAGACCGAAGTCGCGCTGCGCGCGGCGTTCATCGCCGTCATGGGCGGCAAGCAGGTGGCGATCCTGGCGCCGACCACGCTGCTGGCCGAGCAGCACGCGCAAACCTTCGCCGACCGCTTCGCCGACTGGCCGGTGAAAATCGCCGAGCTGTCGCGCTTTCGAACCGGCAAAGAGATCAACAACGCGATCAAGGGCATGGCCGACGGCACGCTCGACATCGTCATCGGCACCCACAAGCTGCTCTCGCCGGACGTCAAGTTCACGCGCCTGGGCCTGGTGATCATCGACGAAGAACACCGCTTCGGCGTGCGCCAGAAAGAAGCGCTCAAATCGCTGCGCGCCGAAGTCGACGTGCTCACGCTCACCGCTACGCCGATCCCGCGCACGCTGGGCATGGCGCTGGAAGGCTTGCGCGACTTTTCGATCATCGCCACCGCGCCGCAAAAACGCCTGGCGATCAAAACGTTTGTTCGCAGCGAAGACGGCTCGATCATCCGTGAGGCCTGCCTGCGCGAACTCAAACGCGGCGGCCAGATCTACTTCCTGCACAACGAAGTCGATACCATCGAGAACCGCCGCGCGATGCTCGAAGAACTGCTGCCCGAGGCCCGCATTGGCGTAGCCCACGGCCAGATGCACGAGCGCGACCTCGAGAAAGTCATGCGCGACTTCGTGGCGCAGCGCTTCAACATCTTGCTGTGCACGACGATCATCGAGACCGGCATCGACGTGCCGACCGCGAACACGATCATCATGCACCGCGCCGACAAGTTCGGCCTGGCGCAGCTGCACCAGTTGCGCGGGCGCGTGGGCCGTTCGCACCACCAGGCGTATGCCTACCTCTTGGTGAGCGACGTGCAGAACCTGACCAAGCAGTCCCAGCGCCGCCTGGACGCCATCCAGCAGATGGAAGAACTGGGCAGCGGCTTTTACCTGGCCATGCACGACCTGGAAATCCGCGGCGCGGGTGAAGTGCTGGGCGAAAACCAATCCGGTGAGATGCTCGAAATCGGCTTCCAGCTGTATTCGGACATGCTCAATGAGGCGGTCCGCTCGCTCAAGGCCGGCAAGGAACCCGACCTGGCCGCGCCGCTGTCGTCGACCACCGAGATCAACCTGCACGTGCCGGCCCTGCTGCCGGCCGACTACTGCGGCGATGTGCACGAGCGCCTGTCGATCTACAAGCGCCTGGCCAATTGCGAGAGTGCCGATCGTATCGACAGCATGCAAGAGGAACTGATCGACCGCTTCGGCAAGCTGCCCGATCCGGTGAAGGCGCTGGTCGAGACGCACCGCCTGCGCATCGCGGCCAAGACCGTGGGCATCGTCAAGATCGACGCCCATGGAGAAGCGGCCAGCCTGCAGTTCATGGAAAAGCCGCCGATCGATCCGATCAAGATCATCACGCTGATCCAGAAGAACCGCCACGTCAAGCTGGCCGGCCAGGACAAGCTGCGCATCACGGCCAGCATGCCCGACCTGGGTTCGCGCGTGAACCAGATCAAACAGACCATCAAACAACTGCTCGCTTAAATCATGACCATGAATCTGGTGCTACAGGGGCCGCAGGCCGATCAAGCCACGCTCGCGCGCCTTGCGCAACTGGCCAATCCGCAGGCCACGATCGCTCTCGGCGCGCATGCGCTGCGCTGCGAAGACGT
>Ga0265797_10005510_pt1 | contig 18446 bp, 9 predicted proteins | sample P2T30metagenome_FD_192433 | JGI IMG/M metagenome (GOLD analysis project Ga0265797, IMG submission 192433) | Plant litter microbial communities from East Loma Ridge, Irvine, California - P2 T30 | ecosystem: Environmental > Terrestrial > Plant litter > Unclassified | place: USA: California... | reverse complement strand
TTTCTTCACGTACGCGCTGGCCAGGTCTGGACATGCATCAGCTTATCTATGCATACCAAGGTTTGTAAATATTGGCCCTAGGATGTTCAGCCCACAAATCTGATCATCCCAATCTAACATTAGACAAGGTCGCCGTTGCGCAAGGTCATGTTGCGAGCGCGTCATCCAAGAACGTTCATCATGTGGCCCGATACCAGACTACACCTGGAGTCGAGGCTGCACAGTGCACTCGCTCCAAGACAGAAAAAAAAGGCCGAAAAGGCTGACACCTTGAACCAAGGGAGGGCACCAAATGACCTTTTGAGGCTAAATTGGTGACGCCCGTAGCACAACGGCGAAAGACCCACCAGTTCAATCGCAAGCTCCAGCACTGTACAGGTGGATACCACTGTCTTGTGTAGATGTATGTATTACTACAATACGCTTTAAAGTATTCGGGGAATCCAATCAAGTAATTTCCCAACTGTGCATGATGGGGTATCTAATGCTCTGACCCAAAAACGCCATTGCTTACCCAAGGACGTAATGCTTCTTCTTCCTTAATAACGGCCGAGATATCGACGCACGCCTCCCAGTCAGAATCTCGATATCTTCCGCTGTTGCTCTGGGACTAGACGCGGCGGCGTGAGAGACCCCCCCATCCCTTGTTCCCAAACCCAAGCTACATGACCAGCAAGGCGTGGTAGCACAAGTATCCCTGATCGCGTCCTGAATCACACTTCGTCCATCGCCGCGAGATAGGCCCGCGGTCCTACAGATGTATCAGCACCTGCAGACTCGACCATGAGCCACGCTTAGGCCTGAAGGGTCTGGTACAACTTCATAGTCTTATTCCGCACATCCGCACACTGGTGTAGCGCAGTGATGTGCCGTTCCTGTGCAAGCTTCCACGTCTCCATCACACTCTCATCTTCCTCCATCTTAGCTAGGTAGCTCGCAAAGCCAAGCTTCCTCGTCGTCTCGCCACGATTATGGATAAAGTGGTCATCAAGGTCTTCCATTTCAGCACTTCGCGCAGCAAAGTGGCCGGTAAGGACTTCGCAATACTTTCTGTATGATTTTACGTAGGAGCCCATGCGCATAAAGTAGTCGTCTGCCGACGATAGATCCAGCTTTGTAGGCGGCGGAGGTGCATGGGGCATCTCGGGATATTTGAGGCTCTTTGCAGCATTTGCTTTGATCGGATGTGACCTGGAGGCCTCAGAAGCAAAAGGAAGTGCATCTCGGATGTTTGACATCCCACCAAGCCCATTCACTTGAGGTTCGACAAGTGGCGGAAGCAAATCTGCACCAAGACCGTTGAGACCTCCAGCAGCAGAGCCATTTGGCACTGCTCCCGGCCCTGCTGTAGGGGTGCGTCTCGGTGATGATGGCGCCGTACGGGAGCCCTTCTTGATCGGTCTTGTGTTTGCTGGTGGCTCAGGGTCGATGTCCATGGCGTCTGCGTCACCACTCGCCGCCTCCTCTGCGAAGGCTTGATACTTTGGACGCGATGTATCTTGCCGGTCCTGGCTCTTTGAGGCCCCGTTTTTTTGCACAGAAGCTTTCCGGGAAGCCTTTGGTCGCTTTGTAGGTTCTGATGGTCGACGAGGCGATGTCTCTTTCGGTTCGTTGTAAACCCAATTTGCATCCTTGAACGTTCCTTGCCAATCCTGAGGGCTGAATGTTGTAGCATGTGGCGCCATCGGAGGAGGGCCTGGAGGCGGGGCAAAGTTGAGACCTGGAGGCGGACCTGGAGGCGGTGGCGGTATTGGGTGCGTCTGTCCGAATGACGGTACTGGAGGCTGACCCATGTGCTGAGAGGTGAATGTGCTGCGGTCCGTCGCGTTACGCTGTGAAGCTCTGCCGCGAGTTGGAGAGGTTCGACCTTTTGTGCTGGCACCTTTTGGTATGTTAGGAGCGAAGTAGCTACTACTGCCCTCGAACTTGCCATGCCAGTCCGAAGGCGAAAACTTCATATTGATACTCTCTTCACTCCGGCTTTTGAAGCTGTTTGCCATGTTTCCATTCGCGCCGCTGGTCTGTCGTTTGTGCTCAGGAGTTGCGAAGCCACGCGGGGTCCAAGTCGGCGGAGTAGGCTTTGTAGCTTGTGGTGGGGGGTTGCGGCTCTTAGAGAAGACTTCCGGTTCCGAGTCTGACTCTTCGTCGCTAGAGTCGGGATACCCATGCGCAAACGGCACGTTTGTGCTTCCATTGGGCTTCTTTGCCTGCGTTCTGCGACCCGAGTCGGAGTATGCACCTGCGTCGTGCGACGGGCCTCCTCTATGAGCATGAGTCGGCGAGTTGCGCACACTGGATGACCTCCCGATACCCTCAAACATCGATGTACGCTCACCTGCTACATGAGAATAGTACGGTGTGCGGGTGCGGTTGGCTTCTGAATACGGGGCGTCGTCGGTCTGGCTTTCTTTTGCATGTGGGGGAGTGGTGGATTCAGGCGGCGTTGGAGCCGGACGGGCATAGTTCCTATACGCTGACCGTGCCTGACCTTCATCAACGCCTGGTGTTGAGGGGTCAAATCCTTGCTTGGACGGGGCGGCTCTCGTGCTCTGACTGCGTCCAAAGGGAGTGCCGTTGGGGTTGCCTTGGGTGTTGTTCGGTGGGTTATTGTGGGAGTTTGGATTGTGCTGACGAGGCTCTTCTCCTCGTGGCTGCTTCATCTTCTGCCATGCCGTGAAGACATTTGCCCGAGCCTCTGCATCCTTTGCCCTTGTATCCGGTCGCTGCGCTGTTGGCGGCGCGCGGTAGTTTTTGCTGGTGAACCTGTCTGCGCCTGTATTGTACGTGTTGTTGTGTTGCGGCGGGGGAGGACGCTGACTTTGCGGCTGTGGTTTTGGGGGCGGGCCGCGATAGTAGGATCCACTCGGCGTAGTTGTGGTATACGCATGGCGTGAAGGCGGCGGCGGTCTTGTCCTCGGGGTATTAGGTGTGTTTGTAGAAACGTTGGCGTTCCGGTATTTCCTTCTTTCGGCGTCATACTTTGCTCGCTGGACCGGGTCACACAACACCTCGTGTGCAGCCTGGATTTCTTGGAATCGGACGACGAACTCGGTTTCGCGCCCAGGATTGCGATCAGGGTGGAACTGCAGCGCCAGCGTCCGAAAAGCCTTGCGGATCTCGTTCTCGCTGGCGTTTGCCGATACCTTCAGGTCGGCATAGTAATTTCGCGTGGGGTCGGCTTTGACCATGGCGTCGGTGGTCGCAGCGAGAATCAGTTGAGTAGGCGGGTGGAGGGTTGTAACGTGGGTCAGTGTCTGCTCGTGTAGGCAGATGTAGTCACGGCGCAGCCTGGAGGGATTTTCCCTTCACTGCCTCGCCTGGTCGCAGGGCAGTGCTCAGATGATGGTCGTCCACGCGCGTGAACGTCGGAGCATTGTGTATCGAGGCCGGAAGTCAGAAGCAGCGGAAATCTCGACAATCAGACTGTCATCCGCATGTCGTCAGAATTATAGAAGCGCGTGTGCCTGCTCTCGGCGATTATTGGGGCTTCGGTCGCTTGTTGCGCTGGCGGCGAGTGCTGCAGGTGTTATGGATTGGGCTGAGATGTTTTGGCTGGGAGGGGCTTACAGCAACGCCTCGGTGGACCTACGCAACACGCAGCGCCCCAACCTAGGCCCTCCACGAAAATAACCAAAGACAACAGGTTCACCCCCGCTTGCACAAGAGCCTGAGATCTCAGGAACAAACAGTACAGGTCCTGAGGCTACTTTTTCCAATGCACATGGTCGTCGCACTACCCTGCTTTGCATTCGTCTGACGTCGACAAGTGCAGTCAGCCGTCTTACCGGTGCTAGCCAGCTATCGTAGTGAAAGCCAATCTATCCCGTCTTGGCTACAGCCAGCGAAGCAGCACATGCACGCCTTACACGCTTTTTCACCACTGTGGGTGTATGATGCCGAATGGTCAAAATACTTCTGGCAAAATGTCACGAGACGCTGTCATCACACGCTTCACGGTGGCAGAGGATGTCTTCATGTGTCATCTTTCGTGAAGATCATGAATCCATGGTATTTAATTTTGAAAGTCCTGGCAGCCTTCAGGCTGTTCGGAAGCTACATAGCCCAGGACACCCGTTTCCATTCACGCCAGCCCATACGCTTGAAACAATCGACCAGACGTCCCACCAAGCACACGAGATGCTCAGCAGGTTTAACGGTAACGCCAGAGAGAGAGGGTGTTGTGCCTCTTCCAGGTCTTCCTCCTGCCCGCGGTGGTGTTGTTGAACTTGTGTCCACGACCAAGACCACGGCTCTTCTTGCCGGTGGCGGTGAGACCACGGCTCTCGCGGTGCTTGTGGACGGGCTTGACGATCCAGTTGATGCGAGGATCGCGGCGGATGGCCTTGTGCTGGGGGTCGACGCAGATAACCTCGTAGTACTTGTACGTCGAGTCTTGGTTGATCCAGTAGGAGTTGAGGACGCGGAGGTTGGCGCAGCGGCGGCCGATACGCTCCTCGGCGGTTGACTTGAGCGAGCGCTGATACTTGAGCTGGTTGATACCCTGGTTGGTAGGCTTGCCTGTTCTTTGTTAGTTTCTGTAGACAGCAAGACTACTGCATCAAGCGTACCGTAGGTGGCGCCCCTAGAAGGAATGTTAGCGGTGTCTCAAAATCCGTATATAGTGGTTGTACGTACTTGGGAGCCTGCCTCTTGCGGCCTCCACGACGGACACGAATGCGGTAGATAACGTAACCCTGCTTGGCCTTGTATCCGAGACGGCGGGCCTTGTCGGGGCGCGAGGGGCGGCTGGCACGGTGGATGACCTTGAGTTGGCGAAGCTATCGATGCACTCTCAGCAAAGTTCAACGAGTACATCAATTGAGACGTGAGTCTCAGGAATTGTAGATCATACCTCCCAGCACTGTCGCCTGTTAGCAGAGTTCGTTGTCCAGCTCAATTGTGTATACGTACGCGAACGCGCATCAGAAAGCGCATCATGTCCGACTGCTTCTTCTTCTGAAGTTCCTCGACATCTACGGTGGATTAGCTACGGGCGTGGGGTTGCGGTATTCCATGTGCGCTTACACTTGAGGGCACCCATCTAGCTGAACGTCAGTATATGATCTTGCAATATTTCAATGATATCGTGGAGACGTACCTTGACTGTTGGTTAGTAGATTGTCGACGCTGTCGTGTCGGAAGGGATTGCGAAAACATGGACGCCGATATTTCGCATGCTGTGTGGGTGGGTCTGTGCGTCGCGCTAGCCCGGCCTGGCTTCGCGCAAACGGGGCTTGAGTCGCGGGCCAGCTCACTGGAACTCGGAACGGCGTCAACATTAATCATGCGTGAAATCTCTTAGCTGTTAATCACTCGGACATCAAGAGTGAAGTTTCAGGTGAGATGTTCTGCTTACAGCAGCTCACAACTCAGCTCAACCAGTTTCACTCCCTTCATAGCCACGTCTCTGTCTAGCCTTTCGCAATCGCCAACCAGCCCTTTTGATGCTGTCGGGATGTTTGTGACGGCAGTGTAGACTACATTCCCTGCTATGTATGTGTCTCTATGCGTGTGTATGTGTCCACAAAGGTTAACACCTCGTCTTGAACGGACTGGTTTTGCGGTGCAATCCAAGCCTGAGGATCTCCGCCATACTGTACCTCTTTATTTACACACACATGAAAGTAGATCCAAGATGTCTTTATGGTACTAGTACCCTTTTACCAAAGTGGTGAAACCTACAGCCAGGAGGCCCTCAAGATTTACTCACCTCACACAGCGAGGTTAACATATAGGCATGACAAATACATTAAGATCACACTGAAGCAACGAGACAGTAGTTTGGTGCCAAAGCTTTTCTTATTTTCTACCATAAAGGGCTCATACCTCAGGAGATATACTCTGGAGTGAAGAATTTACTCATAATTAGGAAATTTTGGAAAGGAAATAGAAGCAGAAATCCATAGTGAAAAGAAAGTAGCTTGCCTCTCAAGGCAGCAATTATCGCCGAAATAACCCCAAAAAACAGTAAACCGAAATGATGCAGAATGAAGAGAAACCGTTAGACCGTGGTGCCTTCCAATGAAAAAGAAAATACCGCATGCTGGGAAAGGCCGTTAGACAGTAATCACCGAAAAGATAGTCCTAAAGCTTCAAGAAACCAAAAGCTTGCAGTAAACCGACCCCTACTAGTTGCCGAAAGACATGTTTTGCATGGCGTTCAACAAGGTCGGGTCGAAGCCAGTCTGGTGCTGAGGGGCGGTAGCGGTTTGGCCACCAGCATAGGCACCGGAGCCAGTTGCACCTTGGTAGCCACCCGGGGTGTAAGCTGACTGTGCAGTGGAGGTGTACGGAGCGAAGGATGGGCCAGCACTCGACGTGTAGTTGCGCGGGGCAGCATAGCCAGCAGTAGAGGTAGTAGGTCCGTATCCTCCGCCATAAGACGAAGAGTAGGTCGAGGGTGGGTAGTAAGCGCCGCCTCCATAGTTCATGGGACTACCGCTTGCAGTAACATTTGGATAGTAGCCGCGATAGACATGGGGAGCCATCTGCTGACCGTGGGCCCAAGGCTGCATGTTGTAGGAAGACTGGCTCTGGTACGGGATCTGGTGGGAGAAGGCATGGAATCCGTCGTCATAGTTGCCATACGCACCGTGGTTCCTCGTCTGGTCTAATTGATGGTTAGCATGCAAACATGTATGACGACAACAGTAGACTTACTATACTGCTGGTTGCCGCGGTTGTTGTTGTTGTTATTGTTGGAGCCAAAGCCAGGTCCGACAGCGAGAGGGCCGTTGGTATTCGCAGTGAGGATCGCACCAGGACCGATGGCGGAAGGCGGAGGGATTTGCGACATGCCTGCTGGGTTTACGACAGATGCGGGGTTGACGGCCGACATCCAAATGCGAACCTTGTACTGCTTGAAGAGATCGGTGACCAGCTCGTTGAAGTTGACATAAGATTCGGCATAGTAAAAGTAGGTGAGCTTGTGATAATCACTGAAGTCCGTTAGAAGACTCAAACAAATGCACATGGTTGAACTTACGCTTGGTACTCAGCATCCAGGATCTCCATCGGCAACTTGTGGTCAGCCGCCTTCTGAGCGCCGAGACGCTTTGCCTTTGCCTCTCCACCCTCCTTCTCGCGCAGACCAGAGATCTCGTGAGCCTGGGCAAGACGCTTGATCATCTTGGGTTTGAAGACCTCAGTGTCCTGCTGACCAGAGACAGTGCGGCTCATCGGGTTGGGAAAGCCGTTGGCGCGCGCAAGGGCACCAAGCATACCCGAGTCGTTCTGAGTGCCGGCCAGGGAGTACTGCGAGAACATGACAAGCCAGCGGAAATGCTCATCGTTGGCTTCGTTCTTGAAACGCTTGGCCTCCTCCATGGTAAGGTCAGAGTGCGTGACTTGACCAAGGTCAACACCACGGTCACCCTCGACGATAACAAGATCACCACGGCGGACCTCAAGACCAGTACCCTCATAAATATAGTAAATGTCTGCGCGTGAGCACTTAAACGTGACAATGAAGAGGCGGCGGGTCTGGCGTCCAATGAGGTGGGGCACAGCATAAGGGTTGACTGCCGACATGGCAGTGTTGGGTACGACTGGGTCGGGATGGGCTGCCGATATAGCTGAAGAGTTGATTGCTCGAGATGCAGGGCCATAGCCGGTGAAGTAAGCGGCAGGGTCAAAGTCCTCTGGATCATCAACCGCAGGAGTGGTCTGTCGAGGAGACATGTACTCCTCATCCTCTTCTTGAGTGTTACTCAAAGTGGATTGCTGCATTGGCATGTTGTAGCTAGGGTAGTGTGCAACTGAATGGCGGCGGCTGAGATCGATCTCGGCTGGAGAGATATTACCAGTGGTCCACTGCGGCTTCTGTGGGCTGTCGATGATCTCAACCTCATGGTCACGGTTGAGGATAGACACGTGCTCACTGAAGCGACGAGTGAGGCCCGGAGCGTGGCGGGTCATGGTTGGCTCAGCGTCATCAAGCTCCTCGATAGCATACTCGGCGGTATTGTTGTATGAAGTGCCGCGCAGGCCGGCAGTAGTCTTGCGACGCTGCTGCTGCAACTGCGACACGGGAGAGCCAGTCGACGTCGCACGGTTGCGAGCACGTGCGTTCTCCATGGCTGCTTGCTTGAGTAGAGCTTGCTTTTGCTCGCGCTCCCAGTATCCGGCAGGCAGACGTACTCCGTGTTCCGAGCCGTTGGACGATTCGATGTCGTCCGCGTCGTCTTCGCGCAACTGTGAGAGACCAACTGCAGGCTCACCAAGAAGGCTCGGCTTGGACGGGCGGTGACGAAGACTGGCACTAGGCGGCTGGCGCGAGAAGCGACTCACTGGGCTGTGCTCAATGTCGCCTTGTCCTATGCTATAAGACTGAGACCGGACAGCTTTCCTGAAAGGGTTGGGGGCTTGTTGATTCAGTAGAAAACCAATGCCGTCGTCCGCTTCAAGTGTGGTTGGGGAAGGAAGAGACTTGTCTGCTGGAGCGTATGCTGAGGTGGGAGAGGGAGCTACCTCCTTCAGGCGGCTGTTTGTACTCGTGGTGAACGAGGGAGTGTTCCACGGAAAAGCGGAAGTGCTAGGCCGAGACTGTTGGGGTAGCTCGAGCGATGGCGTGGTGGGCTGCGATCCAGCAAACGACACTGATGGCAGGGAGTATTTCCTGTTGGGTTGGATATCCTGAAGCCAGCCAGAGGAAGGGCGGCGAGCAGCAGGATACACACCAGGGGTTGGGCGAACGACAGGTGCCACGTGCTCGCGGTCATCATCACTAGATGCCAAGACGTCACTGTCAGGGGTGGGACGTCGCAGCTGGAGCTTCGACTTGTCGAGGGCAGAGCCGCCAACAGCAAGACCACCTTTATAGTTGGAACTCATCTTGCCTTGTCCTGTTTTGCAGATGTCAGCTATGTATTTCAAAGGCATAAGGCAGATGTAACGTACCTTAGGTCTAGTAGAGATGGTGAAGAATGAATACACGTCTATGTCCACGCTGTCTTCACAAGGAAGATATCTCTAGTGCACAGTGTATAGGTTAGACCCTGTGCTAGGGTATGTAGAATGATGTAATGTCTAGGTAGACGGTGTGTCTAGAAGTCGTCTTCACCCTGCAGAGGCAAACATATTAGTTGACAGCACAGACATTACGAAAGGTAGCGGTGAAAAGTGGGGCATTAAAGGTAAGAGAGGTAAAGGTACGGGCAAACGTGAATGGTAAAGGCAGGTGCGGGGTCGGCGTGTCCGAGTGCCATGCAGCTAGTGGGTACATTGAGGTTTGCCAGGCATGTGCAGGGTAAGGAGAATGGTGCCATGTATTGGGCGTTGAGGATCATGCAGTCTGGTTGGTACATACCTGAGCCGTAGATCTTGGAGATATGAGTCGATTTAGAGCCCAAGCTCGTTTGATTGTGAGACGTGTAGTTGGCGAGCTGGGGAATGGAGTAGCTGATGTAACTATCCCGATAGCAGCCCAATACAAGCCTTTGAAGTAGATGTTGTTCTAGTGGTTCACGTCAGCTTGATGACATGCAAAAGAGGGAGCCGTCCCCAATGATCGACACCAATTGTGATGCATTCGTTAGGGAAAGGAGGGATAGGTGTTGGCATATCCGAGGGTGAGCTTATCAAAAAACGTACCTGCCCCTTTTATGGAGATGTGTGCCTGCAACAACGCAAGTCGATGACAGGACTAAATGCTGTCTTCCCACAGAGCTGTATCGAAAAAATATGACCTATTACAGGTGTAGGTTGCTAAGTAGATTTGTGGTGCTGGCTGAGGAGGGGAAAGGATAGTGGGTCGTTTGGAAGGTAGATGCCTCGTGGTTGCGGGCTTCAGGCTCAACACCTAACGACAGGGTGTCCAGGGGCTGTAAGAGGCTTTGAAGGAGCTGAAGCTACAAGTAGAAGCGGATGGTGGGGGTTTTGAAGAGTATAAGAGCGAGGATGAGTGAAAAAGTAGTGGTGGAGGGTAAAGGGGAAGAAAGAAGGAGGAGATGATGCCAGAGGCGGGGTTTTAATATCCACTGCTGAGCTGTCACAGTCAAGTAGCTCGATTGCTGCCTTGAAGCGTTGGAGGAAAGACCGTCGGCGATGCTGGAGGCAGGAACGCTCAGCACGGATGGCTTTAGAGATTACTGTTGGCCATGGTCTTAGCAATGAACATGGGGCACGAGAGATGGATGTGGGGTCTGCAGACTAAGCAAAATACAAAGAAACCTGCACTGCTCTTGCTCTTGCTCTAAGGGGAGGCGGGGGAGGGGGTGAGAGGGCATGCCGTCGTTCCGTTCTGGTGATGCTCAAGGAGATTTTGCCTGCTGCCCGGCCGACCATGCGCACACGAATCGAGCACTACCCCCCAACTCCGATACAGGCAAGCCCGTCCTTCAGAATGCGATGCAGAGGCTCCTTTGAGGTAGGCGGAATGCTCTGATACGTCTGAGAACGCATGCAGAGCCTGACGTCTCCGGCGTTGACCTGCTTCTCTGTAGCCTCATCCCCGCCAACGCCGCTACACCGTGCCCCGACACTCTCCACACCACCATGCCGACTGGCAGCACACACACACACACACACACACACAAACCACAGATGAAATGATGACTGAAAGGAGGGCTGCGAGAGCACTGAGAAGAAAAGGGTGAGCTTGCTTACCTAAATAACAGGATATTGTCTACAAAATTACGCGACGCAGAGCTCGATGCCCAAAGCAGATCTATCAGAAGAACGGGCTGTATATCCTGTTCAACGTTGTTAGCGGTGTATCATCCTGCATACATGCGCCCTACTAGAGCGCACGAAAAGGAAGCCCGAAGCCCAACGCCCATGGCGGCTGCCGTCAACGTCGACGACAAGCTCGACAAGGCCGGGCAGGCAGGGGCAAAAAGGATACACTTACCGGGCAAGCTCTATCCCACAATGACTCTATAATAAACCGATTCGGAAGATAACTAGCAGCAGATGTAAGCTATAAGACGCTGCGGTGCGAGGTGCGCAGATAACTTTGACGGTGTTTCAGCGGACACATACCTCAAAACGTACGCAAACCAAGCGCCAAACTCTTGAACCAGTCTATCCCTAGTCTTTCTCCTCGAATATATCGAACACGGACAGATACGCTATAGCATCAGTCGTCGCATGAGCTTACACAAGCCTAGGATCGGCAAGAGGGCTCCGCGTCCTAAGGGTGTGGGGAAGCGCCACGCTGCTAAACCCAAGGCTGTCCCGCAGATCAAAGACAAGTATTTGGAGGATGGAACGAGTTACAACTGGAGCGAGTACATGTCGACCAATGCCCCAGACGACAGAGGATGAAGATATGGATACGGACAAGGAGGACGGCGTCCACAGTGGCCAGACCGACAGCAGCGGAGTTTTGCCTTGGCGATCGCGTTCGAAACGCTGGGAGCGAGACGCGGCAAAAGGACACCCAGGGTTCCGCGCGCCTTGTCAGATCAGGAGACAGCGTCAGCACAAGCGCGACGATCTTACGGCGTTCAAAAGGCGGAAGCCAGCAGGGCAGGATGAAAGACGTCGTGTCAAGACAGTTCATTCCAGGAGAACAGGTGGAGGCCCAGAGAGACACGCAGACATCCAATGCCTTTGAGGCTTCTGCAGCTCACACAGCTGGCCAAGGATCAGGGGCTTCTGAAGGGTCGTTGCGCAGGAAATGCGGAGACGTCCAGGCCGACTGAGGCTAGTCGTGCATGCTTCAGGCGAACTCCTTGCAAATTGCTGGGCCATTGGGGGGTAGCGAAGCTCGCCGGACAGGGCCGGCTCCTCGAATCATCTTCCCCTGTCATCCTCTTGTAACCAGTCTTCGACGACACCCGCTTCTCAGCAACCCTCACCAAAGTCTATCCTCTATCCCTAGCTCAGGTGCTGATCGACGATGCGCTGGGCGGCGGGCTCAGGGGCCTGTCAAAGAACCCCTCATTTCTTCCGTCTGGACTCGGTTGGGCCCGTCGGAAGACGTCCGTCGCTTTTTCTTGCTGCACACCACTCTGCTTCGCTTCAAGCGCCATCCGTCACACTGCATCTTCGCCAGGCCGTTGCGTCTTGAACCGGCAATGCCACAGACAGCTTCAGCCCTAGAGTGTAACCATGTCACGCGCGCTCTCTCGCCATCTCTCTCGACAACATCCTGGACCGGGATACCAAGCTCTTAGCCATTTGACCTACTTGCGGCATACCCCGCTCACACAGGTGATCGTGTGGGCACCGCTGGACAGCTTCTAGACACCCCTGTTCGCCGTCGACCTTGACGTACTCACAGCAGCTCATGGCTACACAGCGAGCGTTCCTGGAGCTAGCCACGTACGATTGCGCGGAGACGTCCTCAAGAGGCCGTGAACTGTTTCCTGCCTGCAGATGACAGGGTGTTACAATGTGTTTTGCGCTGGTGCCCGGCACACCAAGCACGGCATGTTGTTGAACAGTATCCTCTTTACGGCTCTGCATATTGGCTGCAAGCAACGGCCCAACCCCGCATTTCCCTGCATAGCATTGGCGATTAAGCCAGCCAAGCTCCGAGGAGTCCGAGAGTAGTTCCCGTCAACGATGCCGCCGGCTTGGAAGGTCTTGCCTGGTGATCATTTTCAGATGACCGGGCACCTCCGCGATTCGTCCCATCGAACGACCCAGCTCGATCCTTGCTATTTCTGACAGAAGAGTATCGTCGACAATGATTCCAGGGGACCCTAGAATGTGTTGAGGAGCACCATCCTTCCAGGCCGATGAGCCGAGTGTGAAGGATTGTAGTCGACGATGGATATTCTCGTTTTTGAACGCTGCTTACAGGCCCCGGTCCGACTCGAGGCTGCCCGGTTGTCGTTGGACGGCAAGACCGATGCTCTAGTCCGGATCCCGGCCAAGAGCAATATCTCCCTCGGCTTCTGGAGCCTCATATACTTGTACAGATCTACCGGGTGGATGTTTGCTACGTGTTCCGCATGTTGCCGTGTGCAGGAACGTTGAGTGGACCGATGTTCCCCATCCTTGTAGCTGCTACGTTTTCCAGGCGAACACTGCGATTTGAGGGTTGTGAAAGGGTTTTTCGCAATTATACTCGGACCTAGGACCCGGATGTGTCAGCTTCTTGGTCTTGTAGCCAGATGTTGAGCAGGCCATGGTACCCCCCCAGTGCGTTGCCGCTCTCTTCCACGGACCTTCCGTATGTGTATAATGCATTTCGGACAGTACCCAGAAAGGGTTTCAGCCTCCATTGGTGTCGTTTGGTCGGTCCACCAAGCCTGTCGGTCGTGTTCATTATAGGATTATACTCGGCCCTGTCATAACGTCCAATCCTGGTGTGTGGAAGAGCTTGTATGGTCGTGACGGGGCATGTTGAGACCTCCGGCGAGTCTCCGCAGTCCTGGTGTCCTACCAGCCTGGCATAGAGCAGGAAGGGGTATCGTGTGAGGCAGCGTGGCCTCAGCATGGTCGCCGCCGTCACCGCAGGGGTGTTTTTTCCGTGAGAGTTGATCGAAAATGTTGGATAGTGGTTGGTTGAGGCTGGTGGCTTTGCACGTCCAGGTGCGAGCTGCGAAACGCCGGAAAGACTCTACCAGGAGGCGAAAGAGAAAGGAGTAGAAGCGCCGCCCTCCTAGAGAGGAAGCCGAGGCTGGTGATGACTTCCTGGTGGTTATGGTGGGATGTCTAGGCTCCCGGGGTGGGGTAGTCTTCGTCGAAGCTCGAGGCTCGCGGCCCCATCAGCAACGCAGTACCTAGCGCTCAAGGAAGGACCAAGCCCAACATCACGAGTCACTAAGGCAAATCACTTTCAGGAGAAGGTACATTACCCTTGCCTTTACCTTTAATGCAGGGGCAGAAAAGGGAGGCTAGACCGCTGTCTGTTCAAGGTGGGTGGAGCCTTGGACAGCGAGGCAGGTAAAACAAGAACGCATCGAAGTCACTACAAGGGCACTGTCGCCACCATTGGCATTCACGCAAGCACACGGACTACTATGAATGTAATTAGTAAAGTCTATGCCTCCTGAATGCACTCTGGGGGGGTTGCCTTCTCCCCAAGTCTACTCCAAGCTATTGGGCTTTTTTCTGACTTCAGCACCTCGAGCGCCCCCGGAAGTCCGCACACCAAATCCAGCTCAGAACTTTCCCTTTCCCCGCCACCTCCTCCGTCTTTCCAACACCACCACGACTTTGAGCAACAAAAGGCTCTGAGCAACCCCTCTTGTCGTTTACAGCTTCTTTTCCTCTGGAATCCCCGACAGCCAGTAAGAGAGGCTTTAGACACACCCGCTGCATGAGCGCCTCCTGCATCTTATCCGCAAAGACCATCGAAGACCTCCATGGCCAGCTCCACTGCTTTGAGCAGTTGCAGCGTCAAGTCCAGCGCCCTTGCTCAACACTCCCTGGAGATGCCCGGTAGCCTCCATCAAACCCTCAACACCGCAGTTGTTTTGGCTGCAACGCCTTCTCCATCTTTTCCTCGAAGACCTCCGCCGGCCCACATCTTCGATACCACGACCGCGTCTCGTAGCAGACGCCTAAAGAACCCGAATACTGCCACGGCACCCCCTGCGCTATTGCCTGCCCACACTTTTTCAAAGTTTATCTGGTTACATTGTCTATGTATCAATTAGGCTGACTTTTCTAACAATCATATTTTTTTAGCCAACACTTCGGCCGCAGCGCCCAGTATATCCTTTTCCTCCCCAGGAACGCATCCAACAGTCTAGTACTTACTCTGGCTGTATGCAACTTGATTACCAGCGCTCGTGCCCCAGACTAGATAGGCATACCCTATATTTGAGTTGTACAAGCCCTGATGAGCTACCCTACATGTCTATAGTGTTCTGGTTCAGCAGGAGTAGATCAGGGTGTCGCGGCTGGCGTTCCATGTCGTAGTCACTACATAACGCCGAGGACGTGGGTATGCTCATAGTTAGAGGGAAGCCGAAAGGCCCACCTGTGTTCAGGGTCGAGTCCCTCCTACTTGGACTCGAGCTTTGTACTCGGAGGCTAAACCGACATCAAACCGCCTTCTCAAAGCCTCTTTAATGGTACGAGGAGGTGTAGGCGGCACTGCTTGTCAGAGCTAGATGGAGACTGTCGAAGATTAATTCAGTCCAAGATACCCTCCTGTCTTTGGCAGCGATGGGTATCTAGACGACCCGCCTTTAAAAGTCGCCTAGACTGAGATTCTTGTCTTTGCAATACAGATACGGGCTGGACACGAGAATGTCGATATAAAAAGAATAGCACATGTTGAAGCTAAATGGCTCGGCCCACCTAGTGCATGCGATAGGGCCGACAGGACAAGACGGTTGAATGAGACTCTTTCAGGATTGGTCGGGGCTTTGGAGAGTAGCTCGCCGCGATTACACAGGCGCAGGTTGGAGTTAAGTTTGCGACATGTCACATGTTTGTTTGTATGGTGTGAAGAGGCGAGAAAGGCGAGGACAGCATCAGCAGACGAGCTGAGCTGTGTTTCACAATAGTGGATGAAACATGATGAAAGCTTGAAAAAGTGTCCAAAAATGGGCCACACAAACTTTTCCGTGCCGTTTGTTCCATGCTGTTGTTGTCTTGGGGATTCACTGCTTGGCTGTTGTTTACATGCAATCTGCGGGCCACTCGCAAGCATTGCCGTGCCGGATAGGCGCGCGACACATGCAACCGTAGAACGCCTAGACCACACAACAGCCGTATGATTTGCGAACCGGGGTCAGTTTGCAGTTCGCAGCTGGAATCGCCATGACCAGACGGATGCCGGCTATGGGGCGATTCCGTGCGCGCCCTACGCCCGTGACGATGACGATCCTGTCGATCTGGGCGAGGGGCAAAAATCGAGCTCTCGTGTCGTCAAGACGGCGTTTTGGCGCCATGGTGGTGTGGAAGCACAGCAGATGTCATGGCATAGCTGGTTTACGTAGGAGAAAAGCCTTGGGTCGACGGCACTGTACGTTCACGCATATGCGAGAAGCGTCTTGGAGGCATAGCTAAGCGGCCTTGCCGGAACATGCCTGCGCGGGCTTGCATCATCCTCACTGTTGTTGCGCAGCAACGAAGCACACAGCCGCGTAACGAGTGATGGAGATGTACTATATATCCTCGCCCAAAACTCATGCCAACCTGTCCGGCAGTCTCTCTCTGTCGCACGTTCAGACATTGAGTTTTTCCTGATCGGCGCCAATAGTGAGGTAAGTACCGATTGTTCCGGAATGGGTGGGGTGGGGATGATTGGACCCTGGTGACGTATGGGGTTGTATGACGCTGGCCTGCCCTTCCCTTTGCTGACTGCCTATAATTTCTGCAGCAACCGACGCAACTTCTGTAGCAGATCATCACTCTTCAGCCACTCTCCATCTCCTTCTCCATAGCACAGAAAGGCCTGACGCTTGTTAGCTGCAAACTTTTGTTCACGCCCATCCACCCATAACCTCACACCACATCCTCTCACGCCACCCCAACATCAACAATGGTATCACGAGGATTGTCCATGGGCCTGCGCGCCTGGCAGGTATGTTACAACTGATGGTCGACCAAGGACATGCACTCACCGCATCAGTTGATCTGCGCCATCATCGTTACCGCGTTGATGGGTAACAACATTGCCCGCGCCAATGCCGGTGTGCACTCAATCATCAACTACTCCCTATTCGTCGGTGTATGGTGGCTCCTTACCTTGCTGTACTTCCTGCCCACCTCCTTCATCGACAAGTTCAGCATCGCCATTGTCGACGTATCCCTGGATGCGCTGAGCGTCATCTTTGGTTTCTGCGCCGCCGTTGCGCTACCCTCATACATTGGTGCCCACAGCTGCTCCAACTCGGTAAGTTTCTGACTGCATATTATTACGCCTTGTTGCATCAGCTAATATCCTACAGGCATACACCCACTCCAACAGCGTCCTCAACAGCTCACGCAACACGGAGAAGAACTGCCGCCAGACCCAGGCTACTACTGCCTTTTTGTGGTTCGGATGGGCGGCATTCGTCGCCACCCTCCTCTTCAACATCATGAGCGGACGCGGTAGCGGTGCCAACCTCCGTGGAGGTGTCCGCCGGGGTGCACCCTCCATGAGCCAGGTCTAGGACGCCTGCAAAGAGTACTCAGACAAGTCTTGGAATTCGGACAAGTCCTGGAACACACGATCAGACACCAGTCATGTCTGAAAAGCTAGGTTTGACTTGTTGACATGAAGCCTGGCTTGTGGATTATGTATACTATTATGATAACGAAGACATTGTGCTTGCTGCCAATGTCAGGATGAACAGGCAGGAGGATCTTGATACCAACAGTACACGTTCACAATGACATGCGGCGTTTTTACTTATTTTCAGCGAATGTAATACCACGTAATAAAAGATTATGTTATGATTATCAGTTTCAATTGATAGAGCTGCCTCGTTCGATCCATGACAAAAGCTTTTCTCATTATGACATCATCGCCCTATGCTTACCACCACCACCTATTCCACTGCTGATTGCACACTTGAACTCGTTCTAATATATTGTTGCTATCCAAAACAACCCAAAACAAAAGGAAAATACAGTACTGATAAGCTAAAGCATGTGCTTTGCATTACACTGAAATTAGAAGTTTAATATACTTTTAGTGTAGTTACTTAGTAGATAGGTCAAGTCTACCATATATACACATAAATATACACGCACATGCCCGCAGGACAGCCTTTTTTCTCTCTCTTTCTGACAACACCGACGAAATCAAGTCATGACCTACCGATCATGTTCTTTTTCGTGTCAAAAACAAAGCGTAGGTTTTATTATCGGCATTGGACCTCGTCCACTACATCGTCAAGGAGGAGGAGGAGAAGGAACTGGGTAGACATGCTAGCTTTCCACAACAACAGCAGCAGCCCGAGAATATTTGAACCCACATCGCCTTCTACGGACGAGTATAGCCCCCCTCGTTCTTGTCTGTTGTTGCTAATCCCTTACGCTTCTGGACAAGGACACGCGGCATTGGTACGAGGAGGCACAAGGCCATGGCAAAGGCTTCAATGTCTTCTTTCGGCCGGATCCTCGGGTCTGGAAAGAGAAGACAGGGTATCCAACGAGGCATAGGGTTGCTGGCAAGAGAGTCAGTTGACGACGTCTTCCACCTCGTCGGACTGGACCAGGACATGGCATGCAGTCATGTAGACTAGGTATACTATGCCGACGAGGAAGAGACAGGCCATGTACTCAGCCGATAGACCGATTGTCCTCGTCAACACGAGGAGCATGAGAAACATGCCAAAGTTGCCCAAGATGGTGGCCACGGAGAAGTTCTGGTGGGCAAAGTTGATCATGTTGTTGTTGCTCATGATGATCGACGTTTGAGGTTTGGGTTCAACGTTTGATGAGTTGAAACTGTCAAAATTTGGATGTATTGTGCTTTCTTAAGAGTAAGAAGGGCGAGGGGGTTTTTTTTGTATTTCTCTGTACATCAGCCAGTTGCATTAGTGTCCTACTACGCCCCCAGAGTAAGTCACCCTCGCTAGTGTCTCTTTTTTTTTTGCCTGACA
>Ga0265797_10005508_pt1 | contig 18450 bp, 12 predicted proteins | sample P2T30metagenome_FD_192433 | JGI IMG/M metagenome (GOLD analysis project Ga0265797, IMG submission 192433) | Plant litter microbial communities from East Loma Ridge, Irvine, California - P2 T30 | ecosystem: Environmental > Terrestrial > Plant litter > Unclassified | place: USA: California... | reverse complement strand
CGATGATCGAGAACAGGTCGGCCGCGCGCGGCGTGAAGCGCTTGATGCGCAGGCCGCTGTCCACGAAGATGGTGGCGATGTCGGTCGAGGCGATCAGGTTGTTCAGGTCGTCGTTGGCCTTGCCGGTCTCCTCGACCTTCACCTTCAGCTCGTAGTTGACGGTGACCAGTTCCTCGTTGACCGATTGCAGCTCTTCCTTGCTGGTTTCCAGCTCCTCGGTGGCCGAGCGCAGCTCCTCGTTGATCGCCTGCAGTTCCTCGTTGGAGGCGCGCAGTTCCTCGGTCGAGATCTCGGAATTCTCGATGGTTTCCTGCAGCTGCTCGCGCCTGCGCTGCAGCTCGGCCTCGAGCTGGGCCAGCACCACGTCGTGGCTGCCGTTCTGGCGCGCCGGCAAGGCCTTGTCGGGCGCATGCTCGATCTGGTTGAACAGCACCAGCATGAAATCGGTCTCGGCCTCCTCGTCGCGGAAGGGGCGCACCGTCATCGCGATCGTGCCCAGCTCCTTCTTCTCGGCCAGATCGACCGGGCGGCAGTCGACGGTCGCATGGTGCTGGGCGACCTGGTACATGGCCGACCGCAACTCCAGGCGCAGTTCGGGCAGTACCAGCGCCAGCAGGCTGCGCGAGGGCTCGCCACCCGCCATGCGCAGGAACCGGCCGGCCTGCTCGGACATGTGGACGATATTGCCTTCATGGTCGATCACGGCCGAGGGCGGCGCGTACTGGGCCAGCGCGCGCTGGTGCAGCTCGGCATACGAGAACTGGCGCTTGCCGGGCAGCTTGGGACGGCTGACCTCGGGCAGGCGCGTGCCGTACACGGCCGACGACGGGTTCTGGTAATGCAGCGGCCTGCTGCCACCGCGGGCGCGGTAGATGCGGTTCTTCTTGTCGACGGGAACGAAGTAGTCGGACACCGATTCGGCCGACTCCGAGCTGCCCAGGAACAGGTAGCCGCCGGGTTTCAATGCGAAATGGAAGGTCTGCAGCACCCGTATCTGTACGTCGCGGTTCAGGTAGATCAGCAGGTTGCGGCAGGAAATCAGGTCCAGGCGCGAAAACGGCGGGTCGCGCAGCAGGTTGTGCGAGGCGAACAGGATGCGGTCGCGCAGCGACTTGCGGATGCGGTAGCGGTCGTCTTCCTTGTTGAAGTACTGGCGCAGCCGCGACGGCGTCACGTCGGTGATGATCGAGGCCGGGAAGATGCCGGCGCGCGCGCTGTCGATGGCGCGGTCGTCGATGTCCGAGGCGAACACCTGGAAGGCCGGCGGATGCTCCATCAGGGCAGCCTGGTCGGCCATCAGCATGGCCATCGAATAGGCTTCCTCGCCGCTGGAGCAGGCGGCGACCCAGGAACGCACCTCGTCGGTGGGCCCCTTGTCCTTGAACAGCTCGGGCACGATCTCGCGCTCGAGCGCTTCGAAGGCTTCGCGGTCGCGGAAGAAGTTGGTCACGCCGATCAGCATGTCGTCGAGCAGCGCCTTGTTCTCGTGGCTGTCGTTCTCGAGCAAGTCGCGGTATTCGGGCAGCGTCTTGACCTGGCGCACCTGCAGCCGGCGCTCGATGCGGCGCAGCACGGTGGCGCGCTTGTAGTGGCGGAAATCGTGGCCCGTGTGCCTCAGCAGCATCGAAATGATCTCCTGCAGCGCGTTCTCGGCGCTGGCCACCTCGGCTTCGCTGGGCGGCGCCTCCGCCTGCAGCTGCCCGTCGCTCAGCGGCGGCAGCTGGATCGCCCTGGCGTTCTGCCACAACTCGACCAGCTTTTGCGCCATGTCGCCCACCGGCAGCACGAAGTCGACCGCGCCGGTACGGATCGCCGCCGCCGGCATGCCGTCGTGCTCGGCGTCGCCCGGCGCCTGCGCCAGCGTCACGCCACCCTGCTCCTTGACCCGGGTGATGCCGACTGCGCCATCCGAACCGGTTCCGGACAGCACGATCGCGATGGCGCGCTCGCGGTGCACCTCCGCCAGCGTGCGGAAGAACAGGTCGATCGCGACGTGCTGGCCGCGCGGGCGCTCGAGCTGGCTGACCCGCAGCAGCCCGTCGACCATTTCCATGTGCACGTTCGGCGCGATCACGTACACGTGGCCGGGCTCGATCCGGACTTCGGAAGTGACCTGTTCCACCGGCATGCCCGTGGCGCGCTGCAGGATGGCCGCCGCCGAGCTCGGATGCTTGGGGGACAGGTGCATGACGACGACGAAGGCCATCTCGCCGACCACCGGCATGTGCTCGAACAAGTGCTGCAGCGCCGTCAGGCCCCCGGCCGAGGCGCCGATGCCGATGATCGGGAACGGCAGGTTGCTGGGAACGACCTCGGGGTCGTGGGGCAGCGCAATGTCTTCTGCAACGTTTTCGGACATCTTTATCTTTGTATGCCAGCACACAGCCTGGTCTTGTAGCAATGTTTTATGGACGCGCTGTGAGAAAAATCACAATGTGTAACGAAAGGTAAGGCCTGGCTGGATGGCTGTCAACCTTCTTGGGTGCCGCAAACGTTTTCTTGAACCGTTCCGGGTCAAAATGTCCGCCCCGGGGGCGGTCATGGGGACTCGTACCAGCTGTACTCCCAGGACCAGGGCATGTCGGTGTCTCCGATCGCCAGGCGCGCCAGTTCCGGATACAGCCGCTCGGCGCGCACGTCGTTGGACAGCAGCACCACGCAACGCTGGCCCTTGTCGAGGCAGACGACCATGTTGGCGGTCCAGTCGTCGTGCCCGCCCTTGAACCAGCCGCGTCCGCCGCTGCGGTCCTGGAAGCTCAGCACGCCGAGGCCGGCGGCCAGGCCCTGCGGCCAGCTTGCCTCGTCCTGGACCAGGGTCGGGAACTGGTGCTTCGAGACGATCGGCAGCCAGCCCTTGACCAGCGCCTCGCGGCTCGCCGGGGTCAAGCCTTCGCCGCGCATGATGCCGGCCCACATTTTCGCCTGGTCGGCGATGGTCGTGTCCATCGAGCCGGCGGCGCGCAGCCGGTAGCGCCGCTCGTGCGCCTGCACGCTGCCGTCGAAGGCGAAGCCGTCGGCGAAATTGTCGCCGAAGCCGGCGCGCCAGGTCATCGAGGTGCGCGTCATGCCGAAGCGTTCGAACACGCGCCTGTGCATCTCGTAGCCGACGTCCAGCCCCAGGCCGCGTTCGAGCACCAGCTGCAGGATATAGAAGCCTTCGCCGGAATAGGCGTAGCGGCTGCCGGGCGTGAAGTGGATGCGCAGGCGTTCGTCGTCCTCCAGCCAGCGGAAGTTGGCGAAGCCGCCGGCGTGGGTCAACAGCATGCGCGGGGTGATGCTCTTCCAGCGCGGGTCGTCCTGCAGGTCGGCGAAATCGAAAGGCCGTTCGCGGTAGAACGGCAGCGGCTGGGGCAGCAGGCGGGTCAGCGGCGCGTCGAGGTCGAGCTTGCCCTCGTCGGCCAGCTGCAGCAGCAGGTAGGCGAACGCGGCCTTGGTCAGCGAGGCCCCAACCATCACCGTCTGGTCGGTCAGCGGCAGGCCGGAACCGTTGCGCTGGCCATAGGCGCGCACCTTGCCGACCTTCCCGTTCTCGATCGTCGCCATGGCCAGCCCGTGCACCTGCTCGCGCCGCATCACGCGCTGGATCTCGTTGTCGGCCAGCGTTTGCGCCGGCCGCTGCGGGGCGGCGCAGGCGGCCAGCAGGCAGGTCAGGATACAGGCTGCCAGGGGCGCCGCTCTACGCATTCAGGTTCTCCTCGGATTGAAGCCGGGCGACATCATGCCATAGCGGCCGCGGCTCTGCACCTGGCGCGTGGAGCGGGACTCAGCGCGGGCGTTTGTAGACGCGTACCCAGTCGACCAGCATCTGCTGCGGCAGCGGCGTCGTCGCGTCCGGGTAGCCGGGCCAGTAGCCGCCGACGGCCAGGTTCAGGATGATATAGAACGGATGCTCGAACACCCAGTCACCCGTGACGGTGTCGGGGCGCACGGTGTGGTACAGGATGCCGTCGCGGTACCAGCGGATCTCGCGCGGCTCCCATTCCACCGCGTATACATGGTAGTCGTCGGCAAAGGCGCCCTTGTCGATTGCCTGCGGTTTACCGATGCCCTTGTCACCCGAGTAGCCGGGACCATGCACCGTGCCGTGCACAAGGCCGGGTTCCTTGCCGATGTTTTCCATGATGTCGATCTCGCCGCAGCGCGGCCACGGCGTCGTCTTGCAGTCGGCGCCGAGCAGCCAGAACGCCGGCCAGATGCCCTGCCCGCGCGGGATCCGGATGCGCGCCTCGTAGCGGCCGTGGGTGCGCTCGAACAGGCGCTGGCTCGTGATGCGCGCGGACGTGTAGTCCATGCCTTCCATCTTTTCGCGGCGCGCCTCGATCACCAGCTTGCCGCCTTCGATGCGCAGGTTCCGCGGCCGCGCCGTGTAGAACTGCTTCTCGTCGTTGCCGTTCTTCGGGTCGCCGGTTTCCTCGACCCATTTCGCATGGTCCAGCGCGGGCCCGTCGAATTCGTCGTGCCAGTCCAGCACCCAGCCGGCCGGCGGCGTCGGGGCGGCGGCCAGGGCGGTTTGCGGTGCGAGGGCGGCCGCCAACGAGGTGGCCAATGAGGTGGCCAGCATGGCCCGTTTCAGCGTGTTCACTATGATCTCCTTGTCCCAGGTGTGTGGAAACGTTCCCATGGGTGGATGGAATATAGCACTATATACAGGATGCACGCGGCGCCCGGCGGCACCGGGTGTTGCATCCACCACGCGCTCGCGCCCATTCCGGGCGTCACACAAGAATATTCCGTTGACAATTATTTTTTCCCAACATAAGATTCCCGACAACTGGCATGGAAACGTTTCCATCCACAGACCAGTTGGAGAGAATTGGGCCTGATAATAACGAGGAGACCCCATGCAATATCCCAAGTCGAAGCAAACCCTGATCAGCATCGCTGTGGCCGGCGCCTGTGCGGCGATCGTCATGCCTGGCTACGCCCAGGACAGCAATAACAGCCCGTCGGACACCGTCGTCCCGACCGGCGCGGTACAACAGGTGGTCGTGTCCGGCATGCGCCAGTCCATGGCTTCGTCGCTGAACCTGAAGCGCAATGCCGACGGTATCGTCGACGGCATCGTGGCCGAGGACATCGGCAAGTTCCCGGACACCAACCTGGCCGAATCGCTGCAGCGCATCTCGGGCGTGTCGATCGACCGCTCGATCGGCGAAGGCTCGAAGGTGACCGTGCGCGGCATTGGCCCGGACTTCAACATGGTGCTGCTGAACGGCCGCCAGATGCCGACCTCGAACCTGGGCGACCTGAACGGCCGCGCCTTCGACTTCGCCAACCTGGCTTCGGAGGCGATCTCGCAGCTGCAGGTGTACAAGACCAGCCGCGCCGAGACCCCGACCGGCGGCATCGGCGCCACCATCAACGTCATGACCGCGCGTCCGCTGGACAAGCTGGGCACCTGGTCCAGCATCGGCATCAAGGCCGTGCACGACACCTCGAACAACAACCTGCCGGGCGACGTCAAGGCCAGCAACTCGACCACGCCGGAATTCTCGGGCATCTACTCGACCACATCGAAGGACGGCCGCTGGGGCGTCGGCATCAGCGCCAGCTACCAGGAACGCAACCTGGGCTACAACCAGGCCTCGGTCTCGAGCGGCTGGAAGGGTCCGTACGCCGGCACCGTCACCGACTACCCGAACATCCCGGCATCCGGCCCCGGCATCGTCAACCGCCCGGATCCGACCGACATCTACCTGCTGCCGCAGAACCTGAACTACAGCTTCAGCGGCGTCAAGCGCCAGCGCACCAACAGCCAGCTGACCCTGCAGTTCGCGCCGACCAAGGACCTGACCACCACGCTGGACTACACCTACAGCGAGAACAAGATCCAGACCAGGCGCAACGACGTCTCGGCCTGGTTCAACTTCGGCCGGTCGACCTCGACCTGGACCGACGGCCCGATCGCCGCGCCCCTGGTATATACCGAGATCCTGAATCCGGCCACCGGCGACATCGCGATGGGCGGCGGCGACTTCGCCACCAAGACCCAGAACAACTCGGTCGGCTTCAACGCCCAGTGGCGCGCCAGCGGCGACCTGAAACTGGAGTTCGACGCCCACCACTCCACGGCGGTATCGAAGGCCGACAGCCCGCTGGGTTCCTTCAACACGCTGGGCACGGCCAGCTTCAGCCGCGGCAACACGACGGCCGACTTCTCGCAGGACTTCCCGGTGCTGTCGATCGCCGGCGCCGACTTCGTGAACAAGCGCCAGCAGGTCACGGGCTCGAACTTCCAGAACGGCTACATGAAGGGTGAAGTCGACCAGGCCCAGTTCAAGGGCCGCCTGCGCATGCTCGACGCCTCGAACCTGAACTTCGGCCTGGGCGCGACCAACGTCAAGAACCGCTCGGCCCAGTCGAACAACCAGAGCGACACCTGGGGCGGCGCGAGCAAGGCCGACGACTACCCGAGCAGCCTGTGGCATCCGGCGACCGTACGCGGCTACTTCGACCAGATCGACGGCAGCGGCAACCCGAACCTCTTCAACAACTTCTACACCTTCAACCTGGACGAAGTGCGCCAAGTCGCGGCGCGCGCCACCGGCCATCCGGAACTGTACACGGCGAAGACCACCTTCGACACCGACCAGCGCACCAAGGAGAAGTCGAAGTACCTCTACCTGCAGTTCAACACCGACTGGGACACCCGCTTCCCGATGCACACCGCCATCGGCCTGCGCTACGAGAAGACCGACGTCTCCTCGACCGCGCTGGTCCCGGCGGCGACCGAGATCCGCTGGCGCTCGCAGAACGAGTTCACCGTCGTCAAGGGCGACCCGACCTTCACGACGCTGGACGGCAAGTACCACAACCTGCTGCCGAGCATCGACTGGGACATGGACCTGCGCTCGGACATGAAGGTGCGCGCCAGCTATGGCGAAACCATCGGCCGTCCGCGCTACGACCAGATCGCCGGCGGCCAGATCCTGGACAACCTGGCCCGCGTCGACGGCGGCACCGGCACCCAGGGCAACCCGGCCCTGAAGCCGGTCAAGTCGAAGAACTTCGACCTGTCCTTCGAGTGGTATTACGCGAAACAGAGCTTTGCCTCGATCAACGCCTTCTACAAGAACCTGGAGAACTACGCCGGCCAGTCGCAGGTCGTGGCCCAGCCCTTCGGCCTGCATACCCCGGTCGGCGGCGCCCTTTGGAACGAAGCCCTGCAGCGCGGCTGCGCCACCGCGGACACCACCTGCATCCGCAACTACATCTTCCGCAACCACCCAAGCTCGCCGGGCGTGGTGCGCGGACCGGATGACGACAACGGCAACGCCACCGGCACCATCGCCGGCCAGCCGGGCGACCCGGTCGCCAATTTCCGGATCACCTCCTTCTCCAACCAGAAGAAGGCGAGCCTGAATGGCCTGGAATTCAACCTCCAGCACATGTTCGGCAACAGCGGCTTCGGCATCCAGGCCAACTACACCTACGTGCACTCGGGCCTGAAGTACGACAACGAGTCGGTGGGCGAACAGTTCGCGCTGGTCGGCCTGTCGAACTCCGCCAACCTGGTCGGCATCTACGAGGACAGCAAGTGGGCCATCCGTGCCGCCTACAACTGGCGTGGCGAGTTCCTGTCCTCGACTTTCGACGCCGCCGGTCCGAATCCGCAGTACGTGGAGCCCTACGGCCAGCTGGACCTGAGCATCGGCTACAACTTCACGGACAAGCTCAGCCTGCAGGTGGAAGCGATCAACCTGACCAACGAGACTGCGCGGACCCATGGCCGGCGCAAGGAGATGGTCGAATACGCGACCCAGACCGGGCCGCGCTACATGGTGGGGGCGCGCTACAAGTTTTAATCGGGGTCACGATGCGCGCGGCGGGGTTCACGTAGTGAACGTGAATCCCGCCTGCTGAAATTGTTTTCAGCAATAAAAAGTTGTTTTCAAAACAGCGTTTTGAGGTAGACTCATGCGGCCAAGGATTGCCTCATAGGAAAGCTGTGATGAGTAAGACCATCGAACACATCGTCGTGGTCGGCGGCGGTTCCGCCGGCTGGCTGGTCGCCGGGGTGATCGCCGCCGAGCACCGCCTGCGCGTCACCCTGGTCGAGTCACCCGACGTGCCGCCGATCGGCGTCGGCGAAGGGACCTGGCCGTCGATGCGCGATACGCTGCGCCGCATCGGGGTGTCGGAATCCGACTTCTTCCGCGAGTGCGACGCCGCCTTCAAGCAGGGCTCGCGCTTCAACGGCTGGGTCACCGGCGCCGCCGACGACTATTATTTCCACCCTTTCGCACTTCCCCAGGGCCATGGCAGCGCCAACCTTGCGGCTGCCTGGCAGGCAAGCCATCGCGGCGTGCCCTTCGCCGACCTGGTCAGCCACCAGCCGCACCTGTGCGTTGCGGGCCGTGCGCCGAAGCAGGCGCAGACGCCCGAATTCGCCGGCGTCGCCAACTACGGCTATCACCTGGACGCGGGCAAGTTCGGCGTCTTCCTGCGCGGCCATTGCGTCGGCAAGCTCGGGGTGCGCCATGTGCTGGACCACGTCGACGCCGTCGAACCGCAGGAGAACGGCGACATCGCCGGCCTGCGCCTGCGCCGCCATGGGCTGCTCGCCGGCGACCTGTTCATCGACTGCACCGGCATGCAGTCGCTGCTGCTCGGCCAGCACTACGGCGTGCCGATGGTCCCGCAAAAGCACGTGCTGTTCAACGATGCCGCGCTCGCCGTGCAGGTGCCCTACGCCACGCCGGACGCGCCGATCGCCTCCCAGACCACGTCCACGGCCCAGGCCAGCGGCTGGATCTGGGATATCGGCCTGCCGGCGCGGCGCGGGGTCGGCCACGTGTATTCCAGTGCCCACACGGGCGACGACGACGCCTTCGAGGCGCTGCGCCGCTACATCGTCGCGACCGGCGGCCCGGATGACATCAACCCGCGCAAGCTGCGCTTCGAGCCGGGCTACCGCAAGCGCTTCTGGCACCGCAACTGCCTGGCCATCGGCCTGTCCGCCGGCTTCATCGAGCCGCTCGAGGCGTCCGCGCTGGCGCTGGTCGAAATGTCGACCGAGTGGCTGGTCGACGACATGCCGGCCACGCGCGCGCAGGTCGACATCGTCGCGGCGCGCTTCAACGAGGCCTTCACTTACCGGTGGGAGCGCATTATCGAGTTCCTCAAGCTGCACTACGTGCTCTCGAAGCGCAGCGATTCGCCCTACTGGCTGGATCATCGCAAGGCGGCCAGCGTGCCTGAGCGCCTGCGCGAGCTGCTGGCGCTGTGGCGCACCCGTCCACCCTCGCGCCGCGACCTGGCGCGCATCGAGGATGTATTCCCCTCGGCCAGCTATCAATATATCCTGTACGGGATGGGTTACCCGTTGGAAGGCGCGCCGCGCGCGTCCGACCTGCCCTCGGCGGCGGACCGCCACTTCCACGACGCGGCGCGCCTCACGGCCAGGATGCTGCAGCTGCTGCCGTCCAACCGCGAACTGCTGGCGCATATCCGTGCCCACGGCTTGCCGCGCGTGTGACACCCATTCACGACACATAACAACGACAAGAGACACCATGCCGAATCACGCACTGCTGAACAACATCGAGCACAAGGACCTGCGCATCCATACCGCGCGCGGGCCCGAATACGGCGACGCCGTCATGTCCGCCCTCACCTTCCCGGCCGAATTCCGGGAGCTGCAGGCCCACTATCCGATCGTCTTCGCGAAGAACGCGGACGGCAACGGCTTCGACCCGCTGGCCCTGTTCGGCTTCCAGCAGGGCGAAAACCTGTTCCTGGACGGCGCCAAATGGGACGCCCCGGTGATCCCCCTGACCCACGAGCGCCAGCCCTTCCTGATCGGCCGCGGCGGCGAGGAACTCTCGGTGCACATCGACCTGGATCACCCGCGCGTCGCAAGCGGGAGCGGTGCGGGCGCCATCGGCGAGCCGCTGTTCCTGACCTACGGCGGCACCAGCGAATACCTGGAGCGCATCGCCTCCGTGCTGCGCACCATCCACGACGGCCTGGAGGCGTCGACCGGCTTCATGGCGGCGCTGCAGGAACTCGAGCTGCTGGAACCCTTCGTGCTCGAGGTCGAACTCGACGACGGTTCGCAACACCGCCTGGAAGGCTTCCACACGATCCACGAGGAACGCCTTGCGGCCCTGTCCGGCCAACGCCTGGAGCGCCTCAATCGCGCCGGCTACCTGGGCGCGATCTACATGGCGATCGCTTCGCTGTCGCAGTTCCGTGCGCTGATCGACCGGAAGAACCGCTCATTGGGCCTTCCTCATGCTCGCCATCGATAGGAAAGTGCGCGAGCTGGACGTCGGCGCCAGCCTGCCCGACGAACTGCTGCGCGCCACCCAGCCGTATATCGTGCGCGGCTATGCGAGCGCCTGGCCGTTGGTGCGCGCCGGCCTGGAATCGCCCGACCTGGCCGACGCCTACCTGCGCCGCTACTACCGCGACGCCACCGTGGGCGCCATGCTAGGCAAGCCGGACATCAAGGGGCGCTTCTTCTACAACGAGACGCTGGACGGCTTCAACTACATCTCGGTGCGCGCGCGGCTGGACGCCGTGCTGGACGAACTGAAGGTGCAGCGCGACATGCCGGCGCCGGGCGCGATCTACGTCGGCTCGACCACGATCGACACCGCGCTGCCGGGCTTTCGCGACCAGAACGACGCCGACCTCGGCGGGCGCGACGCGCTGGCCAGCATCTGGATCGGCAACCGCACCCGCATCGCCGCCCACTACGACCTGCCGGACAACCTGGCGGTGGTCGCTTGCGGCCACCGCCGCTTCACGCTGTTCCCGCCGGAGCAGCTGGCCAACCTGTACATCGGCCCGATCGACTTCACGCCGGCCGGCCAGGCCATCAGCCTGGTCGACTTCGCCGCGCCCGATAGCACGCGCTTCCCGCGCTTTTCCGAGGCGCTGCGCCACGCGCAGGTGGCCGAACTGGGACCGGGCGACGCGCTGTTCATCCCGTCGATGTGGTGGCACCACGTGGAAGCGCTGGACAGCTTCAACATCCTGGTGAATTACTGGTGGCGCCAGTCGCCGGGCTGGATGGACACGCCGACCAATGCGCTGATGCTGGCACTGCTCACGATGCGCGAACTGCCGGCGGAGCAAAGGCGCGCCTGGCAGGAGATCTTCCGCCACTACATCTTCGAATCGAGCGAGGAGAGTCTGGCCCACATCCCGCCGGCCGCACGCTACGCGCTGGCCCCGCTGGACGACGACAAGGCGCGCATCCTGCGCGGCCAGCTGCTCAAAAGAATAAACCGCTGAAGGAGACAACATGGAACAGATGGAGAAAGGCAGCGGCGGCGGCGGACCGGTACGCCGCATCGTGATCGCCGGCGGCGGCACCGCCGGCTGGATGGCCGCGGCGGCGCTGTCGCGCACCCTCGGCAAGATCCTCGACATCAAGCTGGTCGAGTCGGACGAGATCGGCACCGTGGGCGTGGGCGAGGCGACCATCCCCTCGCTGGTGCACTTCCACCGCCTGCTCGACATCGGCGAACAGGAATTCATGGCCGCGACCCAGGCCACCTTCAAGCTGGGCATCAGCTTCGAAGGCTGGCGCGCCAGGGGCGAGGACTACATCCACTCCTTCGGCATGACCGGCACCGACCACTGGACCGCCGGCTTCCAGCACTTCTGGCTCAAGGGCCGCGAACGTGGCCTGGCGCAGGACTACGGCGACTACTGCCTGGAACTGCTGGCGGCGAAGGAACAGCGCTTCGCCCACCTGCCGGGCGGGGGCCTGAATTACGCCTACCACCTGGACGCGACCCGCTACGCGCGCTACCTGCGGCGCTTTTCCGAGCACTTCGGCGTCGAGCGCATCGAGGCCAGGATCGCCGGCGTCGAGAAGGATCCGGCCACCGGCCACATCAGCGCCCTGCGGCTCGATTCCGGCAAGCGGATCGAGGGCGACCTGTTCATCGACTGCACGGGTTTCCGCTCGCTGCTGCTGGGCGAGGCCATGGGCGTCGAGTACGAGGACTGGTCGCAATGGCTGTTCAACGACAGCGCCATTGCCGTGCAAACCGAATCCGTGGGTCCGGCCGTGCCCTATACGCGCTCGATCGCCCACGACTGGGGCTGGCAGTGGCGCATCCCGCTGCAGCACCGCACCGGCAACGGCATCGTGTTCTCGAGCCGCCACGTGGACGACGACAGCGCGCGCGCCGCGCTGCTCGGCAATGTCGAGGGCAAGGTCTTGACGGAGCCGCGCGTGATCCGCTTCAAGCCGGGCCAGCGCAGGCAGGTCTGGGCCGGCAACTGCATCGGGATGGGCCTGGCCAGCGGCTTCCTGGAACCGATCGAATCGACCAGCATCCACCTGATCCAGCGCGCCATCGTGCGCCTGCTGCAGATCTTCCCGACCCGCGGTGTCAAGCAGGCGGACGTGGCCGAATACAACGACCAGGCGGCGGAAGACATCCGCACCATCCGCGACTTCATCATCCTGCACTACAAGGTCACCAATCGGCGCGATACGCCGTACTGGATTGACGCGGCCACGATGACGGTGCCGGATTCGCTGCAGCACCGCATCGACCTGTTCCGCGGGACCGGCCGCGTGTTCCGCCTGCAGAACGAGCTGTTCGCCGAGAACTCGTGGGTGCAGGTGATGCTGGGCCAGGGCTTGACGCCCGAAACCCACCACCAGAGCGCCGACCTGATGGGCGACGAAGAGCTGGCCGGTTTCCTGGAAGGCATCCGCAGCAAGGTGCAGCGCACGGTGGCCCAGCTGCCGGCGCACCAGGCCTACGTCCAGCAGTACTGCGCGAGCAAGCCGTGAGCGGCCTTGCTGCCGCCAGCGGCTTCGCCGACAGCAAGCGCCACGATCCTGTCCTCGACCACTCGGGTGCGCCACCCGCGCCGGAGTCGGTCTAGTATCGCTGCATGCTCAAACAAATCGCACCCGACCTCTGGCACATGGAAACCGGCATCCAGACCGCCGGCATCCCGCTCACCGCGCGCATGACCGTGGTCCGCTTCGGCAACGGCAAGCTCTGGATCCACTCGCCGGTCCGCTTCGGCCCCGAGGTGCGCGAGCAGATCGCCGCGCTTGGCGAGGTCGCCTGGATCGTCGCGCCCAACCGTGCCCACCACATGTTCATGGCCAAGTGCAAGCAGGCCTTCCCGGACGCGCGGCTGTACGGCGCCCCCGGCCTGGAGCGCAAGCGCCGCGACATCGCCAACCTGCATCCGCTACAGGACACGATCGAAGCCGAGTGGGCGGACGATCTCGATCAGGTCGTGTTCCGGGGCATGCCCGTCATTAATGAGGTGATGTGGCTGCACAAGGCGTCCGCCACCCTGATCGCGACCGACGTGTTGCAATGCTGGTGCGGACACCTGGACTGGCGCGCGGACACCTATGCGCGCGTGACCGGGGTGCGCGGGCACCTCGACCTACCCCGCACGGTACGGCTGGCCACGCGCGACAAGCTTGCCGCCGCGGCGAGCGCCCGCACCGTGCTGGCCTGGCCGTTCACGCGCGTGATCACGGCGCACAACGCCATCGTCGAGCAGGATGCGCATGCGCTGGTGGAGCGGGCGTTCGCGCGCTTCGGCGCTTGACGCCACTCACAGCATCGGCGGCTCGGTCGCGCTGCCGCGCAAGGCCATCCTGCCATCCGCGATCCAGACGTCGACGAAAGGCGTCTGCCGGGGATCGATGTCCGCGCTGGCCACCGCTCCGTTCTCGACCCTGACCGCCAGCGTCACCGGCGCCGCGTCGGTGCTGGCCTCGACCGCATCGGCGTAGGAGATGCTCAAGTCCGTGGTGACGCCGGACTTGCGGTAGATTTCCTTCCCATCCAGCGTGATGATGACGGTCTGGTCCCGAAAACCGTCGCGCAGCCTGATACGCAGCTTCATGCTAGTCCTCGCAGTGTCCGATGCCACGGCCGTGGCGGTGCCGGCGGCGCCCTCGTGCCCGCCGGTGCAGGCGCCGCCGGATGCCGCCAGGATCGCCATCACCCCGGCGGCACATCGAAGGGTCCGGCTCATGCGATCCGGATGCCCATCGCCGACAGCTGGGTCAGCGTCTTGCCGGCCCCCTGGTCGTCGCCGGCGTCGCGCTGCACGCAGGACAGATCGTACAGCACCATGCGGGTCGAAACCGGGTCGAGCACGCCGGAATCGGCGGCCGTGGACAAGAGGCGCATGCTTTCGTCCGGCTTCGGCTCGCGCACCCGGATGGCCTTGACGTCGTCCGGGGCCAGGCTCTTGAAGCGGCGCCCGGCATTGATGCCCTTGATCATGCGCGCGTAGTTGGCCATCGGGTGCTGGCCGAACTTGTCGAGCACCAGGTCGAAGGCCTCGTTACCGCGCCGCAGCGACTCGCTGTCGGAGCCCATCAGGTACAGCAACATGCCCTGGTCCTCGCCCATGAACAAATCGGCCAGCTCTTCCTCGGCCGGCGTGACCGGGTAGCGCACGCGCAGCGTCAGGATGCTTGACAGCACTTGCGAGCCGTCCGGCGCCGCATAGGCCGCGCGGATGCGGTAATGGCCCGGTTGGTCGAAGGTGAAGCCGCCCTTGCCGTAGCCGATGTAGGCGCTGTCGCGGTTCTCGTCCTCGCCGCGCAGCACGGTCTCGCGCCGGCCGACCAGGTGGTCGATCAACGGTTCCCAGGCCACGGTCTCGCCGTTCGGCTTGGCCACGACGATGCGCACCAGGCCGCAGTTCGGGTGCAGCCAGCTGTGGGCGCGCCGCCCGCGGGTGTCGGTCGCCCGCAGCTTGAGCTCGACCACCACCGGCTCGCCGAGCGCGAAATTCTCCTTGTGGGCCGACAGTTCCAGCATCAGGCCGGATTCGTCGACGATCGGGTCGGGCATGACGTCGCGGCCGATCGCGGACCCGGTGGCGAAGGGCTGGCCGCCCATGACCACGTCGTTGCGGAAGCCGTGGCGCAGGTGGATGATCTCCTCGTTGTCGAAGCGGAAGTCGAAGCTGTTCCAGAAGCCGGCGTCGCCACCCTTCGGATAGGCCCACGGGTAGTTCATCCAGGACAGCGCGTCGGGCCGGTTCGGCAACGGCGGCACCGCATAGCTCTTCTGCCAGGAGTGCAGCATGTTGAAGCAGTGCCCGAGTTCGTGGACGTAGGTGTACAGCTGCAGCCGCAGCTTGTCGGCCGTGGTGCCGCCGATCCCGGCATGGAACACGGCGCAGCCCTGGCGCTGCTTGCCCTGCTGGTCGAACATGATGCCGTACAGGCCGGATCCGAGGTCGTGGTTTTGCGCCACCAGCTGCCAGACCGCCCATTGCGGCTCGTCCTTCCACAGCGTGAAGTGATTTTCCATGGCGGCATGCAGTTCCGCGTTGCTCCAGCTGGCGCCGGCCCCGGCTTCGCCGATGTCGATCACGTCGGTGCCGGTCGTCGGCACCATGCCGACCCCGGCCTCGGCATAGGCCCCGGTCACGCTCAGCTTGCGCGCCGTGCCGCCGGACGGCAGCGCGCCGGTGTCGTAGCTGTTGAAGACCGGCGTCGTCACGTCGGACACGCGATCGGTCTCGATGCGCACCGCGCGGAAGTAGACGGACTCGAAGGCGCAATGGTAGTTCGCGCCCGGGGTGTTGGCGACCGTGAAGAACTGCAGGCTGGCAGGCGCCTGCGGCTGCACGATCAGTACGCGCGGGATCGTCACCTGCACCACCGGGGCGCCGGCGGCGAAGGTGAAGCGGCCCTTGCCGCGGGCGACGATCCCGAGCGGCGAGACCGTCACGGCCGGCGCGTCGACGATGAAGGAACCGTAATAGCTCCGGGTCTTGCCGACGGTCTGGTAGAAGTCGCCGCTGATGCGCTTCATGGAGCGCGCGCGGTCGACGTCGACCCGCAGTTCGACCGTGAATTGTCCCAGCATGCCGGCGTAGCGCCCGCTGACCGCCTTGCGGATCACCGGGAACGGCGGTAGCGGCACTTTCGGCACCGGCAGCACCGGTGCCTTGGGTACAGCCGGCGCTTCGGGCATGGCGCCGGCCTCGTGCGCCACGTCGGCGCGTTGCGTGGGTTCGGCGATCCCCAGGTCGCCGTTGCTCAGGCTGGACGCTTCCTCATACGAGATCTGTCCACCCATGCTGTCCGCCAGGAGTTCATCGCCGGCAGTGTCGATACCGGTCGGGTCCATTTGCGACATGATCGTTCTCCTTGTGACTAGAGTGTATGCATATCGCATTATTCGACCGCGGGTACCCGGTCGCTAGACCTGTATCAACGCGCGCCTGGAACCGATTGCCTCTTGAGTCGCGACATCTGCGGGTCCGCCGCCTTATTGTCGAAGAAATATTATTCGATTAGTATGGACCCTTTTGCCTCGAGGTCATGCATGTCCCTGCGTCTTTCCTTCCAACGCGCCGCAAGCGCAGCGGCCATGTGCCTGCTGGCCGCCGGTGCCCGTGCCGATGACGGCGCCCCATGCGCTACGCGGGAACGCTGCCTGGACGCGATCATGGACGCGGCCCGCGCGGGCCGCCAGGCCGAGGAAATCGCGGCCATCCGCGCGCTGCGGCGCCAGTACGGAAAACAGCTCGCCGACGCCAGGGCCGTGCCGCAGCCGCGCCTTGAGGAAAGTGTCGGCGTCGGCGATCCGTCGTCGGTCCTGACCGCCCTGCTGCGCCAGCAAAAAGAGGAACTCTCCTGGTTGCCGGAGCGCCGGCGCGCGCTGGCGCTGGCCTACCTGCAGGCCGGCCAGCTGGCGGACGCCGAGCGCGAACTCGGCGAGGGTCTGGCCGACGATCCGACCCATGCGCCGTATTGGCTGGACCTCGCGGCCGTCTACATGCGCCAGGGCAGCAAGGACAAGGCGGTATCGGCACTGGTGGTCGCGCAGGCGTGGGCGCAGGATGCGACAAGCCTGCGGCGCGCCTACGCGGAAGCGTCCGCACGGCCCGGCAATCCGGACATGGCGCCGCTCCAGGCACAGGCCGTGCAAGCCATCGGCGCCCGGATGGACGCCCTTGCCCGGCACGAGGCGAAGCTCGCGCCCCAACCGTACAAGCCCGCCGGGAACGGCGCATCGCGGACGCCGCCGGTCCAGACCGACGAAGACTGCGGACGCCCCGTCTATCCGCGGACCGCGCTACGCCGTAACGAATCCGGCAAGGTTACGCTCGAGTTCCTGGTCGATGCCGCCGGCAAACCAGTGCAGATCAGGAAGGCGCGCTCGAGCGGGCATGCCGCGCTCGACAACGAGGCACTCCTGAGCCTGGCCGCCTGCCGCTTCAACCCGCCCCTTGTCGACGGCAAGCCGGTTGCAGGCTGGACCGCGCTCGAATACGTCTGGCAGCTCGACTGAGGCTCAGGCCGGTCCGATGTGCTCGTAGAGGATGACGCAGCCGATCACGACCAGCACCAGCCCGCCGACCACTTCGGCCCGCTTGCCGACGATGCGGCCCAGGCCGCGCCCCAGCATCACGCCGAGCGTCACCATCAGGAAGGTGGCCACGCCGATCGCACCGGCAGTGGTAAAGATGTTCGCGTCCAGGAAGGCCAGGCTGGCACCGACGACCATCGCATCGATGCTGGTGGCGAAGCCAGTGATCGCGAGCAGCCAGAAGCCGTGCTTGTTCGGCTTCTCGTCCTCGTCATCGAAACCCTTCGAGAGGCCCTCCTTGATCATGCGCAGGCCAAGCACGCCGAGCAGGGTGAACGCGATCCAGTGGTCCCAGGCTTCGACATACGGGGCCGCCACGTGGCCCAGCGCCCAGCCGACCAGCGGCGTCAAGCCTTCGATGACGCCGAAGATGATGCCGGTGCGCAGGGCTTCTTTCAGGTGGGGCCGCTGGAGGGCCGCTCCCTTGCCGATGGCGACGGCAAAGGCGTCGGTGGACATGGCGAGTGCGAGGGCGGCGGTGGCGAGGAGATTCATGGAGTACCGTGTTCCGGGCAATGACGAAGGCATGCCGGCGCGGCCCGGACTGAGCACGCTGGCACGCCAAAGGTCTTGCCAACCGAAACGGCTGCCGGTGCCACGGCCGCAAGGACCGAGTATGTTGACACAGGCGCTTCGCAAGCCGGAACGGGCCGGAAGCAGGCTACTCCCCAATGGAATGCGCGCATCTTACAACAAATGGGACGCGCTTGGAACAAAAAACCCGGCGCCGCATCGCTGCGGGCGCCGGGAAGGGAGACAGCGAGCGTGCGCCGGTCAGGCCGGTGCGTGCTGCTGGCGGTAAAGATTGGCGTACTTCAGGCCGAAGAACAGGATGAAGGCGTAGCAGGCGGCGGGCAGCAGGAAGGAAATCTGCACCCCGCTCGCATCCGCAATCGCCCCTTGCGCGAACGGCACGATTGCGCCGCCCACGATGGCCATGCACAGGATGCCAGACCCCTGCCCCGTGTACTTGCCCAGGCCGTGCAGCGCCATGCTGAAGATGGTCGGGAACATGATCGAGTTGCACAGGCCGACCGCCAGGATCGCCCACATCGCGACGCTGCCCTGGCCGAAGGTGGCGGTGAGGATCAGCGCGATCGCC
>Ga0265797_10005507_pt1 | contig 18450 bp, 16 predicted proteins | sample P2T30metagenome_FD_192433 | JGI IMG/M metagenome (GOLD analysis project Ga0265797, IMG submission 192433) | Plant litter microbial communities from East Loma Ridge, Irvine, California - P2 T30 | ecosystem: Environmental > Terrestrial > Plant litter > Unclassified | place: USA: California... | reverse complement strand
CCTGCCGCTGATCTGGCTGATGGAACACGGCACCCCGGCCCAGCGCGAACTGGTGCGCAACTGCATCGAACAGGGCGACGAGACCCAGTTCGACGCGGTGCTGGCGGCGGTGACCTCGAGCGGCGCGTTGACGTACACCCGCACCCAGGCCGAGCAGGCCGCGGCGCGTGCAAAGGCCGCGATCGCCGATCTGCCCGAGAGCGAATTCAAGAACAGTCTGTGTCAGCTGTGCAGCTTCGCAGTTGACAGAAACCACTGACGTACTTACAGTGACGACATCCCGGGATGCTTCGGTAAGCATCTCGCACCGTCGGGGTGTAGCTTAGCCCGGTAGAGCGCTACGTTCGGGACGTAGAGGCCGCTGGTTCGAATCCAGTCACCCCGACCAAAAAACCTTGGAAAAACAACGGGTTGTTTTTGCCCGTTGTCTCTCTGGCGCAGCTGTTGGTGGCAAAATGGTGGCATTTCGGAGTTCACAGGCCCCGAAGAAAAATATCTTGCTGTAACTCTAGCGGTATTTGCCACAAAGGCCCATCGGGCCGAAATCATGCTCGCGCAGCGACGGTATACCGTACTCCTCAACTCGGAGTACATCACGTGGCATCAATCGAAAACAAGTCGAACTACGAAGTAACCGTCAAGAATCGGGCCGACTTGACCAAGGCATTTTCCCATGCTGCGAAACAAGCAGCGGAGGAATACTGCCGTAGTCTGGAGTCTCAAAAACTTAAGCCCCGGCTGGCTCGCCTCGACAACTCTTTCATTGTTCGAGACCGCAGCGTGTCGCGGAAAACGCAGACCCTCCGCGCCTTCTCACTCACTGAAGCACAAGACCTCGCGAGCCAGCTCGAAAGCGAGCATCGCCGCAGCATTTTTACCGATTATGCCATCGGCTACAGAACTACGTTCGCGGACCTTCTGATTCGCTATCTACGGGAGGAAGCGCCCAGGCAGAAGAGTTTTGAAGTCATCGCCTATAAAATCAACTCAATGCTGGAGGACTCAGGACTGGAACGTGAAGACCTCCCTGCCATCGTCGCGGCGCATCCTGCTCCGCACAAGAAAGTAGCGGAAATGAAGTTTCGCAGGCCCGCCGGGAAACGCATGGGGCAAACCTGCGAAGCAACCAAGTTCATTCGTAAGCCCTTTGCCGAAGTAATGCCTTCGGATTTCCAATACTATTCTGACGAGCGCTGCCAAGTCGTCATGTCGGCCACCGTCGACCGCGAATTCGACATTTTCTCGTCTGTGTGCAACATCGCGATTGATACCTGGCGCATCCATATCGAGAAAAATCCTATGGATGGCGTTAGGCGTCCCACCTACTACAACGAACGGGACCGTCGGCTCACCCAGGCTGAGGAAGCACGCCTCATTCAGGCTGCTCAAGCTGAAGACCGAAAGGCTGCTATCAAACAGCGCCTTGAAGAATTAATGCCAGCTGAACGTGCCGAGGCTAACGAAGCTGGCACTGTCTATGGACGTAAGAAAATCGTAAAGGAGGCAAGACAACTACACTTGGCAGAGGCAGAAGCGACCTTTGAACATGTCCACTATTTTGAAACGTTTGTTCAATTTCAGCTCATGACAGCTGCGCGACGCACTGAGACGCTCTCGCTGACATGGGGAAATGTTCATCTTGATGAACAAACAGCATTTCTGCCAGAAACAAAAAACGGGCGCCCCCGAAAACTCCCCCTTCGAGCTGACCTTGTGGAAATGCTAAGAGCGCTGCCCCGACAAGCGGAACACGTCTTCCCGTTTGGCGCAGACAGACTGAGGAAAGCTTGGGGGCGCATGTGCGAAGCGGCCGGCCTCACAGGCGACAGTGAGTTGTGCATCCACGATTTAAGGCACGAAGCTATTTCTCGAGTTGCGGAAGTAGGAAGTAATTTACCGGGAGGCTTTAGCCTGGTCGACCTGCAGCACTTCTCTGGCCACCGGGACATACGCATGTTGCTTCGATACGCACACTTGTGCACCAAGAGCTTAGCAAGACGGATAGACGAGGCCTTTGCATCTGCAAAGGATGTAAGTACCCACCGAGGCCGCCTGCGACTCAAGGGAGGCGCATCACTAACGATGACAGAGGTAACTGAGAGCACTGCCATACGGCAGACGAGCAATGTTGTTCAAGTCAACTTTGGCAAAAAGGCTGCTCAAGGCGGAGGGTGACCTGGAAACTTAGATTTTTACTGGTTCTTCGCCGGCGGATTCAAGCCTAGCTCGGCTTCGGTGCCTGTCCTGGGCACCGAAGCCCTAAATTTTTATCAACGAATCATCTAGTAAGCGCGTACCCGGGGGGGCTTTCAACGTCATGGCTTCTGGACTGGGCCGGGCTTGTGCGGCAAATCTCGCCGCTTTACTTACTCGTCATCCTCATCCTCATCGTCAACTGCGGGCGGAGCATCAGTAGCTTCTTCCTCTGTCTCGCCAGCCTTTGCCGCTGCGTCACGCTCGACCCGGATAGCCTCTTGCAAAGCATTCACGAGAGGTGCCATCGCAGTCAAGCTTTCACGATACTCAGATTCCTTGAGCACATTTCGCTTGGCTTCGAAGCTGATGATATTGCAAGTATTTCGACCTTCCCAACTCATGGGCACCGACTCATTCGCAACGAAGATTTGATGTGCGGAGGCATGAGAGTAGATTGCGTCAAGAAGCTTCGCAGTGTTCTTATCATCAAGCCCCTGCTGGCGCGGAGTGTCCACAATAAAAGGAAAACTTGGGCCAGCGCCATGCCTAGAATGCATCTCCAAGAGAGCCAGATGCATTGCCAGGTAGATTCGGGGACCCGAACTACCGGAAGCCATTGCCGGACGACCACCAATCTTCACGCTCTTGATTTCTTCAGAGGCAATGTTCAAGCGGTCGGCGTGAGACTTCATCGCGCTCTTGAAGTCTTTGCGCACTTCCTTAATCTTTTCTTTGTCGGTGAGCTTTGCTAGCTCCTGCTCGAGCGCTTCTTTATCGCCTTCGATAGTCTCAATACGTTCCTTCATGGCCCTAGCTGTTTTTTCATAGGCCATTTGGATAGTATCCAAGCTCTTCGCAATAACAACATCGGAAACGCTGTTGTCGCCCGTGTACCTCTCCATCGATGAGCGTAACTGCGCCATCTTTGCCGTGACATTTTTTAACTTCACGCGAAGCTTGTCTTCGTCATCGCGCAGTTCGCCTAACTGTTCGCGCACTTTAATGACCAGTTGGTGCGCATCCTTCGCATCGCTAGCCAAGTCCACGCGCGCCCGGAAAGTGACACCATGTTCTTGACCGCAAGTTGGACACGCAATCTTACCGTCATCGGGAATCCTGGTGAGATAGACCAAATCTTCCACCAAGTCCTGCTCGGCACGGGTGACCAACTGCAATTCCGCCGTGCGTTCCTGCAGCTGCTGCGCGATGTTGAAGAGCGACAACCGCACGGCATCTTCTTCTTTCCCGAGCAGAGCAACCTTTGCTGACATGTCTCGCAATTCCTGCGCGAACAACCCTTCATCTAGTTTCGCTTCCGTCGTGGGAAGCATTGCTTTCACTTGCGCATACGAACTAGCTTGCACCTTCACTTGCGCATTCGCTTCACGCAGCTGGTGGGCCATATCGTCCCGAGTCAGCTGGGCCTCAAAGTATTTCAGAGGACGCAGTCCAGTGAAGGACTCTAGGACAGGCGCCTCCCAACGGGTGAACTGCGTCAACCGCGTGAAGTTCCCCCAGCGTCGGCCCCAGCCGCCTTCCTGGTCAATGTAGAAAGGGAGTACAGCGTATTCTGGTCCAGCAAGCGCGAACTCGCCTTCCCTAGGACGCTGCAATTTCAATTGAAAACCAAACGTGTCAGCAAAGAACTGAGCCCACTTCTTCGCACTCTCAGTGCCTATCAAGAGTTTACCTGCTCCATCAAAGGCTGCACGCTGGTGCACCCCTGTCCGCATAAAGGTGAATCGTTTATCGTCAACACTCAAGTCTAGGCTGGCGACAATATTAGAGTCCCAATTCCCAGCATTGCGGGCGGAGGGCTCACAGCCCAATACCCATACCAGGTGCTTCAGAATGCGTGACTTCCCAGTTTCGTTCTCACCGGCTAGAAGGTTGTGCGTTGGGCTGAAGGCTATTCTCCTCGCCTTCTCGTCTTTTTCGGATACCAGCGAGAGTGCGTGATAAACGACGGTTCGCTTCATTTTTCGTCCTTAGATTGCGAATCAGTCGGAATAGATGGTAGTTGCTGTATTGGGTTTGCATTTTGGATAATCATGGACATAAGACAGTAGAGATACTCGCGCTTGCTTGCGCGGGCTTCTGAGATTTCTAGTTTTTGAAAGTCCTCGTACCAAGCCTCAAGTCGATTAGTGACCATCGGCATATCATCGTACTCTTTATTCTGTTCGTATAGCGCCTTCAAGTGGGCAGCAATCAAAGGCGCTGGACCTGCACGATTCGTTATCTCTACACAGGCGCGAGACAGTTCGCGTCCCATCTTAGTTACTACTCCGAACGGTGCCACCTCAATGTTCAACCGAGTCATGACCTCTTGAACCAACTGTTGGGTGGACTGGCGTGCATCATTGGCCGCTACCAGGTAGCGGTCAACATCACTACGGGTAACGCCCCGCTCAAGAAGCTCCTGCAGATTCCTTGCCTTCTTAGTCGAGCTTCCACGCAGGTGAACATAAGATGCGATGACCAGAACTGCAAGAATAGTCGCCTCGCCGCTCAGGTTCAATTCACTTCCAATCTGCATCTCAGCGAGTTCCCCGGCAAGGAACTTGTGAGAATCAGCGACGGGACAGTCACTGACCATCAAGCCCATGTCGGCAAGATTAATGGCTTCCTCTGCCGGTACACTCAGCTGCTCCCGTACCTTGTTCTCAAGTTCAGAGAGCACTTTGGCGCTCAGATGAGAAAGCTCGAAGCTAGTCTCCATGGATTGGCCACCAGCACCATCCGGGATTTCATATTTCGCATTCGAACCAAATACGAGGCGGGCACCTTCGAGCTCCTTGAAGCGACGTCGATGAGCGTAGAGCTTCGCGAGGAACGACTGCTTAGGCTCTTTGGGCTTAGTTTTGCGGGGCTTTTTCGCAGCCTTTCCATCGGCAGCGGGGGCTGGAGTGGATGCAGAAGCGGCATCATTGGCCGCGGCGGGTAGCTCTTCTTTCTCGGGCTCCGAAAGATGGTGCAGCTTCCAGTGGGTAGCAGTTTCGTGCTTCTTCAGCTGAATGAAACGAACGCGCGTGGGTGCCGTAGAAGAATTCAGAACAGCGACATCTTGCTGCCATTCGAGAACGACAGCATAGTCCATACCGGTCCTGTAGGCCCTTAAAGCCTCAAGCACCGCATGCCATACCTGAAAGTTGAAGCCACGCATAGCATGCTGACCGCCGATTTCATCCCCTTTGAAATCGCGAAACAGGTCAGACACGACTTGCTCTAATGGCAGTTCGGTTTGTATGCCTATCATTATCCTGCCGATGTCGCCCATAACCCGATGGGCATTTATGTGCACTTTTGCCAGAATGAATATTCTCGATGCCTTAACGTTTCTTGTCGAGCATTTTTTCCTAAATTTGCCAAGTAGCTAACGCCGACCCTTTTCCATCGAAAGGTGGCATCTAAATAGTTCGCCCCACTTTAGCTGTGTCGGTTTGCGGGACTCCTAGCAGGAGCGCCAGTGCCGGCCCGGAGGGCTGGGCACGCGCAGGCGCCGCGGCGCCGAAGTAGCACCCGGAAGGGCCACGGAGCGCGCTCGCGCGGAGTGGTGCCTGGCCGCCCACGGCCAGGCATGCCAACCGGGGGAGCCGGCGACAGGAAGCGGTCCTCGACCGCTAGGCGCCCCAGCGCCGACCTGCCGTCCGGGGGCGTACAGCCCCGGCCCCGACCGCGGTCGGGCAACCGGCTCGTACAGGGCACCGCCACGGGGCCCCGCGGCCGCTTGCCGGCGGTGGGGATGGCGGTGGGTCCAAAGGACCGCGACGACTGAAAGTCGGAGCGCCTGCACGAGCCGGTTGCCCGAGCGTAGCGAGGGGCCGCAGTGACACGGCCCCCTAGGGCCGAGTCTTTTTTAGGGCGTTCAGCCCGTTAAAAAAAAGACGCTGTCACGCAAGGGAGATTTATCTCCCGCGCAGCCCACGAAGTGGGCGAAGGGTAAGGTCGGAGACCTTATCAGGGGATGCGCGCCTTCATGTTCCCGCTGGCGGCGCTATACGGAGGCACATAACCTTTGGAGCGCGCATGAACAAACGAGAACAAGGAAACCAGTACCGAGTCGAGGTGCTGAGAGCATTGGCACGACTGGGCTATGCCACGACCCGGCAGTTGGCGAAGATTGTCTGGCGGCAGTGCGACGAGAGCTCCCGGAAGATGTGTGGCCGGACTCTGCGTTGGCTCCTGAAGGAACACCTCATTGTCACCAAGCGAGATGGCGACAGCGTCAACGGCGAGCAGCTCTCAGCTGTCACCGCCGCTGGCGCCGCATGGGTAGCCAAGAACGGCGACCCTCTTCCATATGGGAAGGCGCACGCGCGGGACTGGTTGCGGCACGCGCACAGCCACCGTACAGCGTGCAACTCCGTCTATGCGGCGACGGTCGGTCTGTTCCCAGACAGGTGCGCTTGGTCAGAGCTGGAGATTCGGGCTGGCTTGGCGCCGCTGGGGCATCTGGCGTACGGCTACAAGGATACTCTCCAGGCCAAGATACCGGATGTATTGGTGCAGCTAACAGGCGGACTCGCTTGGCTGGAAATCGAGAACAGCTGGCGCAGCGAAAAAGACTTGAGCAAAGTCGTGGCAAGCATGAGGGCTATGGCCGTCGACAAGCGCGTCACTGAAGTGCATTTCGTCATCACCGCACCAGGGGCCAAGACTATCGGCGCCCGACTGCGCAAGGCGCTGACGCATAGCCCCCTATCTGCTTGGCCGCGGCAGGTGAAAGAGCTGGATGCGCTAATTCTCGCTCAGTACGTGAAAGTCTTCACCCTGAACAGCCAAACCCTGGAGCTGGCACCAGTCGCGTTCTGACCTTGGTTGACTTTAATACGTTATACGCTATTACCCCAGAAAAGGATAATTATCCCGGCGGCGGATAATTGGGGATAATGATTTGATTACCGCGGCTGGAAAACGGCTTGAGCGGTCTCACTTCATTCCCCTTGGAAGCAGGGAGAGGTCCTGTAGCTTGCGCCCGAGCTCATCGTCCGAAATCACGAACCAAAGAAGCGGAAGACATAGCGCCCGAAGCCAAAGGCAGCTTTGAAGGAATGGCTCCCCAACCGAGCTGGCATTTAAGCGACCGAACGACTAAATGCCCTGTTGGTTGGCAAGAGTACAGCTCCCCAAGGGGTCCAAATATATGGAGACCGGTAGATTTCTGCGGTCACTGTATTCACCCATCCGCCACCTATACAGCGGCAGACCAAATGTCCGACTGGCAGCAATGCGAGAAGCCAGCGCGGCAGTCCCGAACGTGAAACTGCAATCTTGCCAATCTCATCCAGCCCTCCATAGCCGTACAAGCGGGCACCCCGCGGCAGCTTGGCGACACTGTTGAACTTGACCATATACCGGCCCCACCCGCTCACGCTGCGGCAGCTTTCCAGCCAGGTGCTGCCCCAAGACCACAACTTGGACAGTTTAGTCTGGTCGAGCTTGTAGCCGCGGGGTAGCCACACGATAAGGTGATAGTGCAGGTGGCTTGCACATTCCAATACCCAAGCGTATGGCAGACTGAAACCGATACGTTTCAGCACCCGGCGCAGCCGGTTTAGGAATGCGCTGATGTGCTTTGGCGAGAACGCCGCAGCGTCGGCGTAGGTCAGCGTCAACGCTACAGCGCGAAGGTTGGCAACTTTTGCGTATCGACTTTGTTCCTTGATGACGCGGCTAAGCTTCTTGCGCGCGGCATTTTTTCGTTTCCGGGATGATGCTGTCGCACTTGTTACGGTCTTATTGACAAGTTCAGCGAACCGGGCAACGGATGCAGCAGTGATAGTCCCAGGACCGCGGACCGGTGATGAATTTAAAAACATGGCACACCTGGTTTGTGTGCCGCATCAGCTAACTAGCTGTGTCCTTTGTCTTACAAGAAATTTCTGTCCTCCGCGTGCTGAGCGGCGGGGATGAGTCTTTCCGCGCCTATACTCTGTGTGAGTAAAGTACAAACGCGTCGTTGGCGCACCCGCCCTGGTTCCAGCCAGGGCGTTTTATTTGGTGCAAGAACCCGGTGCTACTCAGGAGTCAGGCAGAGATTCGCATGTCCTAGGTAGGTCACCATTCCGTCCGTTAGACGAAGGATGAGCAATATCCCATAGGGGCGTCGCCGTCGGCTTGGCGTGCCGCTTTGCATCCAACCAGGAATCAACATCAGCGGGTCTAAATCGAAGCAAGCGGCCCAGTTTGACCGCATTCGGAAGGTCGCCGCCGTTGGAGTGGCGGTTATAGATGGTTTGCTCAGCCAGCCCGAGATAGGCGGCAAGCGTTTGGGGAGAGAAGAGTTGGTGCACGGGTTACTTGCTGAATGCAATCACATGACTGCATTTAGTATAGGTGCGACTTACCCTCATCTACCGCGTGTCTGCGATCCGCTATAAGCATCAGCGAATGACCGCGACGGTCCTCGGTCAGCGCGTTCCACCAGTCGATGTAAGCTGCCGGGCCATCCTCCGGGGACCGTGCCCGCCTTGCACATCACCCGAGCGGGAGTCCGTCCAGGTCCCGTTGGGCTAGGGCTATCTGACGTCGGCCGGACGGCGCAAAAGCGTTGCGCGGCAAGGAGTCCTGCGCAGCAGAACGGGCTAAGGTAAGGCAACTGACCGACCTTAGGTGCCTGTATTCAAGCCGCCAGAGGTCCACGCGTTTCGGGACTAAGCTCCGGCTTGCTGCACCGGGCCGGGTCCCAGCTTTGTAGTCTCAAGCGACCGCTTTCCCCGGGCCGAGGCGCGTGCATCTGCCCGCCCCAAAAACGCACCAGAACCTCGTTGGCACCGCAAACGCATCCCGAGATGACCCATCCTACGTGCCAGGTCGAAATGAGCCTCTTGCGTCATTTTGACGGCGTCGCCTACCTGGGGCGATAACCACTCAAAGCAGCAACGCAGTGGTGCTGATTTATGCCCTGGTGCCGACACTATACTTATCTCCCAAAATAATATTCAGAAACATGTTTGAAATCACAGAAGACCAATTAGCAATGCGTGAACTGCGTATGGCCGCATACCATGAAGCTGGACACAAAGCCATGTACCACCGCTTTGGCGGCGCCGGTGACGCCGTAGTTTGGAAAAACCTGAACTGCAGTCCCGATGAGACAGCATGGCGTGGACAGTTCCGTCCTCGCAGTTGTCCACAGATAATGCGTGACTTCGCTATAAGACATGGGATGCCTAGGACAGACCTACCAGACAACTGGCGAGCGCTGTACGGGATGGCCGGCTTGGTGGCGGAAGAGATTCTGCACGGCGAGACAGACCTTGAATTCATCGCTGGGGCTCTATACGTCAAAATCGCTTGTGACCAGGTATCAGCTTCGGACCTTAAATCGATGGGCATTACGAATATCGATGACTTCGACCTGAACTCCGACGAAGTCGAGCAGGCATGGCACTACCTCATCAAGGACTGGTCTCTCGTTCAGGAAGAAGCTGAATATCTCATCGCAGATGCACTGATGAAGTATAGCGACAACCACTTCGGTTGTAAAATTTTGCGCGAGTACGGTTAAGCGGACAAGGCCTGTCTCGTGTCCGCTGTAACGCCCTGATGACGCACGGAATGCAAATGCAAGACAGCCCGATAAACTTATACAGCCGAGACTACAATTCTAACGTCAGAAAAACAACAGACATCTCGCGAGAGCTCGACATATTACTATTTGGCACTATATAAGTTGACAAAAATATAGTTAACTCACGACTTATCTATCAGCAGCACTGTTCAAATCTCCACCTCTTATGATAATTTACCAATTTTGGAGGTAAATAATGGCCAGTTTGCGAGACCGCATGATGGAAAAAACTAAGAATCTGCTGAGTGCGCGGGATATTTATATTGCGCCGCCTCAAATGTTAGAGGATGGAACGGTCGTTTTAACGGGAGAGGAAGCGACGCCTCAGACTGCTGTTGGCGCACATTTTCAACATTGGCATTACAATCAACGGATAATCGAACTCAAACAGCGCGCCCTGGATGAAAGGATTGATATTGATAGCGAATGGTCGACGCCCCGCTGCTTGCAGATTACAGGCCTAGGCACGTTTTCAAATCTGTATCGTTTGCAGATAATCTATTTTAGCCTACGGTTTTACATAAAGGAGCGATACCCGCATCTTCCGCATATCGTAACGCATCAATATGACTGGCCTGAACCCTTCTTTTGCGCAGAAAATAATCAATTTTTACTACGTATTTGGGGGAACAAGCAGTTGTGAATTTTGCTGGAAATTTCCTAGTGGAATAAGCGTTTCAGTGTTGATGTCCATCATCGGTCGACGCCCTTCTCCAGCCCGACATAAACTGTTCTATTAGGACACTTTTTCGGGTTTGACCTCATGTCCATCACCGCGACTGCCTGAACTAACGCCGGCTGCCCAGCTGCGGTAGTTCGGCAGCGTTAGACTTAGTAATCGGCATCACGCATCTCTTTCCTAAACGTTAAGAAATTGAATATTCCATTCTGCACGATAATTCGGATAGCCGAGATAGGAGCCAACATACATGGAAAAGGATGGCGAAATGAAAAATGAAGCTCGCGCTCTTGTGTTTCTCGACATGGACGATGTACTTTGCTTAGACGATGTGCATCACAGCGGCAAGATGTTGAAAATATTCGAGCAGACCATTCCGGACTATCCAGAGATGTGGGAATTCCTTGTTGACGCAGGTGCAGCAGAGAACTTGCGTCAACTGCATGCTGAGTTCAACCCGGTATATGTTATTAGCTCGTCCTGGGCAACATATCTCGACCGAGTGCAGATGTGCGAAGCATTAACTCGGACGCAGCTGCAGTTCGTTGTGGAGAACTTGCATGCGGAGTGGAGAACGCCACGGGCACTCTCGTCAAGCAGGAGGGATGAAATTGAGTGGTGGCTCGAGGCTCACCGTGAGTTGTCGCAGCCTTTCATCATCATCGATGACAGCTGGAGTGGCACCCGCCTAGCGTACTCTCCCCTCGCATTGGACGGACATGTTGTCCTGTGCAAAAGTGGTTTCGGATTCACTAGAAAGCGTTTAAAGGAAGCGATTAGGCAACTGCAGCGGCAAGGAGCAGTAGGTGGTGGCGCGCCACTTGAGCGGTAAAAGCGCAAGTAGCGCTGCCTTCTTTGATACGCTCAGGCTGGTATCAAACGGTATACGAGCCTCTAGGCCCAATCTGAAGACCATCTAGTCGTTCGCTTGGCTGAGCGAGCCGTTGAGCATCGCGACAGCCGCAGCTATAGTGGGACGGGTGAAATGGTTGACTCGCATATCATGCACTCTATCGTTTTCGTAGCGTGGGAAGCTCTGTCACTGGCTATCCAGGCCTTTCCTGCCTGGACCGCCTGAATTTCGCAAGAGCCTCGGCTACAGCCTCTTCAGGAGGTCGTGGAATGACGTTGAGCGGTATTACTATCTCGCAGTCGACCGGCTCCACATCTTCGATTGACAGTTCTACAAGACGGTTTCCTACTACGCTGTGGAAGTAACGCGTAAAGTCCTCGACGTCTTCTTCGCTGATTTCGACCCCGGTGCGTAAACCGCTTTCATCGAGTAAGGTATGCAGGCGTCCATTTGCTACGTCCATTTCGAACGCGAGCACTACAGTGTCCCGTGCGCTTAACGCGATGAATTTAACAACCCCGTCACCGCTTTCAATCGGTACCAGTTTCATCATTTGGAACTGCTGTGCAGGCGGGTCGGGCCACAGCCGTAGCGACACCACGGCGTCGTTTAGCTCGCCCAGGTCATCGGCGCTCTCGAGGTGCCCCCCGGCTTTCAGTGCAGCTACCGACTCGCGAGGCATTAGCGCATGCCACGGCGCTAAGCGGTCACGGGTATCGTAGAGGGCGCTTTCATCAGGTACCCCGGCATCAAACTTGATATAGCGGGTTGCCAGCTCCTCAATGATGCCCAGGTCAGCGGCAATGCGTTTGCGGTCAGCGGGAACGTCTGGGTCAACGATATTTCCGCCTACGCTTGCGTGGGCCACGGCGCAGCGCCCCGATGCGAATAAGTGCTGATTGACGTTTACACCCTGGCTGCGCAACTCGGTGATACGCGCCACGGCTCGCTCTTCGGTAATGAGGTCTAAATTTTGCTCGACCCACGCAATCCGCGCGTTTGCCTGAAACTGACTTTCGATGACCTTGAAGAAAGACAGGAACGAATACGGCTCGTGCACGTGTTTCAACCTGCGCCCTTCACGAAGAAATGCTAGCGCCTTACGTACCTGTTCGTCCTCGATGACAGGCATGTGATTGCAGTCGAAAGTCTTGGTCCCTGCCTGCACTAGCGGCTGGCGGAAGTCACCAGTCGAGTATTGAATCACACGTGACCCCCAAATCTGACCCGTAATGTCTACATATCCACCCTTGTAGAAACCAAGTACCGACGTGAACCGGTAAAGGTGCGACAGCGCTTCATCAACGTGCTCCCGGTTAGCAGGCGTGCTAATGCATGGAGTATGACGGTGCTCGCCCTCTTGCCTAGCTCCATGCAGCAGATATTCCTTACCGTCGTATTCGACCCAGACGTCATCTTGAGGCCAAGCTATAGATGAGGTTATGCCCGCTGTAAGCCAGCCGAAGCGACCAGCGACCTTAGCCAGAGCATCGTCGCCAAAAAGATGTGGAACGTATGGTGTCTTCATAGTTCGACATAATACTCTGGCAATCTCCTCGCTGTCTGCCAAACTTTGAGCACTCCCGTCCGCTGCTTACTTCGTTTTCATGAAACAATAAGCGAACGCATTTCCGCTATTTTCTACCATACACCACTGCAAAAAATAAGCTTGCCCTTATATTCGTACCGGTCAAAATAAATGTATGGGAGCCAAGGGAGGATTCTGGATGAGCGAAAGAAACGGCTTAGCTTCGTTGTCCGAAAGATGTAATATGTATTGCTTGAGTCCTTCCAGCAGGTTTAACCGCGCTGTAGGCAAATGTTCTTGCGCCATTTGCGTTGCTACTGCACCAGAATTCCCGTCCAACACATTTAAACTGGCTGCTTTACGGCTTATGCTGTCGCACATTTTCTTCGATGCCTCTACAGAAGCTAGGAAGCCTAAATGCATCAGGACTTCGAAAGCTGCAACTTGTCTGGCGCTCATTATTTCTGACGAGTCGAAATGCATTTTTCTCCCTAAAGTCCCAGCCAAATACCCCCACCGCATTTCAAACGACAACTGTGCAGCGCCTTCAATGCTTTCATTTACTGGAAACAAATCCTGCGCACCGTGAAAATAGCCTTCAGGTATAAATTCACGAATATCGGTTAGCACCAACCCGCGCAGCTGTTTCAAAATCCACTGGTCTAACTGATTATCTATCATTGTCTTTGCGTGTTTGACAGCTTGCCATTAATAATATCTTGTTTAATTTGCTCTAAGAAATTTCCTATCCTTGAGTACTGCTCAATCATGGCGGCTTCGTAAGTAGCGTCATTGAGTGCACACTCAATCTCCTTTCGAGCTGTGGCATTGTAATGCCAAAGTGCCACCATGAACGGTTTCGCAAGAGTCTGAATTTCAATCAACCGTTGCATGCTTTCGTCGTATCGCTGCGGCGCCGGCCCTAACATACGAATGGAGAACATAGCTCGGGCCCATGCTTCATTTGCTTTTAACATTGCTGAAATCGTGTTCTCATTTGCGACGACTTGCAAACGAAAAAATGCCGCACCGATTTTCTCGGTCATTTTCCGTCTGTCTTCCTCTGTAGTCTCTGTAGAAGCAAAACTTAGAAGAAATTGATACTGGAGCGATGCTGCTTCTGCAACTTGAAGAAATATCTCTTTTCTCAAATTGAGGCTAGCATCTACCCTGTGACGACGCTCTGCGCTTAGATTTTGTTGGCGGACTCCAAACAGCGCTAAGCCACCAACGGTGAGCGCCCCGCCTACCGTTATCACTGTTTTTGCTATCTCGTCAGAAACGACAAACCTGTAACCTATTACATCCATTGCTACCTGTGCCCAATATTGAAGCGCAGCCAACATAAGGACGAATACTGCCAGCGCGACTGCGGCTAAAGGCACAGCGAGAACGGTCCACCATAGTCTCCTGGAGCCTGCTGTTTTATCTGCCATGAAACTTCCGGTATGTTGATATCATGACAAAGATAGCACATGACAGGACTGCTCTCAAGAACTTAACTACGATAATGTGACGCTAATACCTGCACATGAGAGCCAGCTCGCTATACCCGCTAGCCGAAACTTTCTGAAGTGAGGACGCCGCATACAAGTTGAGCTCATGAGCTCAGCATCCAGGAAACGATGGAATGTTGGATAGCGCCAGATTCATGGCTGGGTCACGCGCATATACCCCTTTAGATGTTGAACATCCCGTTCAACTATCAATGTCCAAGAAAGGGGCGCAAATGGCAGTTGTTGCATACGCGAGGGTAAGCACCCTCGAACAAACACTTGACTTGCAGAGGGACGCGCTTAGCGCGGCAGGCGCTGAGTGTATCTATGAAGAGAAAGCAAGTGGCAAGTCGGCAGACCGCCCAGAGCTGGAGCACTGCCTTAAAGCTCTACGAGGCGGCGACGTATTGATGGTGTGGCGCCTTGACCGACTCGGGCGTAACCTGAAGGACCTCGTCGAGATTATCACGATACTAGAGACTCGCGGCGTGAAGTTCAGGTCGCTAACCGAGGCAATCGATACCTCGGGGCCAACGGGCACGCTGGTCTTTCACATGTTTGCAGCACTGGCGCAGTTCGAGCGAGCGCTGTTACGCGAGCGGACTCTTGCTGGTCTTGCAGCTGCTAGGGCTCGAGGCCGCAAAGGTGGCCGCCCGGCGGTTCTAAATGAACGTCAACAACGTATAGCGCTGGCAATGATGAGGAATAGGGAAATGCCCATCGCAGCAATTGCTGAGCACCTGGGGGTATCCCGGTCAACTCTATACAACTTGCAGCGAGACCGAAGTCAGGTTGGCAGCGGCAATTAAACTTCGTTATTCTGCGGGGAGTTACCGAGCCACGATGGCGGTACTAATAAGGTCGGCAGTGTGTATACCACGCGGAGCGAAACCCAGCCTTATAAAACTGCCCTACTAGGACAGTTTTGGCAAGCGTGTGTTATCTATTGAAGGCCCACTGACACATCAATGGGAAGGTGCGCTGTGCGTTGCTACCACCACTGCGCATCGTAATTTTGGGTTACGCGTGCAGCTACTTGACGAGGTACAGGTGTCGAACAACGTGCCCAGACTTATCGGTCGGCGATGGACCAACGTCCGGCTCATCATCTTCACGGGCCCACGACAATAAAAGCTCCGACTCGCCGGCTGATAGGTCCCAATGCAGAGTAGGGTTATCGTCTCGGACACATTCTAGGGTGCGTTTGGCCTTCCCCCACCAGGACGGACACTTTCGATAGGTATGATGTTCCTATCGGAGGTATTAAATGGCACGTGAAAGACGAGTATTTTCAGAAGAGTTTAAGCGCGAAGCAGTCAAGCTGGTAGGCCAGCCTGGTGCGAGCAAGGCGGCGATTGCCCGTGACCTTGGCATTGGCGCCAATTTGCTGGGACGGTGGTGCAGAGACGCCAACGTCGATGCAGAGGTTGCAGTCGGGCGCGAGAAGGTGTCGGCCCAGGAGTACGAGCGTATGCGGCGCGAGCTTGCGAAGGTCAAGATGGAGCGCGACATATTAAAAAAGGCGCTCGGCTACTTCGCAGCCGACCTCAAGTGAAGTACGGCTTCATCGCCAAATATCGAACCATCTGGCCGACGCGAACGATGTGCCGGCTACTCGGCGTATCGAGCAGCGGCTTTTACGATTGGCTTGGGCGGCCGGCGAGCGCTCACGAGCGCGAGAATGCCGAGCTCCTCAAGGCAATCAAGGATAGTCACGAAGCCAGCGATGGCACATATGGTTCACCGCGCGTAGTGCGAGACCTTATCGACGCTGGTTTCACCTGTAGCGAGAACCGTGTGGCACGGTTAATGAGCGCTGCTGGCATTAAGGCACGTCACAAGCGGCGTCGAGCACCAGGACAGCTTGATTCCCCTGTCCATGCCATTGCGCCGAATCTGCTGGACCGGCAATTTGAAGCGACAGGGCCGAACCAGAAATGGGCAGCAGACTTTACCTACGTGTGGACCGGCGAAGGCTGGCTATTCGTTGCTGTCGTCCTCGACCTGTACTCACGGCGTGTGGTGGGCTGGTCGATGCAACCGACGATGACCGCGCAGCTCGTAATGGATGCACTGATGATGGCTATTTTCCGTCGCGGCCGTCCTCGTGCCGTGCTGCATCATTCAGACCAGGGAGCGCAATACACGAGCGAGAATTTTCAGCGGCTACTCGAATCCCACGGCATCGTTTGTAGCATGAGCCGTCGCGGTAACTGCTGGGACAACGCTGCAATGGAAAGCTTCTTCTCGACGCTTAAGACCGAACGTCTTAGCAAAAAGCACTACCGGACCAGAGATGATTTGCGGGCAGATGTGTTCGACTACATCGAAAGGTTTTACAATCCACGCCGGCGTCATTCCACTATCGGCTACATTAGCCCGATTCAGTTTGAAAATTTAAAATGCGCCTAGCGGGAGTGTCCGTGACGATGGGGGAAGGCCACTTCGACTAGCTCACTTCCATGCTTGGAACTGCGCAGCCTAGCAATGACCTTGCGCGCAGCAAGGGCGGGCTTAAGCAGGTTAAAGTGACCTGCAATTTTTATGAAGTCGTATTTGGAGTCGAGGGCGTACGCCAATAGGTCATAACGGTCGGTGGGGAGTTTGCTTGCGAAGATGAACAACAGCTTGTCGCCATCCGACCTTCTGAAGAGATGTTCTGGTCGCGGGTGGTACGGTTCCCATAGGTCTAGGCGGTATACTATGCCGCTATAGGTAGGGTGACATTCGAGTTGAGCGCGCGTCTGATTGCGCAGGTGCGCGGCTATTTTGACCAGGGTCATGATAAATCCTCGTTGAGTTGAACAGTGCCGCCGTGACTATATAAAGCGCATCACTTAGGCGAAATCTCCTTCGGATAGCACATACGAGGAGCAAACACGTTCAAAAACTAACGAGGCTGGAGCAAGCCTCAATACAACGCCTTTGAACAATAATCGAATTGTTGCCGGATGTCAACTATTGCATTGACGCTGTCTGCATGACGGATAAAGAAATTGCTTAAGAAGCAAAAAGTGTCGTAGTAGGACACTTCTTGCAATTGGGACAGCAAAGCCATCAACCATAGTGACTCCTCTTCCTCACATAGCGGCTTACTGCTGTGCGCAATCCTGCCTTCGTATCTGTAGCTAGCTCAACTAACTAATGCTCCGTCCCGCATGCTGCCTAGTGTTGATAGCAGTCTTACATTAGCTAGGTCGAGCTAGTCGTCGAGCGCGTGAATCTGGTACGCTAGCGACCAGGATTGATGACGTTCTTACGGCTCGGAAGGCTCAGCCCAAATACCCACTAGGCGAACACTTGCCAAGTAGAATCCGGCATTGTAGAGCCACCAGGGAATTACGCATATACTCAAGTCAAAGCGTCAATTAATGGTACGTGGTGGCAACTTTGTGGCAACGGGTGGCGATTCTGCGGCGCTCAAAAACTGGTGGCAATTAGGTGGCAATTTTACGTTTTCCTGCCACCAGAGCTGGAACCAGACGAAAGATTGATTTTTTATAAGTCATTGATTTATAATGATTTACCCATTAACCGGGGTACGGTTATACAGTTGGTTTTCCCGTTCGGGACGTAGAGGCCGGAGGTTCGAATCCTCTCACCCCGACCAGAATGCAAAAAGCCAGATCAGGCACGAGCCGATCTGGCTTTTTTTATTTCCCATGCCAGGCTCAGTCACGGGCATTGAACGTGACTGAACTGGCCCGGACGCCTTGCCTTACGCCAGCTCGGTAACGAACTGCGAAAATGGACGGCGCACTTTCTTCAGGTCGACCAGCCAGTCGCCTTCATCCGCGCGGTATCCAATAGGCAAGAGGATCACCGAACGCAATCCACGTTCGCGCAGCTTCAGGATCTCGTCGACCTTGGCCGGATCGAATCCTTCCATCGGCGTGGCATCCACCTTTTCCTCGGCGGCAGCAATCAGCGCGCTGCCCAGGCCGATGTATGCCTGGCGTGCGGCGTGCTCGAAATTGGTCTGGGCGTCGCGCTGTGGATAGGTCGACAGCAATTGCTGGCGGTAGGCTTCCCAGCCTTCGTTCTTGAAGCCGCGTTCGGCGTTCACCAGATCGAACATCGCATTGATGCGCTCGGCCGTATAGGTATCCCACGCGGCGAACA
>Ga0265797_10005506_pt1 | contig 18456 bp, 13 predicted proteins | sample P2T30metagenome_FD_192433 | JGI IMG/M metagenome (GOLD analysis project Ga0265797, IMG submission 192433) | Plant litter microbial communities from East Loma Ridge, Irvine, California - P2 T30 | ecosystem: Environmental > Terrestrial > Plant litter > Unclassified | place: USA: California... | reverse complement strand
TTGCCCATCCCGATTAGAAGCAGCACGGGCATTTTCGCTGACGATTACTGACTTGCGGCCCCTTGGGCACCGTCAATTGCGCAGCTTAACACGGATACAAATTTGGCTATACCAGCTATTTGAGGGCCACAGTAACATAAGCGAGCCAGAGGGCTAGCCACCTACCCGCACTGCCAATGAAGGCCAGTGCTTTTCTCGCTACCACACTCCCAGCAGTACCAGTCACCTAGCATAGTAGTTATGGTTTTGATAAAACGAATGTTCTTATTGTTGAGCCTGAGCGGCTTGTTTTTTACAAGCTGCTCGACCAAGCAAGAGGAAAAAGAAGAGCAGATTAAGCTATTGGTCACTAGCCCTTTGCAGAAGGATACGACCATCACCAAAGAGTACGTGGCCCAGATTCACGCCTACCAGCACATCGAGCTGCGGGCCCTGGAAAAAGGCTACCTCCAGAAGATTTTTGTGGATGAAGGCCAGGAGGTGAAAAAGGGACAAGCCATGTTCCAGATTACGCCCCTGATTTACAACGCCGACCTCCAAAAGTCGCAGGCCGAGGCCAACTACGTGGGCATCGAATACCAGAACACGAAGAACCTGGCTGACAGCAACATCGTGTCCAAGAATGAGTTGGCGCTAGCCCGTGCTAAATACAACAAGGCCAAGGCCGACGTATCGCTGGCCAAAACGCACTTGCAGTTCACGTCCATCAAGGCGCCGTTTGATGGTATTATGGACCACTTCCAGGGCCGGCTGGGCAGCCTCGTTGATGAGGGCGACCTACTGACGACGCTCTCCGACAACAGCAAAATGTGGGTGTACTACAATGTGCCCGAGGCCGAGTACATCGCCTACAAAGAGCACGCGAAAGCCGGCGACAAGGAAGTAAACGTGCGGCTGATGATGGCCAACAACGAGGTATTTCCCTACCCCGGGAAGGTGCAAGCCATTGAGGCTGACTTCAATAACGAAACCGGTAACATTGCCTTCCGGGCCACTTTTCCTAACCCCAAAGGCCTGCTGCGCAACGGTGAAACCGGCAGCGTGCTCATGACCGTGCCGCTGCAGCACGCCCTCATCATTCCGCAGAAAGCCACCTTCGAAGTGCTCGAAAAGAAGTTCGTGTACGTGGTGGACAAAAACAACGTGGTGCACCAGAAAGAGGTGACTATCGCTTCGGAAATGCCTGACCTCTATATCGTAAAGGATGGCATTACTCCCAGCGATAAGATTTTGCTGGAAGGTATTCGCAAGGTGAAGGATGGCGAGAAAATCAGCTATACCTACGAGGCGCCCGAGCAGGTGCTGCCCAAGCTGAAGGTGTACAGCGAGTAGGCTTTTAACTTATCAAAAATCTCAGTGGTCAGGCTGGGCTTGCCAACGCATAGTGGCAGGGTTAGGCTGCTAGTGCCTAACCGGAGCGGCAGCGTTGCTGCTGAAAGCGCTGCCTGGCTACGGAGAAGCCTGATGTAACTGGTTAATTTATAACAGTGTATGTTCAGTAAATTCATTAGAAGGCCAGTGTTTGCCATCGTGATATCGGTGGTAATCGTGTTCATGGGCGTGCTGGCCATCAAGACCCTGCCCACCTCGCAGTTCCCCGAGATTTCGCCGCCGATGGTGATGGTGAGCTGCGCCTACCCCGGCGCCAGCGCCAAGGTGCTTACCGAGTCGGTGCTGATTCCGCTGGAGCAGGCCGTGAACGGCGTGCCGGGTATGAAGTACATGACCTCCGACGCTGTGAGCGCCGGCGAGGCCAACATCCAGATTGTGTTCAACCTGGGCACCGACCCCGAGCAGGCGGTCGTAAACGTGAATACGCGCATCGCGCAGGTGGTCAACCGCTTGCCAGTGCTGGTGCAACGCGAGGGCCTCATCGTGAACCGCGTGGTGCCCAACATGCTGATGTACGTGAACTTGTACAGCAAGGACAAGGGCACGGACATGAAGTACCTGTTTAACTACGCGGGCGTCAACATGATACCCGAGATTCAGCGTATCGACGGCATCGGGCGGGCCAGCATCCTGGGTAGCCGGCAGTACGCCATGCGCGTTTGGCTGAAGCCCGACCGCATGCGCGCCTACAACATCTCGGCCGACGACGTGATGAAGTCGCTCGGCGACCAGAGCGTAATTGGCTCACCGGGCCGCATCGGCCGCTCAGATGGCGGCCGCGCCGAGGCGCTGGAATACGTGCTGACGTATCAGGGCCGCTTCAACGACGTGGAGCAGTATAAGAACGTGATTCTGAAGGCCAACGCCAATGGCGAAATGCTGCGCCTGAAGGACGTGGCCGACGTGTCGCTAGGGTCGGAGTTTTACGACATCTACTCTAACCTCGATGGCTACCCCTCGGCAGCTATCATGCTGAAGCAGACCTACGGCTCGAATGCTAGCGACGTGATTGCCAGCGTGAAAGCCAAGCTCGAAGAGCTGAAGAAAACCATGCCGCCCGGCATGGACTACAAAATCAGCTACGACGTGTCGAACTTCCTCGACGCCTCGACCGAGAACGTGATTCACACCCTGCGCGACGCCTTTATTCTGGTGGCTATCGTGGTGTTCCTGTTCCTGGGCGACTGGCGCTCGACGCTCATCCCGATTATTGCGGTGCCAGTGTCGCTCATTGGGGCGTTCACGGCTATGCAGGCGTTTGGGTTGACTATCAACATGATTACGCTCTTCGCATTGGTGCTCGCCATCGGTATTGTGGTCGACGACGCCATTGTGGTGGTCGAGGCCGTGCACGCCAAGATGGAGGAGAAGCACCTCTCGCCCTTCGGCGCGGTGAAGGAAGTAATCGGTGAAATCAGCGGCGCCATTATCGCCATCACTATCTTGATGACGGCCGTGTTCGTGCCGGTGGCCTTCATGAGCGGCCCGGTAGGCATTTTCTACCGTCAGTTCTCGATTACGATGGCTACGGCCATTGTCATTTCGGGCGTAGTAGCCCTGACCCTGACGCCGGTGCTGTGCGCCATGATTCTGAAAAACACGCACGGCCAGCCGCGTAAAAAGACGCCCATCAACCGCTTTATCGACTGGTTCAACCGGGGCTTTGAGAAGCTGACTGGGCGCTACACGAATATTCTGGAGAAGGTCGTAGACCGCCGCGTGTTCACCTTCGGCGTGCTGATTCTGTTCGCGCTGGGCATTTTCGGCATCTCGTCCAAGCTGCCGTCCGGCTTCATCCCGGCCGAAGACCAGGGCATGCTGTACGCCATCATTCAGACGCCGCCCGGCTCGACTTTGGAGCGCACGAATGACATTTCGCAGCGCTTGCAGCAGCTGGCCAAGGACGTGCCGGGCATCGAAAGCATTTCGACCCTAGCCGGCTACGAAGTGCTGACGGAGGGTCGCGGCTCGAACGCCGGCACCTGCCTGATTAGCCTGAAGCCCTGGAGCGAACGCAAGGAATCTATCCACGATGTGATTGCGTCGCTGGAGAAAAAGGCCCAGCAGATTCCGGGCGCGACCATCGAATTCTTCGAGCCACCGGCAGTGCCGGGCTACGGCGCGGCAGGTGGTTTCCAGTTGCAGCTGCTCGATAAAACGAACAGTGGCGACTACAAGGCGCTGGAAAAGGTGAACGAGGAATTCATCGCCAACCTGAAAAAGCGCAAGGAACTAGCCGGCCTGTTTACCTTTTTCTCGGCCAACTACCCGCAGTACGAGCTGAAGATTGACAACGACCTGGCCATGCAAAAGGGCGTGAGCATTGGCAACGCCATGAACACGCTGAGCATCATGATTGGCTCGACCTACGAGCTGGGCTTTATCAAGTACCAGCGCTTTTTCAAGGTCTACGTGCAGGCTTCGCCCGAATATCGCCGCCTGCCGCAGGACATCCTGAACATGTGGGTGAAGAACGAGAAGGGCGAGATGGTGCCGTTCTCGGCCTTCATGAAGATTGTGAAGACGCAGGGCGCCAACGAAATCAACCGCTACAACATGTACACCACGGCGAGTATCCGGGGCGATGCCGCGCAGGGCTACAGCTCGGGCGAGGCCATCAAGGCGGTGCAGGAAGTGGCGGCCAAAACGCTGCCCCGCGGCTACGACATCGACTGGGGCGGCTTGTCGAAAGACGAGTCGTCGCGCGGCAACGAAGCCATCTATATCTTCTTGATTGTGTTGGCGTTCGTGTACATGGTGCTGGCTGCGCAGTACGAAAGCTTTTTGCTGCCGTTTGCGGTGGTGCTGTCGTTGCCGGCCGGTATTTTCGGCGCCTTCCTGTTCATCAAGATGATGGGGCTAGCCAACAACATCTACGCCCAGGTGGGGCTAGTAATGCTGGTAGGCTTGCTGGGTAAGAACGCCGTGCTAATCGTGGAATTTGCGGTGCAGGAGCACGAGCACGGTATGAGCGTGCGCGACGCGGCAATTGCCGGCGCTAAAGCTCGTTTCCGCCCGATTTTGATGACCTCGTTTGCCTTTATCGCCGGTCTGATTCCGCTGGTAATTGCCACTGGCGCGGGCGCTATCGGCAACCGCACCATCGGCACGGCCGCGCTAGGGGGGATGCTGTTCGGCACGGTGTTCGGGGTGATTATCGTGCCTGGCTTGTACTTCATCTTCGGCACGATGGCCGCGAAGAGTAAGCTGATTGACGACGAGAACGAGTATCCAATCAGCGAGGGTTTTGAACCGCGCGTTATAGTGGAAGAAGTAGAAAGTCATGCTTAAAAGACGCATTTACCAAGGCCTGACCGCCGCCGGCCTCGCGCTGGCGGTGGCAGCTTGTAAAACGCCCGAGCTGGTGCAGCACAACGTGAACCGCGCCGTGCCCGCCACCTACAACAACAGCACCCAGGATACGCTGAGCACCGCCAAGCTCCGGTGGCAGGATTTCTTCAGCGACCCTAATCTGAAGGCGCTGATTGATACAGCCTTGCAGCGCAACCAGGAGCTGAATATCACGCGCCAGGAGCTGCAAATCGCCCGCAACGAGGTGCAGATTCGCAAGGGCGATTACCTGCCTTCGGTGAGCCTGGGCGCCCGGGCCGACATGGGCAAGCCGGGCCGCTACACGCTGCAAGGCGCCACGGAAGAGCATGTGCACATCCGCGAGGACCGGGCCAACCCCACGCCGCTGGCCAACTACCAGCTAGGGGCCTTTGCGAGTTGGGAGGTCGATATCTGGCACAAGCTGCGCAACGCCCGCAAGTCGGCTGCCACGCGCTACCTGGCCTCGGTGGAGGGCCGGAACTTCACGATAACCAACCTGATTGCCGAAATCGCCAACTCGTACTACGAGCTGCTGGCCTTGGATAATCAGCTGGCTATCATCAAGCAAAACATCGGTATTCGCGAGAATGCCCTGCGCATTGTGCGCCAGGAAAAGGAGAATGCCCGCGTAACCGAGCTGGCCGTGCAGCGCTTCGAGGCGCAGGTGCAGAACACCATCAGCCTGCAATACAACACGCAGCAGCGCATCACCGAAACCGAGAACCGCATCAACTTCCTGCTGGGCCGCTACCCGCAGCCGATTGCCCGCGACGACGAGTCGTTCAACGGTCTGGTGCCGCCGGTTATTCAGACCGGTATTCCGGCGCAGCTGCTCAGCAACCGGCCCGATATCCGGCAGGCCGAGCAGCAGCTTGTAGCCGCCAAGCTCGATGTGCAGGTGGCCAGAGCCAACTTCTACCCGTCGCTGGGTATCTCGGGTGGGGTGGGGTTCGAGGCCTTCAAGCCGGGCTTTCTGTTCAATACGCCCGAGTCGATACTGTATAACCTGGCCGGTGATTTGTCGGCGCCGCTCGTCAACCGCATCGCCATTAAGGCGCTGTATTCTACGGCCAACGCGCTGCAAATTCAGGCAGTATACAACTACGAGCGCACCGTGCTGAACGCCTATCTCGAAGTTTCGAACCAGGTGGCCAACATCAGCAATCTGCAAGGCAGCTACGATGCCAAGCTGAAAGAAGTGCAGGCTTTGAACCAGTCCATCCGCATCTCCAACAGCCTCTTCAAGGCCGTGCGGGCCGACTATACCGAAGTGCTGCTAACCCAGCGCGACGCGCTGGAGTCGAAGTTTGACCTGACCGAAACCAAGATGCGCCAGCTCAATGCCACGGTGAATATCTACCGCGCCCTGGGCGGCGGCTGGAACTAGGGCTAGCCCCATCTGCCCCAACCAACGTAAAAAGGCCGTTTGCTGAATAAGCAAACGGCCTTTTCTTTTCAAGTCAACGTTGGGTTACGCAACCGCAACTGCCAGCGCGGGCCGATGCCTGGGTTTTTTGTGGCGGCGGCCCCACCACAGCAGCGCGCCCGTAACGGGCAGGCTAGCCGCGAGCAGGCTGACAATAAACGCGATAATTTTGCCCCCGATGCCCAGAATAAGGCCGGTGTGCAGGTCGTAATTCATGTCGGCGAGCTTCTTGCCGGGGCTCTTGCTGTCGTGCAGCTGGGCTAGCAGCAGCTGGCCGGTGCGCGGGTGAAAGCGGTACTCATCGCGGTGGTAGTGGTGCAGCGCCTGGTCGTAGGCCGTGCACCACACTGGCGCGGCAGCATCGGCGGTGGGGCCGATGAGCAGCATCTCGGCCCGGGGCGACTGCTGCCGCATGCGGGCGTAGGCGATGTCGACTACCGGGCTAGCGGCGCGGGCCGTGAGCAGGGTATCGACTTTGGGCTCAGTATTTTCGGCGGCGATGGAGCGGCCGCCGTTGGCTAGGGTACCCACGCCTTCCATGAGCCACTCGTAGCTGATGCACAGGCCCGAGAGGGCCAGCACCAGGGCTAGCCCGCTGGCGTAGAAGCCCAGCACGCTGTGCAGGTCGTAGTTGCGGCGTTTGGGTGAGGCGTCCCACTTCACCGAAAAGCGCTGCTTGCGGGCAGCCTTGTTGCGCGGCCACCACAGCACGATGCCGCTGATGAGCATGACCACAAACGTGATAACGGCGATATCGACCACCCACTTGCCGATGGCGGGCGGCAGCAGCAAATACATGTGCAGGTACTGCACGAGGGTGAAAAAGTCGCTCCGCAGGTTCTGCACCTTCAGCAGCTGGCCGGTGTAGGGGTTCAAAAAAGCGTAGTACACTTCCTCGCCCTTACTTAGGTACACGGCGGTCGAGCGGTCGGGGCCGTTGTAGGTCGTCCAGGAAGCCGTGAAGCCGGGCTTGGCCTGCATGGCTTTCGCTTGCAGCACTGAGGGCAACAGCATGGGCCTAGCCTGCACCTCTACCTTGCGCCAGGGCTGCGTGAGGTCGCGTAGCTCATCCTGAAACACAAACACCGCTCCCGACAAGCTCACGATAAGCACTATGAGCCCCGTGGCTAGCCCTAGCCAGAGGTGCAGTTTGCCGATAGCTTTGCGGAAGGTCATGGGCAGATAGGGTACGTGAGCTTAAAATTAACGTGTCATGCTGACCCTAGAAAGAAATATCCTGGCTGTTTAATTCGCCCCGCGCCATGGGGCGACCAAGTTGCTTCCCTACGGTCAGCATAATACTAGGGAGAGACGTTGCGACTCGCGTTAAAACTTAAAGGTCACCGAGCCTACGATGTTGCGCAGCTTTTGCGGGCTGAGGGTGGTGTAGCCAATCCAGTAGTGGGTGTCGGTGAGGTTGTCTACTTTGGCCGAGAGGCGGTAGCGCGGCTGGTCGTAGAACACGCTGGCGTTGAGTACAGTGTAGCTAGGCAGCGTAAACTCGCCCAGCGAGACGCGGTTGACAATCATGTTGTCGCTGGCGTAGTTGCCGCCCACGCCCAGGCCCAGGCCTTGGAGCGCGCCGGTGGGCTGGCGGTAGCTCACCCAGGCGTTGGCCAGGTAGGGCGACGAGGCCGTTTCGGGGCGGCGCCCGTTCACATCCTCGCTGGTATTCACAAAGACGGAGTAGTTGTAGGCAAAGCCGCCCACCAGGTTGAGGCCCGGCAATGGGTTCGCCGTGAGGCTCAGCTCGGCACCGCGGCTCCACTGGTTGCCATCCTGGCTGCTGATGCCCAGGCCGGCCGAGTTTACCCCGGTAGTGCGCAAAATGTCCCGCACCCGGATGTCGTAGTAGCTCACGGTGGCGCTTACGCGGCCCCCGGCGGCGTCCAGCTTCACGCCGGCTTCTACCTGGTTGGCGCGCTCGGGGCGGGTCGCAAACGACTGGCCCTGCGCGTTGAGATAGGTGCTGTTCTGGTTGCGGAAGCTGTTCTGGTAGTTGGCAAACAGTGCTACCCGGTCCTTAATGGGCTGGTAGACCACGCCAAATTTTGGCGAAACGGTCGTCTGAGCATAGGAATCTACCGGGAAGTATACCAGCCCCCCGCTGTTGGCGTAGCGGTCTACGCGCACGGCGGCCAGCACGCTCAGCTGGTCGGTCAGGTTCAGCACATCTGAGGCAAAGGCGCTGTAGGTGTTCACGTTGGTCGTGACTGGGTAGCGGCTAGGGGGGCTAGCGGCGTACGTAGCGTTCACGAGGCCGTTGGTGAAGTTGCGGTAGTCGTAGCCCGCCGGGTAGCCGGGGCTGATGGCCCGCACGGGCACCTGGTCGATAATACCGCCAAGAAATTCGACGTTGGAGCCAATGTGCAGGAAGTCGAAGCCCAGCACCACGCGGTTGCGCAGGCTACCTAATTTGAAGTCACCGTTGAAAAGTTGCTGCACCTCGTAGGTCTGGGTGCGGCTGTTTTGGGTCGATTGGTCGGCGCGCTGCAACGTATTGGTGCCCGGTGTAGTGATGGCGCCGCCGCTAGCCACCGCATTCGAAACCAGGTAGAAATACGGTCCGAAGCCTTCCGAAAAGCTGCGGCTCGAGGTGAGGTAGGTCGTGGAGGTGAAGCTGGGCGAAATGCGGTAGCGCACCTGGCCAAACAGGTTGGTGCTGCGCGAATCCTGCTGCAAGCCCGGGCCAACGTACGACTGCCGGTAGTCGAGCGGCGCCTGGTCGGCCCGCGAGAAGCCCAGGTTGCGGATGGGGTCGCCGTAGGTGAGGTAAATAAGCTGCTGCGTGCTGGTGCGGCCCCGGAAAATCTCGGCATCTAGGTTGATGGTCAGCCGGTCGTTGGGCTGAAACTGCAGGCTCGGCGCGATAGCAACCGTGCGGGCAAAGCCCGGGTAGCCCTGGTTCTGCCAGCCATCCTCGTACTGGTACGCGGCATTCAGGCGAAAAGCCAGCGTTTTAGCCGTGTTGAGCGGCGTGTTCACATCCACGCTGCCGCGGTGAAAGCCGTAGCTGCCGCCCGCTAGGGTCACCTCGCCGCCAAACGTGTCGTAAGGCTTCTTGGTCACGCGGTTGAGCAGGCCGCCGTACGAGGTCAGGGCGCCGCCGTAGAGCGTGCCCGAAGGCCCCTTAATAACCTCCAGCTTCTCCAGGTTCACGGCGTCGATGGTGCTGGTCACGTTGCCGGCTACGCCGTTGCGCAGCTGGCTCGATACCACGAAACCCCGGCTGGCGTAGAACGAACCACCGTCGCCGCTGCGCCCGGTAGCCTGCCACATCTGCTGCAAGCCCGGCACGTTGCGCGCGGCATCATCCACCGAAAATACGAGCTGCTCGGTCAGCAATTCCTTGGCCACGGTGGCATACACCTGTGGGTTCTCCAGGTTTTTGAGCGGCATTTTAGCCACATCTACGCTGCTAGGGCGGCTGAACTTGTTGGCGCGGGCGCCCTGCACCAGCACTTCCTGCAATTCGGCGGTGCTTTCGGCCAGCCGGAAATCCAGGGTCACGCGCTGGCCGGCCGTTACCGTCACCTGCTGCTGGTCGGGCTTGAGGCCCACCGACGACACGCGCAGCGTGTAGGTGCCGGCTGGCACGTTCTTAATGAGGTAGTTGCCCTGGCCGTTGGTGTTGCCGCCCAGCGCCTGGCCTTGCAGGCCCACGCTCACGGCTTCGGCGGGGTCGCCGTCGATGGTAGTTACGCGGCCGGCGATGCTGCCCGTGGCCTGGGCCCAGGCCGAGTTAAGGCAGCCTAGCAGAAAGAAGAGTAGAAGTAAAGAGCGCGTGGTTGACATGAGTTTATTTAGACCAAATCTAAAGAGTTCACAAAGGAACAACTCAAACCCACCTTGCTCAAAATCTATTTAGAATTAATCCAGACTGCTTTTGGCTCGTCGGTCCTGTTTTTCACCAACAAAAGGCCCCGGAAGCGCGGCTAGGGTCGAAGCCCGCTGCCATGCCTCCGGGGCCAAAAAACAGCCGCTCGCCCTAGGGGCGAATGCCCGCTACAAAGTCCTTAATAGCCGCAGCCTGCTGCGCGGCGGGGGTTTGCTGCAAAAGCCGGATAAACGCGCTGCCGATAATGGCGCCCGTAGTGTGCCGGCTAGCCGCCGCAAAGCTGGCCGCGTCGCTGATGCCGAAGCCCACGAGCGTAGGATTGCGCAAACCCAGCGCCTTGGTGCGGCTGAGGTAGGCGTCCACGTCGGCGTTCATATCGGTTTGGGCGCCCGTGGTGCCAGCGGCGGCCACGAGGTAGATGAAGCCATCGGCCAGGGCATCGAGCTGGCGCACGCGGGCCGGGCTGGTCTGGGGCGTCACGAGGAATACCACTTGCAGGCCGTGCTTGGCGAAGAGCGCCTTGTACTCGCGCTCGTACACTTCGAGCGGCAGGTCGGGCAAAATCACGCCATCGACGCCCACGGCCTGGCACTGCTGGCAAAACTTCTCGATGCCAAACTGCACCACCGGGTTGAGGTAGCCCATGAGCAGGATGGGCACCGTCAGGCCTTGCGCCCGAACGCCGTGCAGCTGCTCGAAAAGCGTGGCTACGGTCATGCCATTGTCGAGCGCCTGCTGGTTGCTGCGCTGAATGGTTTCGCCATCGGCCACGGGGTCGGAGTAGGGCATGCCGATTTCGACGAGGTCGGCCCCGGCCTCCTGCAAGGCTTGCAGGATGGGCACGGTATCGCCAAGCTGCGGAAAGCCAGCGGTGAAATAGACGTTGAGCACGTCCGAGGTTTTGCGTTGGAATAGGGTGGTGAGGCGGTTCATGGTAGAGTAGCGTAGTAAAAAGCGTCTGTCATGCAGAGCGTAGCGAAGCATTTCGCTCGCTTCGTTGCTTACGTCATTGCTTACTGCGCCACGCGAGATGCTTCGCTGCGCTCTGCATGACAGACGTTAGGGATTAGCACATTAGACAGCGTATTCGTCCAGGTGCTTGGTGTAGGTGGCCAGGTCCTTATCGCCGCGGCCCGAAAGGCACACCACCACCACGTCGTCCTTCTTGGCCCCGATGAGCGGCAGGCAGGCTAGCGCGTGCGCCGTTTCGAGCGCCGGAATAATGCCCTCCAGGCGGCTGAGCTGGAACGCTGCGTCGAGCGCCGCCCGGTCAGTAATCGAGATAAACTCGGCGCGCCCAGTGGCAAAAAGCTGCGCGTGCTGCGGCCCGATACCGGGGTAGTCGAGGCCCGCCGAAATGGAGTAGGGCTCCGTTACCTGGCCGTCGTCGGTCTGCATCAGGATGGTGCTAGCCCCGTGCAGAATGCCGGGCTTGCCCAGCGCCGTAGTGGCGGCTGAGTGGCCGGTATCGACGCCCTGGCCGGCGGCCTCAGCGGCAATCAGCCGCACGTTGGGCTCGTCGAGGTAGTGGTAGAAAGCGCCCGCCGCGTTGGAGCCTCCGCCCACGCAGGCCAGCATAAAGTCGGGCGTGGCACGGCCCGTTTGCTGCAAGAGCTGGCTGATAGTTTCGGCCGAAATAATCGACTGAAACCGGGCCACCATATCGGGGTAGGGGTGCGGGCCCACCACCGAGCCGATGATGTAGTGGGTATCGGTAGGGTTGGAAATCCAGTGGCGCATGGCCTCGTTGGTGGCGTCCTTCAGGGTTTTGCTGCCGCTTTTGGCGGGCACCACCTTGGCCCCCAGCATCCGCATGCGGTCCACGTTGGGCTTCTGGCGCTCCATGTCGATTTCGCCCATGTACACAATGCACTCCAGGCCCATGAGCGCGCACACCGTGGCGGTGGCTACGCCGTGCTGGCCGGCGCCGGTTTCGGCCACGATGCGCTGCTTGCCCAGGCGCTGCGCTACCAGAATCTGGCCGATGGTGTTGTTGATTTTGTGCGCCCCGGTGTGGCACAAGTCCTCGCGCTTGAGGTAGATGGTGGTGCCAAATTCCTTCGACAAGCGCTCGGCCAGAAACAGCGGCGTGGGCCGGCCCACGTAGTCGGTAAGCAGCTGCGTAAACTGGCGCTGAAACTCGGGGTCTTCCGTGATGCGCAGGTAGTTATCGCGCAGCTCCTCCACATTGGGATAAAGCATTTCGGGCACGTAGGCGCCACCAAAGGTGCCGTAGTAGCCGGCCGCATCAACGCGGTAAGGGGAGGGGGCAGTGATAGTCATGAGAAGCTAAGTAATAAGTAGTTAGTGAGTAGCTGGCTGGTCGTGCAGGTGGGCTAGCAGCTGGGCAGTCGCCTCCACGTCTTTGACGCCGGGTGCCGTTTCGAGCAAACTGTTGAAGTCGTAGCCCACCAGCTGCGGGTGGTGAAAGCGCAGCAGCTCGGCCACATTATCTGGCCCTAGCCCGCCGCTCAGCAAAAAGGGTGTAGAGCCGTGGTACTTGGCCAAAACGCGCCAGTCAAAAGCATAGCCGTTGCCACCCGGGTGCTTGCCCTTGGTATCAAACAAAAACAGCTCGCAGGCGGGCGCGTAGGCCGCTAGGATGCCAAAATCAAAATCGGCATCCACCGCAAACGCCTTGATAACCCGCAGGCCCTGCGCCCGCACGGCCTGGCAGTAGGCCGGGGTTTCGTGGCCGTGCAGCTGCACGTAGTCGAGGCTGTAGTGCGTGGTGGTGGCGAGCAACTCGGGCAGGGGCGCATCGACAAAAACGCCCACCTTGCAAATCGACGCGGGCAAGCTGCGTAAAAGCTCCGTGTCGAGCGTTTCGCCCGCGTAGCGCGCCGATTTTTGGTAGAAGATGAACCCCAAAAAATCGGGGTTGAAATCGGCCACCGCCAAGATGTTGGCCGCCTCGCGCATACCGCAGATTTTGACTTTCATAACGAGCTAAGAAGCCGCTAGGGGGGCAGATAGTTCGGCCATGAGGCTAGCCAGCGCGGCTGCCGGGTCGGTAGTTTTCATAAACGTTTCGCCGATGAGGAAGCCCTGGTAGCCCGCTCGCCGCAATGTCAGAATGGTGCTGGCGTGCTGCAAGCCGCTCTCGGCCACCTTCACAAACGTGTCGGGAATGAGGCTAGCCAGTCGCGCCGACGTTTCTACATCGGTGGCAAATGTGGCCAGGTTGCGGTTGTTCACGCCCACTAGGTCTACGCTATTGGCGAGGTGGCTGCGCAGCTCGGCCTCGTCGTGCACCTCCAGCAGCACTTCGAGCCCTAGCGAGTGGGCGTATTTGCTGAACTGCACCACCTCGGCCGGCGTGAGGCAGCTGGCAATGAGCAGAATCAAATCGGCACCCATTGCCCGCGCTTCCGTTATCTGATACTCGCTGATAATAAAGTCTTTACGCAAAATTGGCGTAGCCGGGCAAGCTGCCCGGGCAGCCGCCAGGTCGGCCGGCGTGCCGCCAAAAAACGGCTCATCGGTGAGCACCGACAGCACGGCCGCGCCCGCCGCCGCGTAGCCCGCCGTAGTAGCACCCGCCTCGGCCGTACCGTTGATGATGCCCTTGGAAGGCGACTGCCGCTTGAATTCGGCAATAATGCCCGCCGAGCCAGCCGCCGTAAGCGCCGCCCGCGCCGACAGCACCGGCCGCGTAAATAGCGGCTGCTTTTCGAGGCTAGCCGCCGGGGTTTCGGCCTCGCGCCGGGCCACTTCCTGGCGCTTTTCAGCGATTATTTTATCGAGGATAGTCATGGTAACAAACATCTTTTACGGTCGTCATGCTGAGCTTGTCGAAGCATCTTGCCCGCACCGTTGAACGGTGTTTGATTACTGCGCCACGCAAGATGCTTCGACAAGCTCAGCATGACGACCGTATTTTAAATAATAACTAGCCCAGTGCCAGCAGCTTCTCAAATGCCTGCCGGGCCCGGCCGCTGTCCAGGCTCTCGGCGGCCAGGGCTAGGCCCTCGGCGGCGTTGGCTGCGCGGCCAGCGGTGCGCAGGGCTAGCCCCGCGTTGGCCAGTACGGCATTGCGGTGGGCGGCGGGCGCCTCATTGCGCAAAACACGCTGAAAAATGTGCGCCGCCTCGGCCACTGTATCGCCGCCAAACAGCGCCTCGGGCGTGGTGGTCGGCAGGCCCAGGTCGCTAGGGTTCAGCAATTCCTCGCCCTGGCGGCTGATGAGCTTCACGGGCCCGGTCAGCGACACTTCGTCGTAGCCATCGAGGCTGTGCACGATGAGAAACTCGCGGCCGGCCTCCTGCTGGTGCAGGTAGGCGTAGAGGCGCGCCAGCTCCAGGCTGAACACGCCTACCAGCTGTAAGCGGGGCCTGGCAGGGTTCACCAGCGGCCCCAGCATATTGAAGAATGTCTTCACACCTAGCTCTTTGCGCAGCGGCGCCACGTTCTTCAGGGCCGGGTGAAACAGCGGCGCGTGCAAAAAGCAGATATTCGCCTCATCGAGCTGGCGCCGCAGGGCGTCGTTGTCAGCCGTGAATTTCACGCCCATGTGCTCCAAAACGGTGCTGCTGCCGCTGATGCTCGACACGCCGTGGTTGCCGTGCTTGGCCACCGGCTGGCCCGCGCCGGCCACCACAAACGCCGATAAGGTAGAGATATTGAACGTGTTGCGCCCGTCGCCGCCGGTGCCGCACACGTCCATCGCATCCACACCGCCCAGGTCCACGGGGCGGCACAGCTCCAGCAGCGCGTTGCGGAAGCCGGCCAGCTCCTCCACCGTCACGCTGCGCATGAGGTACACGGTGAGGAAGGCAGCAATCTGGGCCGGGTTGTACTGGCCCTGCGCAATGCCGAGCACCACGCGGTGCGCCTCTTCCTGGGGCAGCGTGCGGTAGGCAAATAGGTGGTTGAGCGTGTCTTTCACTTTCGTAGTTCTTAATAGTAACGCGGTGTGGCTAGCCTACCCATTCACCCAATTGGCCAGCATAGTCTTGCCGTGCTCGGTAAGCACCGACTCGGGGTGAAACTGCACGCCCAGCACGTCGTAGTCGCGGTGGGCGAGGGCTAGCACCTGGCCATTTTCATCGAGGGCCGTGATGCGCAGCTCGGCCGGCACGCCCTCGGGCGCGATGGTCCAGGAGTGGTAGCGGCCCACGCGCACCTCGCTGGGCACGTCGTTGAAAAGCCGGTTGTGCGCCGCCTCGGGTGTTTGGTGCAGCGTGTGGGCTACGCCATGGTGCACCTCACCGAGGTTAGCCAGTTGGCCGCCAAAGGCTTCGCCAATGGCTTGGTGGCCCAGGCACACGCCTAGTATGTGCTTGCTAGGGGCGTAACGTTTGATAAGCTCGGGCATAATGCCGGCCTCGCTCGGAATGCCCGGGCCGGGCGACAGCAAAATGTGCGAGTACTTATCAACCTCGTCGAGGCTGATTTTATCGTTGCGAAACACGTCCACTTCCTGCCCCAATTCGCGCAGCATATACACGAGGTTGTAGGTGAAAGAGTCGTAGTTGTCGAGAACCAGGATAGCCATTTTATAAGTCTTTGATTTTTAACGTTAGTCATGCTGAGCGCAGCGCAGCGGAGTCGAAGCATCTTGGCAGGTGAACTAACCTCCTGAGGTTAGCGACGAAGCGGTAGAGCTGCTTCGACTCCGCTACGCTGCGCTCAGCATGACAGACTTTAGTTGATTATACCATTCAGCAATTACACCTTTTCGGCCTGTTGCAAGGCAGCGCGCAGCGCGCCGAGCTTGTTGTGTACTTCCTGCAACTCACTGGCCGGCACCGATTTGGCAACTACGCCCGCACCAGCCTGGAAATACAGCGTGTTATCCTTGCTGAGGAAGGTGCGAATCATGATGGCGTGGTTGAAATCGCCGCCAAAATCCAGCGCCCCAATGCAGCCACCGTAGAAGCCGCGCTGCGTGTGCTCATACTCATCGATAAGCTGAATGGCGCGGTACTTGGGCGCCCCCGAAAGCGTGCCGGCCGGGAAGGTTTCGCCTACCACATCGAGCGGCTCGGTATCGGCCCCTAGCTGGCCCACTACTTTAGAAACCAGGTGAATAACGTGCGAGTAATACTGGATTTCTTTGAAGCGCTCGACCTGCACCACATCGCAGCGGCGGCTGAGGTCGTTGCGGGCCAGGTCCACGAGCATCACGTGCTCGGCGGTTTCCTTGGGGTCGTCGAGCAGCTGCTGGGCTAGCCGGGCGTCGGCCGCATCGTCGCCGGTGCGGCGGAAGGTGCCCGCGATGGGGTAAAGCACCGCCTGGCCCTTGTTCACCACAATTTGCGACTCGGGTGAGGAGCCGAAAATCTTGTAGCTGCCGTAGTCGAAAAAGAAAAGGTACGGCGACGGATTGAGCGAGCGTAGTGCCCGGTACACGTTAAACTCATCACCCTGAAAACCTTGCTGGAAGCGCCGCGAAAGCACCATCTGAAACACGTCGCCGCGCTGGCAGTGGTGCTGCCCTAGCCGGATAAGCTCCAAAAACTGCTCATCTGTAGCGTTCGACGTTTCCTCGCCCGTGAGGTGGAAGCTGTGCGTGGCGAAATTGCGGTTCTGAATGAGCGTTTCGATAGTATCGAGCGTATCGGCCACTGGCTCTTCGCCTTCGGCCAAGTACTGATGCTCAAATAAATACAGCTCGTCCTTGAAATGGTTGATGGCAATAACGTAGCGAAACGCCTGGTACACGATGGCCGGCACCGTGCTGTCGGCGGGCTTGTCGCGCAGCGTCACATCCTCAAAATACTGCACCGCCTCGTAGGCCATGTGCCCAAACAAGCCGTTCGTAATAAACGGCAGCCCCGACGGCTCGGCCGGCTGGAAGCTGGCCCGGAACTCGCGCAGGTGGGCTAGCGCCTGGCGCGGGTCGGCCAGGGTATCGGTGCTGGCGGGCTGGCCCGGGCGCTGGGTCGTGAGCTGGTTTTTATCGAGTTCGAAGCGCGCTACCGGGCTGAAGCACAGGTAAGAAAAGCTGTTATTGTTGCCGTGGTAGTCGGAGCTTTCGAGCAGCAGCGTACCCACAAACTGGTCGCGCAGGCGCAGGTACAAACTCACCGGCGTGAGGGTATCGGCCAGCAGGCGGCGGTGGCGGCTGTAAACGACGGTGGCAGAAGAAGTGGCGGTAGCGACCGACATGGCAGAGAAAACGAAAGGACAGGACAACAAAAAAGCCCGCTGCGGTGAGCAGCGGGCTTGGAGAATCTCAGGGGGTTCAACCAACTATAATGCCTAATGCTCAGCCTCTTGGGAAGGTTGAGTGCCACCAGCTTTGCGAAACGGTTGCGAAGAAAGACATTGCTTGGGGTCGGTTTGCGGGGGCAAAGGAACGACGCTTTTCGGAAAAAGCAACTTTTCAGACAAAAAACCTTTGCGGAGTTTCAGCGGGAAGTTACCGCAGATGTTCGCAGAAGAGGTGCTGAGGTGCGCAGAGATTAATCGAGGCTAGCCAGCCGGGTTTCGGTGGGTTGTAGCTCTACCAGGCCTTGCTTATAGAGCGAGCCCAAGGCCTTTTTAAAGACCTTTTTGCTGATGCCCAGGCGGCGGTATACGTCGTCGGCCTGGCTTTTGTCGCCGAGGGGCAGGCGGCCGTCGGGGCGCTGGGCGAGGGCGGCGAGCACGAGGCGCGCGGCCGTTTCGACCTCATCGTAGCCGGCCTGGCCGAGGCGCACGTCGAGCTTGCCATCGGGCCGTAGCTGGCGCAGGTGGCCCGGCAGCAGCTCGCCTACGCGCAGCGGCTTAAATACCTCATTGCTATAGAGTAAGCCCAGGTGCGTGCCGTTGACAATGACGGAATACCCTAGCGGGGTTTCCTCGGCCACGAGTACCTGCACGGCGTCGCCCATGGTGCCCGCGAAGGGCTCGGGGCTCAGAAACTGCTGCCACTTGGCCGAGGCCACGAGGCGGTCGCTGGCCTCATCGAGGTACACGTACACGAGTACGCGGTCGCCCACGCGCACAGCCTGGCGCTGGTTGGCGTGGGGCAGCAGCAGGTCTTTTTCGAGGCCCCAGTCGAGAAAGGCGCCGGGCGGGCCCACGTCGCGCACGGTGAGCGCGGCGAAGCTATCGACCACCGCCAGCGGCTCTAAGGTGGTGGCAATGAGGCGGTCTTCGGAATCGCGGTACACGAAAACGCGGATGGTATCGCCGACGTGCGCGCCCACGGGGCGGTATTTTTCGGGCAGCAGCAGGTCGCCGTCGTCGCTGGTCAGGTAGAAGCCAATGCTGACTTCGCGGGCTATTTCGAGGTCGTTAAAATCGCCGAGACGCATAAAAGGGAGGCGCGGCACGCGCGCAGGGTTAAGGAAGGCGAAGGTAGGGCCCGGGCCGATTGCCGGAGGCCGACAATCCAAAAAGAAGATTTTTTAGTATAATCAAAAGAATCGGTCCGGCTACTGGAAAAATAATATTACGGGCTCATCTAAACATCGTAATTTTGGGCGGCTACAACCAGGTTGCTTACCCCTTATTATACCATATTCTTTATGAGTGC
>Ga0265797_10005505_pt1 | contig 18457 bp, 18 predicted proteins | sample P2T30metagenome_FD_192433 | JGI IMG/M metagenome (GOLD analysis project Ga0265797, IMG submission 192433) | Plant litter microbial communities from East Loma Ridge, Irvine, California - P2 T30 | ecosystem: Environmental > Terrestrial > Plant litter > Unclassified | place: USA: California... | reverse complement strand
GCCCGGTACTCGGTGGTGGTCACGCCACCCCCCCCCCCCCAGCTATCGAGTTCGACTTCGTCGATCACGACGAAGGTCGTGGCCGGCGCCTTGCCCATCACCTGGTACAGCAGATCGCTGACGCCCTTGATGATTGCGCGCTTCTGTTCCGGCGTGGTGGCGCTGGCGCCTGGCACGGTGCCCTCACGGGTCACCTTGATGTTCACATAGGGCATGTCAGGCTCCAGCGACCTGGCCGCCATCGACGTGCAGGATCTCGCCGGTGACGAAGCCCGCGCCCTCCAGGTACAGGACGGCATCGGTGATCTCGCTGACCTCGCCCATCCGCTTGACAGGGTGAAGCGCTGCCAGCGCCGCGTGCGACTCCGGGGCATGCATCGGAGTCTTGATGATCCCGGGCGAGACCGCGTTGACGCGGATATTACGGGTCGGGTACTCGATCGCGAGGCTGCGCGTGGCTGCGTTCAGTCCTCCCTTGGTCAGCGATGCGAGCACCGACGGCACCTGCGAGTTCGCATGGTCGACCAGCGAGCTGGTGATCTGCACGATGTGGCCACCACCTGCTCCAGCATCGCCGGCACCACCTGCTGCGTCATGTGATAGAAGCCGGCGACGTCGGTGGCCAGCACCTCCTCGTACTGCTGCTGGGTGTAGGCGGTAAATTCGCTGGCGATGAAGATGCCGGCGTTGTTGACCAGGGTATCGATCCGGCCAAAGCGGGTCAGCGCCAGGTCCACCACCTTGCGCGCGGTGGCCGGGTCGCCGATATCGCCGGCCACCGTCAGGAAATTCGGGTCGTTCGAGGTCTGGATCGAGCGCGAGGTGCCGACCACGCGGTGCGATGTGCTGGCCAGGCCGCTGGGCCGGATGGGGTTCGGTTTCTATGGCGTGCCGGATCTGTGCGAGCGCGTCGAAGGCGGCCTGGAGCCGATGTTCATCGGTTTCGACGAGGCCAACGCCTACCTGCCCGAAGGCGCCTGGCTGGCGCGCCAGTTTCCGCGCGCGCGCATCGTGTTTCGCGCCAATAACCAGGTCGCGCAGGCTATCGCGGCCCGCGCCGGCGCGCGAGATCTGGCTGTTGACCCGGCCGTCAAGCCGCAAGGACCTGGCGATCCGCGCCGTCATCGAGCACCTGGTCCAGGCCTTCGACGAGGCACGCGAGCTGTTCGAGGCATGACCGGGTCGGCCCGCGGTCGCGGACCAGGGGTGTTGGCATCGGGCGCGGCACGATGTATGCTGCCGCCATCGCGCACCGCCAACCACCACGAAAGAACAATATGAAACACTTGATGACTTCCTGCGCCCTCGGCCTGAGCCTGACGCTGGCCCTGGCCGGCTGCGACCGCAACCAGGCGCCGCAGACGCCGGCGACCGCCTCGACCGCTGCTGCCCCCGCCGTCGCCTTCCAGAAGATCGACACCATCCAGGGCAGCGGCAAGGAAGCCACCGCCGGCGCCACCGCCGTGGTCAACTATACCGGCTGGCTGTATGTGCCCGAATCCGAATCGCTGCGCGGTGCGCAGTTCGATTCCTCGGTCGGCCGCTCGCCGTTCAGCTTCCAGCTGGGCGCCGGCCAGGTGATCAAGGGTTGGGATGACGGCGTGCAGGGCATGAAGGTCGGCGGCAAGCGCACCCTGATCCTGCCGCCCGAGATGGGTTATGGCGCCGGCGGCGCGGGGCCGATTCCGCCGAATGCCAGCCTGATCTTCGACGTCGAATTGCTGGACGTGCGCTGATAAGCGCCTACCCCGGCAGGTCGGAGTCGCTCCTGCCGGGATAGGCTCTGGCCAGCTGTTGCGGCCCAATCTCGCCCACCGTGCGCACGCCGGTCAGAACCATCGTCGTGCGCAAGTCCTTCTCCATGATCTGCAGCAGCCGTTCCACGCCGGCCTGGCCCCCGGTCGCCAGCGCATACACGAAGGCGCGCCCGATCAATACGCTGTCGGCGCCCAGCGCCAGCATGCGGAACACATCGGTACCGGTGCGCACCCCGCCATCGGCGAAGATCGTCAACCTGTCCTTCACTGCCGCCGCGATCGCAGGCAGCGCGGCGGCGCTCGACGGCGCGCCATCGAGCTGGCGTCCGCCATGGTTGGACACCACGATGCCGTCGGCGCCGAAGGCCAGTGCATCGCGCGCATCGTCGGGGTCGAGGATGCCCTTGATGACCAGTTTGCCCTTCCACTCGTCGCGGATCCACTGCAGGTCGGGCCAGGCGATGCCCGGATCGAAGTTCGCACCCAGCCAGCCGATGTAGTCGGCCAGGCCGGTGGCGCTGCCGCGGTAGGCCGAGATATTGCCCAGGTCGTGGGGGCGCCCGTGCAGCCCGACATCCCAGGCCCAGCGCGGATGCAGCATGGCCTGCAGCACGCGCCGCAACGGGCCATTCGGGCCGCTCATGCCGCTGTGGGCGTCGCGGTAGCGCGCGCCGGGCACCGGCATGTCGACGGTGAACACCAGCGTGGTCGAGCCCAGCTCCCATGCACGCCGCATCACGTCGCGCATGAAGCCGCGGTCCTTGAGCACATACAGCTGGAACCAGATCGGGTGGGAGGCCTTGGCCGCCACTTCGGCCAGCGGGCACACCGAGACGGTCGACTGGATGAAGGGGATGTTCTGGCGGCAGGCCGCGCGCACCGCCTGCACCTCGCCGCGCCGCGCGTACATGCCGGTCAGGCCGACCGGCGCGAGTGCGATCGGCAAGGCGTAGCGCTCACCGAACAGGTCCACGCCGAGGTCGAGCTGCTCGGAGCCGCGCAGCACGCGCTGGCGCAGCCCCACCGCCTGCAGGTCGTCGACGTTGGCGCGCAGGGTCTGCTCGGCGCCGGCGCCGCCATCGAGGTAGTGGAACAGGAACGGCGGCAGCCGGCGGCGCGCGGCTTCGCGAAAATCAAGGGCGGACGAGATGATCATGGTCGGGTGGCGCCAGCGCCGATGGCTACGATGCGGCAGTCTACGCCGCCTCCGGCTCAGCTGTCCATCCCGGAGCAAGGATCAACCGGGCGCTCGGCAGGGCCGTGCGAGCCTGCCATTCACGATGCTGAGCGCTTGAAATCGCGCAGCACCTCGCGCGCCGCGTTGTGGCCCGGCGCGCCGGTGATGCCGCCACCGGGATGGGTTCCCGCGCCGCAGGTGTAAAGACCCGGCACCGGGCCGCGGTAGTCGGCGTGACCGAGCATCGGGCGCGCCGAGAACAGCTGGTCGAGGCTCAGTGCGCCATGGAAGATATCGCCGCCGAGCAGGCCGAAGGTGCGCTCCAGGTCGAGCGGACTCATGATCTGGCGGCCGAGCACCGAGCGCCTGAAATTGGGGGCGTGGCGATCGACCGTATCGATCATCAGGTCGGCCACCTGCTCGCGGTGCAGGTCCCAGCTCGATCCATCCGGCAGTTGCGGCGCCACGTGCTGGCAGAACAAGCTGGCCACGTGCTGGCCGGGCGGGGCCAGGGTCGAATCGAGCGTAGAGGGAATCAGGAGTTCGACGATCGGCGCGCGCGACCAGCCCATGCTGCGCGCGTCGTGGTAGGCGCGTTCCATGTACGCCAGGCTCGGCGCGATGATGATGCCGCTGCCGTGGTGCTCGGCCGCCATCGTGCCCGGCAGGCAGCTGAAGTCGGGCAGCTCGGACAAGGCCACGTTCATGCGAAAGGTACCCGAGCCGCAGCGCCATGCATGCATGCGGCGCAGGAAGTCGCCAGGCAATGCGCCGGGGTCGACCAGCTTCGTGTACAGCAGGCGCGGATTGAGGTTCGAGACCACTGCTTGCGCATCGAGCCGCTCGCCCTCGCCGGTAACGACACCGCGGGCGCGGCCCTGGTCGAGCACTACCTCGGCTACTTCACAGTCGGTGCGGATCTCTACGCCGGCTGCCCGCGCCGCCCGCGCCATGGCCTGGGTGATGGCGCCCATGCCGCCGATGGCATGGCCCCATGCGCCCTTGCTGCCATTGACCTCGCCGAACACGTGGTGCAGCAGCACATAGGCCGAGCCGGGAGTGTAGGGACTGGCGTAGTTGCCGACCACGCTGTCGAAGCCGTAGGCGGCCTTGATCGGATCGCTCTCGAACCAGCCGTCCAGGTAGTCGCCGGCCGACTTGGTAAACAGGTCGAGCAGCTCGCGCTGCGCTTCCAGTGACAGCTTGCGCATCCGGTTGCCCAGCCGGCCGGCCTTGAGCAGCTCGGGCAGCGCGGCCAGCCAGCCGCCTTCGACCCGGTTCGGCGGGGTCTGCAGCACCAGTTCGCGCAGCAGGTCGGCGCCGGCATCGAGGTGCCGGTGGTAGTGGTCCAGGCGGTCGGCGTCACGCTGCGAGAAGCGGGCGACTTCGGTGGCAGTCTTGCCGGCGCCGATCTTCAGGTAACGGCCATCGTCAAGGGGCAGGAAGTTCGATAGCGGTCGTTCGACGATGCGCAAGCCATGGCGGGCCAGTGCCATGTCGCGGATGATCTTCGGGTTGAGCAGCGAGACGGTATAGGCGGCCACCGAGTTGCGAAAACCCGGGTGGAATTCTTCGGTGACCGCGGCGCCGCCGACCACCGAGCGCCGTTCGAGCACCGTGACCTTCAGGCCGCTCCTCGCCAGGTACCAGGCGCATACCAGGCCGTTGTGACCGCCTCCGATGATGATTGCGTCGCGCATCCGGCTAGCCTCCGAGGATACAACGTCATGCAGGGTTGGCGGCTTCGCCGCCGACGCGTCGATCGCTGACGCCTCCGTTTTCGCGCCGGATGATCTCGCTGCCAACCATTACCGCGTCGGCGGCGTAGCCGCCAGCCCTACGATCGACCTTGCGCGGCCTTGGCGCGCGCCGCATGTAGCTTGCGGTAGCTGTCGATCAGGCGATGGTGGCGGTCCAGCCCCTCCAGCGCGATGCTGGTCGGCGTCAGGCCGAAGAAGCGCACGCTGCCATCCACCGATCCCAATACCGCATCCATGCGCGGATCGCCGAACATGCGGCGGAAGTTGACCACGTAATCGTCGAGTTCGAGCCCGTCGTCGAGCGTCACCTCGAGCACCACATTCAGGGCCTGGTAGAACAGACCGCGCTCAACAGTATTATCGTTATATTGCAAGAAGGCGCCAACCAGTTCGTGCGCTTCCTCAAACCGCTGCAAGGCCAGGTTGATCAGCAAGCGCAGCTCGAGCACCGTCAGCTGGCCCCACTCCGTGTTCTCGTCGAACTCGATGCCGATCAGGGTGGCGATGTCGGAGTACTCGTCCAACTCATTGTTTTCCAGGCGCTCGAGCAGCGCTTCGAGCCGCTCGTCGTCCAGGCGGTGCAGGTCCAGGATATCGGCGCGGAACAGCAGCGACTTGTTCGTGTTATCCCAGATCAGGTCTTCGACCGGGTAGACCTCGGAATAACCGGGCACCAGGATGCGGCAGGCCACGGCGCCCAGCTGGTCGTAGACGGCGGTGTAGACTTCCTTGCCCATCTGTTCGAGGATGGCGAGCAGGGTCGCGGCTTCATCAAGGTTGGCGTTCTCGCCCTGGCTGGTGAAATCCCACTCGACGAATTCGATGTCGGTCCTGGCGCTGAAGAAGCGCCACGAGACCACACCGCTCGAATCGATGAAGTGCTCGACGAAGTTATACGGCTCGGTCACGGCTTCGCTGGCGAAGGTCGGCCGCGGCAAGTCGTTCAGGCCCTCGAAGCTGCGCCCCTGCAGCAGTTCGGTCAGACTGCGCTCGAGCGCCACCTCGAAGCTCGGGTGCGCGCCAAACGAAGCGAACACGCCACCGGTGCGCGGGTTCATCAGGGTCACGCACATCACCGGATATTGTCCGCCCAGCGAGGCGTCCTTGACCAGCACCGGGAAGCCCTGCTCTTCCAGGCCCTTGATGCCGGCCACGATGCCGGGATACTTGGCCAGTACCTCTTGCGGCACATCGGGCAAGGCCATCTCGCCTTCGAGGATCTCGCGTTTCACCGCGCGCTCGAAAATCTCGGACAGGCACTGCACCTGGGCTTCGGCCAGGGTGTTGCCGGCGCTCATGCCATTGCTGGCGTACAGGTTCTCGACCAGGTTGGACGGGAAATACACGGTCTCGCCATCCGACTGCCGCACGAACGGCAGCGCGACGATGCCGCGCTCCGCGTTGCCCGAGTTGGTGTCGATCAGGTGCGAGCCGCGCAATTCGCCATCGGGATCGTAGACCTCGCGGCTATAGTCGTCGAGGATGCCGGCCGGCAGCGCGTCGCGTTTGCCAGGCTTGAACCAGCGCTCGTTCGGATAATGCACAAATGGGGCGTTGGCGATGTCCTCGCCCCAGAAGGCGCCGGCATAGAAGTGATTGTTGTTCAGGCGTTCGATGTACTCGCCCAGGGCCGAGGCCAGCGCGCTTTCCTTGGTCGCGCCCTTGCCATTGGTGAAGCACATCGGCGAATGCGCATCGCGGATATGCAGCGACCAGACATTGGGAACGATATTGCGCCACGAGGCGATCTCGATCTTGATGCCCCAGCTGGCCAGCATGCCCGACATATTGGCGATGGTCTGCTCGAGCGGCAAGTCCTTGCCCTGGATATAGGTTTGCGACTCGGAACCCGGCTGCAGGGTCAGCAGCGCCTGGGCATCGGCGTCCAGGTTCGCGACCTCTTCGATCACGAACTCGGGGCCGGCCTGCACCACCTTTTTCACCGTGCAGCGGTCGATCGAACGCAGGATGCCCTGGCGGTCCTTGTCGGAAATATCGGCCGGCAGCTCGACCTGGATCTTGAAGATCTGCTGGTAACGGTTTTCAGGGTCGACGATATTGTTCTGCGACAGGCGGATATTCTCGGTCGGGATATTCCGGGTATTGCAGTACAACTTCACGAAATACGCCGCGCACAGGGCGGACGAGGCCAGGAAATAATCGAAGGGCCCCGGCGCCGAACCATCGCCCTTGTAGCGGATGGGCTGGTCAGCGATGACGGTGAAATCGTCGAACTTGGCTTCGAGGCGAAGCTTGTCGAGGAAGTTGACTTTAATTTCCATGGGAGAATTCCGAATACGTAGGACAATCAAACAGACAAAAATCGAAAGCCCTGTGAGGACAGGGCTTGTGGGGCGCACACTACAACAAGGGAATTCCCCTCGGGAGACATTGCCAGCAGGGTCGTGGCAAGCAACGATATTCTAGCATGGCCGGTGTAATGGCCATTCCAGCGGATTACCACAAGAACGATAACCAGGAGCAATATGTACATGACACGGAGACGCATCTTGCAACAACTAGGGGCCGCCATGCTGGCCGTATCCACATCGGCACACGCCGCAGATTGGCCAGCGCCGCCGGCCACGATCCGGCTCTGGCCCGAAGGCGTGCCCGGCGCCAGGCCCGGCATTGAAGCGGAGCGCTTTGTCGACGGCCGGGTCAGCCGGGTCAGCGAACCCACCCTGACCGTGTATCCGCCCTCGGTCGACCGCGCCAACGGCAGCGCCGTCATCATCTGCCCGGGCGGCGGCTATGAGCGCCTGGCGATCGTGCGCGAAGGCGAGCAGCATGCGCGCTGGCTGTCCAGCCTCGGTGTGACCGTCTTCGTCCTCAAGTACCGGATGCGCGAGTTCGGCCATCCGGCGCCGCTGCAGGACGTGCTGCGCGCGGTGCGCATGGTGCGCTCGCAGGCGGCGCAGTACGGCGTGCGGCCTGAGCGCATCGGGGTGATGGGCAGTTCGGCCGGCGGCCACCTGGCCGCCAGCGCCGGCACCCTGTTCGACCATCCGCTCGGACGCACCGGCAATGCGCTCGACGCGGTAAGCGCCCGCCCCGATTTCCTGATGCTGATGTATCCGGTGATCGCGCTCGACGGACCGGCCGCCCATATGGGATCGCGCAACGCCCTGCTCGGTGCGACCCCGGCGGCAGCGGACATCGAACTGATGTCGGTCGCGCGCCAGGTTACGCAGCGCACGCCGCCGACCCTGCTGATCCATACCCAGGAAGACGCCGCGGTCCCGGTCGAGAACAGCATCCTGTTCTACCAGGCGCTCACGCGGGCGAAAGTACCGGCAGAGATGTATCTCTTCGAGCACGGCGCGCACGGCATGGGAATGCGCACCGGCCTTGGCACCACCTCGGCCTGGCCGGCGCGCGCCGAGGAGTGGCTGCGCGCACGCGGCCTGCTCGATAGCGCGAAATAACCGCGCTTGCGGCGTCCTTGCCCTGGCCTGGCTGGTCGCGGCCACCCCAACTGGCGCCGCGCTCAGCGTGGCGCTGGTCGGTGCGATCTTCCATACGGTGCGCGGCGGCAGCGACGATCCGGCGGCGATCGCGCATGCGTTCATCGTCGCGATCCTGTGCATCGCAGCCCGTGTTGGCATTGGCACGGTGCTGGGCGTGACACTGGCGCGCAAGCCCGCCGCGCTGACCGGCCCGCCAGTTGCCCGTCTTCCTGGCCGCCATGGGCAGGGTGTCATCGATGTCGAAGTCGTCAGCGTGGACCAAGCATGGTGACGCTGTATTATTCGTTGGTTAGTTACGTTTCGTGGTAGGATCAGGGCCTGTCAATCGGCTTTCGCCTATCATGTACACCGCCGCCTCGTGGGATACCGACCCGGTCCGGTCGTTCAAGGAGTTCATCTCCACGACCGCCTTCGCCGAAACCGGCCGCCGCCAGCGCGCCGACGGCACCTTGCGGGTGCTGTCGGCCGAATCGGCCAAGATCTATGTGTTCATGTTCAATAACGTGGCAAGCTGGTTCCAGGAACAGCGGCTCACCTTCTCCACCGTCACCCAGGCCGATCTGCGGCGCTTCATCGACCGCACGGTCAAAGGCAAGCGCATATTGAACAGCAAGATCGCCTACCGCTACCTGCGCTTGCTGGAGCGCTGCTACGAACACCTGGGCGTGGTACCCAATCCGGCGCAGCTGGCGATCCTCGGCATCGATCGCGCCCACATGACGAAGGACGACGCCGGGCGCACGCTGTCCGAGGACCAGTTGCAGCGCTTCTTTGCAGCGTTGCCGGCTGAAGCGCCACGGCGCCGCCGCAATACCCCGTTCGACGGCTGGAAGCGCCGCCGCGACCGCGCCATGCAGGTCGTGATCGCGCTGGCCGGCCTGCGGGTATCGGAGGCAGTCGGCCTCTTGACGTCCGAAGTTGGCCGCCAGGCCTCGATCGACGGCGCGATCGTGCTGAGCATCACCCCTGACGAAAAGCACGACACCAGCCATGAACACGAGATCACCCTCCCCCGCGAAGGCGCGGACGAGCTGCTGGCCTGGCTGCAGGAACGCGAGACCATGGCGATCCCGGGTGAATTCGTGTTTCCGGCCAATCTGACCGGCGCCCGCATGACCCGCAAGACCGTGTACATGCAGATGCGCGCCACGTTCGAACGCGCAGGCATGGACCTGTCGCGTTCCGGCGGGCGCACCTTGCGCAACACCTTCGCCCGGCGCCAGCTCGACGATGGCGCGAGCCCGGATGAACTCAAGGACGTGCTCGGACTGGCGCTCGAGCGCTCCGCCGCCGACTACAAGCTTACCCGCGTCAAACCCGATCCCGAGGCGTGACGCAGGCGAATCCGCATTACACCCCGACCATCGAAACAGCCTTGGTATTGAGGTACGATTCCAGCGCCTCCGGTCCGCCTTCGGAACCATAACCCGAATCCTTGACGCCGCCAAATGGCATTTCGGCGCTCGGCGTGGCCGGCTGGTTAATCCACAGCATGCCGACTTCGACCCGGTTCATCAACAGCTGGGCGTTCTTGATCGAGCTGGTGAACGCATACCCGGCCAGGCCGAACGGCAGGCGGTTGGCTTCCGCGATCGCATCCTCGAGGCTGTCGAAACCGCGGATCGCCGCCACCGGGCCAAACGGCTCGTCGTTGAACACACTGGCCTCGAGCGGCACATCGGCCAGGATGGTCGGTGCGAAGAAGTTGCCGGCGTCGCCCACGCGCTCGCCGCCGAAGGCGACCACCGCGCCCTTGGCGCGCGCATCGGCCACCAGCTGCGACATCGCCGTCAGGCGGCGTGGATTGGCCAGCGGCCCGAGGGTGGTGCCATCCTGCAGGCCATCGCCCAGCTTGAGGCTTTCAGCATGCTTGACCAGGGCGCGGGTGAATTCGTCCTTGACCGCGTTATGCACCAGGAAGCGGGTCGGCGAGATGCACACCTGGCCCGCATTGCGGAACTTGGCGCCGCCGGCAGCCTTGACCGCCAGCGCCACGTCGGCATCGGCCGCCACGATCACCGGCGCGTGGCCGCCCAACTCCATCGTCACGCGCTTCATGTGGGCGCCGGCCAGGGCGGCCAGCTGCTTGCCGACCGGGGTCGAACCGGTGAAGGTGACCTTGCGGATGACCGGGTGCGGGATCAGGTAGCCCGAGATCTCGGCCGGGTCGCCGAACACCAGGCCCACCACGCCCGGCGGCACGCCGGCGTCAACGAAGCACTGGAACAGCGCCGCCGGCGAAGCCGGGGTCTCTTCAGGCGCCTTGCACAGGAAGGAGCAGCCGGTCGCCAGCGCCGCCGCCAGCTTGCGCACCACCTGGTTGATCGGGAAGTTCCAGGGCGTGAAGGCGGCCACCGGACCGACCGGTTCCTTCAGCACCAGTTGCTGCGCCGCCGGGTTGCGCGACGGGACGATGCGGCCATACACGCGCATGCCTTCGGCGGCGAACCAGTCGATGATCTCGGCGCCGGCCATGGCTTCCATTTTCGCCTCGGCCAAGGGTTTGCCCTGCTCTTGCGTGAGCAGGCGCGCGATATCGCCGGCGCGTTCGCGCAGCAGGTTGGCGGCGCGGCGCATGGTGGCCGCGCGCTCGGCGGCAGGGATCACGCGCCAGGCCTCGAAGCCTTTCTGGGCGGCGGCCAGCGCACGGTCCAGGTCAGCAATGGTGGCGTGGGCCACGGTGCCGATCGGCTGGCCGTTGGCCGGATTGATCACGGGGATGGTCTTGCCGCCGCTGGCCTCGACCCATTCGTTGGCGATCAGGAGGCGGATGTCGGGATAGCTGGAAGTCGTCATGGGCGTCGGAGTCTGCGTTGGTAAAAGGATGATCATAGTACTTTTTACGCGCATTCGCTGACGCCCGCGGATCAGAAACCGTGACGCATGCCCAGGATTACCCCGTTCTGCGACATGCCCGGCGCCACCGTGCCGCCGGCGTCGAGCGCCACCGCAGAGGCGCCGTCGTTGTCCATCCTGCCGATCGAGGCGTAGACGGCGGTGCGTTTGGACAGCGCATAGGTCAGGCGCGCCACGTACAGGGTCACGTCGTCGCGCGACCTGCGTGCGTTGCGCTTGGCCACCTGGGCGTCGAGCGTCAACGCGCCGATCGGATGACTTGCGCCGACGTAGACCATGACCGACTCCGCGAGCCCGGTGACCGCGTTCGTCTCGCGATCCATCAGGCCGGCGCCGACCTTGGTCGCACCCAGCATCAGCCAGGCATTCACGGTGCTGCGGATATCGGTGTTGTCGCTGCTGGCCAGCCCTCCGGCAGCGCCGGTGTTGCCGTACATGCGGTCGTAGGTGGCGTTCAGGCCCCAGGCCTTCGACTCGTAGCCGAGCAGCGCCGTGTATTGGCGACAGGCCTTGGCATTGCCGGCCACCTCGCCCGGACAACTGGTCGCGGCCGGGCCGCCGGCCGACGCGCCGTCGCGCCCGAAGCTGTAGGTTGCGCCAAGCACGACGCCATTGAAGTTGCCGAGGTAGCCAAGCGCGTTGTCACTACGCGCGTTCGGGATATACAGGTCGATGCTGCTCATCGAGAACAGGTGCGGCCCCATCACGTCGGACTTGATTGCTGCCAGATACGTCATATTGTTCTGGCGCCCGATGGTGAACGTGCCCCACGATCCCTTCAGGCCCACGTGGGCGGCGCGACCGAACAGGCGCCCGCCCTGCCCCACCGCGCCGGTGTCCATCGACAGCCCGTTTTCGAGGACGAAGAAGGCCTGCAGGCCGTTGCCCAGGTCTTCGCTGCCGCGAAAGCCGATCCGCGACGGCAGGGAGCCGGTCAGCGACGGCACCTTGGTGACCGAATTGCCGTTGGCGTCGGCATTGGTGATATGGGCCAGGCCGCTGTCGACCAGGCCGTAGATCTGCACCGAGGTCTGGGCCGCGGCCGTGCACGCGGCCACGCTGGAGGCGAGCGCCAGCGCAACGTGAATCGATTTCATGAAGTCTCCTGTCTTGTTCTGGTGATGAGGGGCGGGCATCGTGGCGCCGCCCCGGGACTACCGGATGTCAGGCCGGATCGGCAAGCTGCCGTGCGGCGCGTTCGGCGACCAGTTCGCGGCTCGATGCGCCGCGCTCATGCTTGATGAGGGCCACGGCGATGGTGGCGATCAGCGCCGGAATCGAGATCGCGAGGAAGTTGTGCTGCAAAGGCAGCGCCATGCCGACCAGGGTGCCGATCACGATCGGCGCCAGGATCGCGCCGCTCCTGCCGACGCCGCTGGCCCAGCCGATGCCGGTCGAGCGCACGGCGCTCGGGTAGAACTGGCCGGCATAGGCGTAGGTGACGATCTGGGTGCCGATGGTCGAGGCGCCGGCCAGGCCGACCAGCAGGAACAGCACCGGGGTCGATACCGGATAGCCCAGCATGGTGATCGACACCGCCGCCAGCGCATACATCGCCACCAGCACATACTTGATGTGGAAGCGGTCGGCCAGCCAGCCGCCGCCGACCGCGCCGATCACGGCGCCGAAGTTCAGTACCAGCACGAAGGTCAGCGCCGAGCCCAGGCTATAGCCGGCGCCGGCCATCAGCTTGGCCAGCCAGGAGCTGAGCGCATACACCATGAACAGGCACATGAAGAACGCGATCCAGAACATGATCGTGGAGAAGCCGCGGCCCTCCTGGAACAGGCGGCCGATCGGCGCGCCGCCGGCGCGCTCGGTAACAGGTATATCGAAGTGGTCGCCAGGGGCCGCGCGATAGCCCGGCTCGATGCGCGCGAGGATGGATTTCAGTTCGTCCAGGCGTCCTTTCTTGATCAGGAACGGCATCGACTCGGGCATCGAGCGCAGGATGAACGGGATCAGGATCACCGGCACCCCGGCGGCCAGGAACACCGACTGCCAGCCATACTGCTCGAGCAGCCCCTTGCCCAGCACCGCGGCCAGCATGCCGCCCACCGCATACCCGCTGAACATCAGGGTCACCATGGTCGAGCGTATCCTGCGCGGAGAATATTCGGTCATCTGCGCCACCACGTTCGGCATCACGCCGCCGATCCCGAGCCCGGCCAGGAAGCGCATCACGCTGAACACATACGGGTCATCGGTCATGCCCGCCGCAGCGGTAAACACGCTGAACAGCGCCAGGCAGATCACGATCGCCCAGCGGCGCCCGATGCGGTCGGCCAGGGTGCCGAGGAAGATCGCGCCGAACATCATCCCGAACAGCGCCGAACTGACCATGAAGCCGGCGTCCTGCGCCGTCACGCCCATCTGGGCCATGATCGAGGGAAGCGCGATGCCGGCCACCGCAAGGTCGTAGCCGTCACAGATGATGATGATGGCGCACCAGGCCAGCAGCGAAGTGTGGAACTTGTTGAACCTGGCCGTATCGGCCATCTTGTGTACGTCGATATGTCGCATGATGTGTGTGTCTCCGTTATTGTCCAACCGTGTCATGTGCTGCACCAGATCGCTTATCGTTTGGGCGAGCCTCCTTTCGCCGCGCCGTGCAGGATGCGGCAGGCGAGCATGCCGATGACGATTCCCCAGAAGGCCGAGCCCAGGCCCAGGAAGGCCATGCCGGATGCCGTCGCCAGGAAGGTGATGACCGATGCTTCGCGGTGGTCCTCGGCAGCGACCACGCCGGCCAGGTTGCTGGCGATGGGGCCCAGCAGCGCCAGGCCGGCAAGCGTCACGACCAGTTCGCGCGGCAATGCGCCAAACAGCATCACGATCGAGCCGCCCACCAGCCCCGCCGCCAGGTAGAACAGGCCGTTGGCGATGCCGGCGATGTAGCGCCGGCGCGGGTCTTCATGGGCATCCGGCCCGGTGCACATGGCGGCCGTGATGGCGGCGATGGCGATCGTGATGCCGCCGGAGAAGGCCACCGCCAGCGACACCAGGCTGCCCACGGTCATGATCGGCCGTACGCCGGTGTCGTAGCCCGAGGTCTTGAGCACTGCCATCCCGGGCAGGTACTGTCCAGTGAGGGTGACCAGCACCAGTGGCAAGGCCAGGCCGAAGGTGGCCGACCAGGACCAGCTCGGGGCGATGAAGTGCGGCACCGCGAACTCGAACGCGACTGCGCCGAAGCGGGTGGAGCCGGTCGCCAGCGCCAGCAGCACGCCCGTCGCCAGCAACAGCATCACGCTGTAGCGCGGCGCGCTGCGCTTGAATAGCAGATAGGCCAGCAGCATGCCAAAGGCCAAGAGCGGCATGGTACCGGTGGCGCGGAAGGCGTCCAGCCCAAAGGGCAGCAGGATCCCCGCCATCATGCCGCTGGCCACACCCGGCGGCACCCAGGCCATGACCCGGTCGACGCTGCCCGACAGGCCGATCGCCAGCAGGATCGCGGCGGCCGTGATGTAGGCGCCTACCGCTTCGTTCAGCGACAGTGCGGGAAACAGCGTGATGAGCAGCGCCGTCCCCGGCGCCGACCAGGCGGTGATGACCGGCACCCGCAGCCAGGCCGACAGCACGATGCCGGACAGCCCGGCGCCGATCGCGATGCCCCAGACCCAGGACGCGAACATGGCGTTGTCGACCTCGGCCGCCTGGGCGGCCTGGTAGAAGATGGCCAGCGGGCCGGTGAACGAGACCAGCACCGCCAGGAAGCCGGCGCTGACGCTCGATGCCGACCAGTCCGAGCGTGACCGTTCCCGCCCGTGCCCGGCGTGGCTTGATTCCTGCATGGTGTCTCCCCCAGGATGATGGTTGTCAGTGCAGCAGGAATGCCTCGACCGCTTCTGCGAACGGTTCGGGCACTTCGATCGCGGACAGGTGCGACGCCGGCAGGCTGACGAGCGTGCTGCCGGCGATCGCGTGCTGGATGGCGCGCGCATCGTCGATCGTCGTTACGGGATCTTGCGTGCCGGCGATGACCAGGGTCGGTGCCGTAATGCGTTTGACGTCGGCGCGCAGGTCGGCATCTGCCAACGCATCGCAGCAGGCCGCGTAGCCTTCGGGGTCGAGCTGCGTCACGTCATCTTGCAGCGCCCTCACCCGCGCCGGCTGCGCCGCGATGAAACCGGGCGTGAACCAGCGGCCGGGTGAGCCTTCCGCGATCTGCGACATGCCCCCGGCGCGCACTGCCGCGGCGCGGCTGCGCCAGCCTTCCTCGGTGCCGATGCGCGCGGCGGTGTTGGCCAGCACCAGCTTGGCCAGCCGCCGGGGCGCATGGATGCCGAGCCACTGGCCGATCGCGCCGCCCATCGACAGGCCGACGAAATGGGCGCGCTCGATGTCGAGCATGTCGAGCAGCTTGACGACATCGCCGCCCAGCAACTCGAGCGAGTACGGGCCGGCCGGACTGGCCGAGCCGCCGTGGCCGCGCGTGTCGTAGCGCAGCACGTGGAAGCGCCGCGCCAGCCGATAGGCCAGTTCGTTCCACATATCCATATCGGTGCCGAGTGAATTCGACAGCACCACGGTGGGCAGGGCGCGGTCGCCCTGGCCGCGGTAGTGCAGATGGGTTCCATTGATGGTCGCAGTCGGCATGCTCACCCCTGATCGCCGCCACCGACGGGCAGCACGCTGCCCGTGATGTAGGATGCTTCATCCGAGGCCAGGAACAGGATCGCGCCCACCTGTTCGTCGATGCTGCCATAGCGCCCCATCGGGCTCGATGCGATGGTCTGGTCGACGATGCCCTGGTACCAGCCCTGTTCCTGCTCATTGAGCGGCGTCGGGTTGCGCGGGATCACGCGCGGCGGCGCCTCGGTGCCGCCGGTAGCGACTGCATTGACCCGGATGCCGTGGGCGGCGTGTTCCAGCGCCAGGCTGGCGGTCAGCGCGTTCACGCCGCCCTTGGCGGCCGAATACGGAATCCGGTAGATGCCGCGGGTGGCGATCGACGACACATTGACGATCGCCCCGCGCCCCTGTTCGATCATGGCCGGCAGCACGGCGCGGCAGCACCACAGCGTCGGGAACAGCGAGCGCCGGATCTCGGCCTCGATCTGCTCTTCCTCGTATTCCTGGTAGGGCTTGGCCCAGATGGTGCCGCCGACATTATTGACCAGGATGTCGATGCGGCCGAATTCCCCCAGCGCGAGCTGCATCAACTGGCGCGCACCGGCATAGGTCTCGAGATCGACCCTGGCGACAGCAAGCAAAGCCCCCAGCGCGCGCGCGTGGGCCGCCACCTCTTCCACCAGTGCGGCGCGATCGGCCAGCACCAGCCGCGCACCCTCGCGCGCCGCAGCCAGCGCCACGCCACGCCCGATGCCCTGGGCGGCCCCGGTTACCACGATCACCTTTTCACGAAAACGTTCACGGTTCGTCATCGTCTCAGGCTCCACTGCTGGCGGAGAATTTTTCGAAATAGAAGTTGGCCGGCTTGACGCCCACTTCTTCCTGCCAGGCGCGCACCGCATCGACCATCGACGGCGGACCGCACAGGTACACATCGACGTCGCCATCGTTCATCCAGGCCGGCTCGACGTGGGCGGTGGCGTAGCCCTTGCGCGGGTGGATGCTCTCGGGCGCCGCCACGCAGGTGACATACGAGAAGGCCGGGTGCGCGGCGCCGATCCGATCGAGCGCCTCGAGCCCGACCAGGTCACGGTCGTTGGTGACGGCGTATACCAGCCGTACCGGATGCGCGAACCCCTGCGCGGCCAGCACCGCCAGCATCGACAGGAAAGGCGCGATGCCGGTGCCGCCGGCCAGGAACAGGGCCGGACGCTGCAGGGGACGCAGGTAGAAGCTACCGAACGGGCCGAGGAAGGTAATCTCGTCGCCCGGCTTGCCGGCGTCGAGCAAGTAGCTGCTCATGCGTCCACCCGGCACATTGCGCACCACGAACTCGGCGCGCGCCGCGCCCGGCGCTGAACTGAATGAGTACGACCGGGTCAGTTCGGTGCCCGGGATGCCGACGTTCACGTACTGGCCCGGCAGGAAGCCGGGCGCCGCCTCCTCTGCCATCTCGATCGCAAGGCGGATGGTCGAATCGGACAACTGCTCGACCTCGGCCACCCGGCCGTGGTAACTCTGGGCGCCCGACTTGCAGGCGTCCGACGTGGCCTGGATCTTCACGACGCAGTCGGACGTCGGTTTCATCTGGCAGGTCAGCACGAAGCCGCGCGCCGCATCGTCGGGTTCCAGGGCGTCGTCGATATAGCCGGACGCCGGCATGTCGTAGCTGCCCGACTCGCAATGCGCGCGGCAGGTGCCGCAGGCGCCGTCGCGGCAGTCGAGCGGGATGTTGATGCGCTGGCGATAGGCGGCGTCGGCCAGCTTTTCGTTGTCATTGCATGCGATGAAGCGGGTGATCCCGTCTTCGAACTGCAGGGCGATGTGATGGTTCATCGTCTGTCTCCTGGCCGCTGTGCGGCCTCAAATATGGTAGATGTCGATCACCTGGTGGATATAGTCGTTCTTGAGCACCACGTACTTGTCGAGGATGCGCGGCGCGGCGCCACTGAAGTCGATCCGGTAGCGCGACATGCCGAAGTGGCTGAAGTCGGTCTTGTAGCGGTGGCTCAGCGTGTGCCAGTTGAAGCGCACCGTGACCACCCCGCCTTCCTGACCCTCGAGTTCGATATTGGCCAGGTTGTGGCTGGTGCGGGTATCGGGCATGGTCGCGCTCGAGCGCTCGGTCTTGATCCGGAATACCCGGTCTTCGAGGCCGGCGCGGTTCGGATAGAAGATCAGCGAGATCTCGCGCTGCGGGTCGCTCACCAGCCGGTCGTCGTCGTCCCACGAGGGCATCCAGAACTGTGCCTCGGGGTCGTAGCATTCCAGCCACTCGTCCCATTGCTCGTCGTCGAGCAGGCGCGATTCGCGGTAAAGAAAGGCGGCGATGTCCGCCAAATGAATGGTACTCATGCCTGCTCTCCCTGCGCCTTCTTCATGACGTCCAGCCAGTAGCGGTGCTGCACCGTATATAAACCTTCGTCCTCGGTGCGCTTGCCGCTCAGTACCGGTGCCAGCCCCAGTTCGCGCGCCGCCTCGTCCGGGCCCTGGATCCAGTGGGTGGCGCCGCGGCACATATCGTTCCACGGCATCGCGCTGCCGGCATATCCCACCTGGCTGGCGCGAAATTCCTCCAGGTCGTCCGGGGTAGCCATGCCACTGACGTTGAAGAAGTCCTCGTACTGGCGGATGCGGCGCGCGCGCGCCTCGTCGGATTCGCCGCGCGGTGCGATGCAGTAGATCGTGACCTAGGTCTTGTCGACCGCGATCGGACGCAGCACGCGGATCTGCGACCCGAACTGGTCCATCAGGTAGACGTTCGGGTACAGGCACAGGTTGCGCGAGCGGTTGATCATCCAGTCCGCGGCCGGCTTGCCGAACTTGTCGGCGTACTCGGCGTGGCGTGGATAGTTGGGGCGG
>Ga0265797_10005504_pt1 | contig 18457 bp, 16 predicted proteins | sample P2T30metagenome_FD_192433 | JGI IMG/M metagenome (GOLD analysis project Ga0265797, IMG submission 192433) | Plant litter microbial communities from East Loma Ridge, Irvine, California - P2 T30 | ecosystem: Environmental > Terrestrial > Plant litter > Unclassified | place: USA: California... | reverse complement strand
TGTTTGAGTGGAGGAGCTCGCTGCCTGACGGTGGAGCTCCGCCGAAGGAAGGATGGCGCGATCTTTTGCCAGAACATCGCCATGTGCACGTGAGAGGGGCTGGATGAGAGATTAAGCGCCCAATCATTTGAGGTGCTCTGCCGCGGGGGCGTTTTGGAGCGGCCGTTGGGCGTGTGTGAGTCGACATTTCTTGTCCTTGTTGGCAGGGTAGGGAGAGATAATGTGCGGGATATTCGACCGGAAAGATGGCTACTGTCGGCTCTCGTCGTGAGCTGATGTTGGAGGCAGAGTCGGTGTTGTTGTCTTGGCCATCTTGCTTGGCTGGCTCAGATCCTATCCGCAGGGCTGTCGGGTGCTGCACCTTCAATGTCGCGGCTACCAACTGAACTATCTCCTCACAGTATTGCAATGCTGTCCTTGGTCCAATTCGCCGGGCGCATGCTGGTCTCATGGATCCCTGTACCAGACATGTTCACTCCTCTAGGCACTACAATAGCAGCCAGGCATGATAGGCCATGGTGCAGGCAGGTCGGCTAAGACGTGTGTTGATTAAAGATATCGAAACGCGGGGCCACCTGATCGCATCATCGACCTTAGTAATCCACGGAGACGACGTGTCGTCCTCTACCCGCGGTGTGCATTGTGACCGTTCAATTCACTACACACTGCCCACCACGGACCGAAAAGCATAAACTTAGCCCAAGATGGTCCTCAGAGCGCCCACCATACCACAGAAGAAGGAGTCTCCGGAAGATGCCTCTATGAAGAATGGCTTGTTCAGAGAGTACAACACTACAGCACCCTCTGAGACAAGCGTGCATAAGCTCTTCTCGCTCAAGCACAAGACAGCCATAATCTCTGGCGCTGGAGCTGGCATTGGCCTCGAAGTTGCGAGAGCACTTGCTGAAGCTGGAGCCAATGTAGCAATCTGGTACCACAGCAACAAAGACGCCCTCGACCGAGCCGCCGATATCGAAAAGGCGTACGGCGTAAAGTGCAGAGCTTACCAAGTCGACGTGACCGACGAGAAAGACGTCTGGAACAGCATCCACGACATTGTCAAAGAGTTCAACGGCAGACTTGACATCTACGTAGCCAATGCCGGCATTCCGTGGACCCAGGGACGCATGATCGATGGTGAAACATCACACTACCACAAAGTCGTCGCCACAGATCTGGACAGCGTTTTCTACTGTGCCAAAGCTGCCGGCGAGATCTGGCGGCGTCAGTATACTTCCGGGAAGTCACTCTCCGGGGAGACTCTCGAGAACTACAGATATGGCTCTTTCATCGCAACAGCATCAATGAGTGGGCACATTGCCAACATCCCGCAGCTGCAAAGTGCATACAACGCGGCCAAAGCAGGCGTGATCCACTTGACTCGTTCGTTTGCTGTCGAGTGGGTCAAGTTCGCTCGTGCGAACACCATATCGCCAGGCTACATGGCCACTGAGATATCAAAGTTCATTCCGCCGGAGACGAAGGCGATTTGGAGGCAGAAGATCCCGATGGGTCGGGAAGGCGAAGCTCACGAGTTGAAGGGAGCATATCTGTACCTAGCATCGGACGCTTCCAGCTACACGACTGGCACGGATCTCCTTGTCGACGGAGGATATACGGCGGTCTGAAACGGGAAGAGAAGAAATTATTGGGGACGAACACATTGCAGGGCTATCATGGCCAGTATGCATGGCCAAGTACTTCTACGACCTAGGGACTTCGTGTGGCCTTTACGTTGCATTTCTTACGTAGTAGTCCCTACAAAGCATCATATCAATGGAAGTAGTTTGAGTTCTAGGAGTCTTCCAGTGGTAATATCTATGCAGATGCGATTAAGATCAAGCTTGGAGTCAGACTGTTGGTTTCCCTTCTTTGCCCTTCTCACCAGCCAGGCTTCGGCGAGACACACATGGAGGTACCCAGTGACCAGCATTCTAGCCAGGCAACAGGATGACATCCGGACTCGTTAGATGTGATTGTGAGTCCTACGTAAGTACTGTCTTCGACCAACTCATGGGAGAATGTACATCCTCATGCAATGCTCATTGATGTGCTTAGGGTTCATAGGGTTGATGTAGATGTGCACATGCATGATGACGCAGTTGATGTCCTTGCACGCGACGGCGGAGGTTGCTCCGAGTGCATACATCTAATCAAGGAGTCTAACGAGATTGGAGGTACATTTGCATTAGCCACACTGCTTGAACTAGAAACCAATTCGAATTGTTGTTTCTCTTCGCGCGAGGCCACCAGATCACAGCAGATCTGTCCGTGTGCATAGATGCCGCCCGCGGAACAATCGACAGCAAACCTCCACATTCTCGGCGTCGGATCGATCGCCGTTTCTGTTTTGACTTTCTAAGGTCTGGACCGCGACGACAAGCTAAGGCAGTCTAAGATAGCCGTTCTCGATGGCCAGAGTAAAGGACTGATTCTACCTCACAGAGTCACAGCTCCAACCGGCGACGACAAGAGCGAACCGACATGCAAGACGCAAAGCTCTCCCGGCGTGAGCGGGAGGCGCGAGCGCTGTACCATTCGTGGCGCCTAGTCAACAATAATGATAGTGCTGCCGGCAAGGACAGCGCTCCGACCTCACCCAACGACAAAAACCTTGACGCCATCGCACAGCTGGCTGCTTTCAGACTGCGCGCACAGCACGTTATCATCTCTCTCGTAGATGCTGCATCTCAGTATATCCTTGCTGAAGTAACTCAGGCGCTGTCGCCTCCCTTCCATTCTCCTTCTGGGAAGGAACATCTCCTGCTCGGAGTCGACACTCTGCCTCGTTCCGAAGCTTTCTGCGACCGTCGCATTTTAAAGGATGCTGCCTCTCGCCATGGGAAGACAAATCACGAAGAAAGCGATCGCTTCGTGAGCACCGATTGCCGGCTGGACGAACGCTTCCAAGACCATGCTCTGGTAAAAGACCAGGAAAGGGTGCGATTCTCTGCTGGTGTGCCCTTGGTGTCCAAGAATAGTGGCACTATTGGCGCCTTGATTGTACTGGACCCTTCACCACGACCAGAGGTGGAGGACGACGACATTAAGGCACTGCAGGAGTATGCGCGATGCGTTGTCCGTCATCTGGAGTTGGTTCACGCATCTATGAACCCTTCGAGAGAGGTCAGCGTTTTACGTGGAATCGCTCGAAATTTCCTGGATCAATACGAGGCACTACCAACGGCCGAAGGGTCGCCTAGAGACAGAGATGCGACAGTGGCTGATACACAACATCCCAAGTCCCACGAAAAAGATGCTTCTCCCAGGTCAATGGAGGACTGGCTTTCCGCGGCATTCAACGGCGCAGCAGAATTGCTGTGCAAATGTTCGCTGGCCGAAGGCGCCGTGATATTCGGGCCACAAGAGATCACGAGTCTGATCAACACTCATGGCAGTGCCAGTCTTCAAGATGCAGGCGACAGCGAGAAGGGCAAAGCCTCGAGCAGCATACTGGCCTCATTTCTGCAAGACGGTGTCTCGTGCCCAGCAGGAGAAAACCAACGAGCTCCGTCTGTGCGAAGTCTCAGACGCCTGGCATCCATTTATCCACGTGGAATGGCGTTCGATGTGGCGGGCAAGACCGCAACAGCGCTACACCAAGGAGGCAACCATCGAAGGCATTCGTACACGGCGCTTGCGATGGATCTTGACAGTGTTGCCACTCAGGAGGAAGGTGACGATCTTGCCGTGCTGCATAACGAAGCCCTTGACGCCATCGGAGATGCGCAGACCCTGGTTTTCTTGCCCATATATGACCAGGACGACAGCGCACTTTTAGCTACATGCTTCTTCTGGGATTCTTCCGGGTTCCGCATGGCCAAAGGGACTCAAGATCTTTTGGCATACCAGGTCTTAGGCAATTTCCTAACCCACAGCGTGGCCCAAGTACGAATGCAAAGCAAAGATGCAGAGCAGAGCAAATTCATGTCCAATTTCAGTCACGAGCTCAGGTGAGTCTCGCAAGCCTTTGACATAATTCGCTGCTGACTGGTGTGGGATTTAGGAGCCCCATACATGGAATCCTCGGAGCTGCGCAATTCTTGCAAGACACGATGACGGATGATCACCAGAATGCTCTCCTACAATCAATAGTCGTATCGTCGAACACTCTTCTTGATACGGTAGGTCTTCCCCTACCCAACACATATCCCGTAGAAAGCCACTTGCAATGCAAAAACCAGGCAGCACGACGTGTACTCGCTCTCAATCGCCGGACCCGCTGACGCGATCACAGCTGAACGTCGTCCTCGATTTCAACAAATTCGAGCACACTACCCTCGAGGTCCAAAACCCGCGCGTTCATGAAGATGCGTCGACAGCGTTCCCTGCACCCGCCCAGCCTTTCTTTGTTCAGGCGGACGTCGACCTGGCCCTGCTTGTGGAAGACGCGACTGAGACGGTCGTGGCCGGTCACTTCTTTGACAATTTACCAGGAAACACTGATTGGGCGGATGACGAGAACATACCCCAAAACTCGTATCGCGCCGGGCAGGGTCGCGACCGGGGGACTACCCAAGACGTGAAGGTTATCCTGCAATTGTCCGCAAGGCCGAGTTGGAGCGTGAGAACATCGCCCGGGGCCATCAGTCGCATCGTCATGAATCTTGTCGGCAATGCCTTGAAGTTCACGTCGACAGGCAACATATGCATTGACTTGGAACCGACGGACGATGCTGACCCATCCAAAGTCCACGTGAGGCTAAGAGTTGAAGATACTGGTGTAGGCATGACGCCGCACTTCCGGAAGAATCATCTCTTTGCGCCTTATCGGCAGGAAAACCAATTTGCTCCTGGTGTGGGTCTCGGGATGAGTGTCTTGAAGCACATTGTGTCTTCCCTCCACGGAGATCTCAGCGTCACATCGACGCTAGGTGAGGGCACAGCGGTCGACGTCAATCTGACATTCGATGCTAGCGAGAACTCTGACGATGGCGTTCCGCCGGATCTAGCAAAGGATCTGGATAGGATCAAAGGCAAGCACCTCGTGCTACTCGATCTGACCAAGATGTACGATGGCCACTTGCCTACTGAAGCCGTGATCGCACGCGAGAAGGCGCTTCGAAGCGTCGCTACTAATTGGTTGGGGATGAGAGTATCTACGACTTCGGACATCAATGTTCCTGGTGAGCACAAAAGCAGCATGTCAAATCCAGATATTGTGGACTGTACTAACTATGCGGACCAGATGCGGATTTCTATCTGTTTAGTGAACCTCCTCCGGTTGACGACATTCTCGAGCATCATAACAAGGCGGCGAAAAAACAGTCCACTAACTTGGAGATACCTCTGGTCATTGTCACTACCGACTCCAGAGAGGCTCATATGATCAACCGTAACCACGCCGTCTCTTTGGAAAAAACTGGGCGCATAGTCCAGGTCTTGTCTCAGCCGTAAGTCCACAAGATTCTCATTCTGCAACATGGTGGTGCCGATTCTCTCGATGGTAGAGATGGACGTGCAGTCCGTGAGACTGGCATACCATGCGTCGGATCTCTTTCGATGTTGAAAGAGTGTGTGCTGACTTTAGCGTTAGATGTGGACCAAGGAAACTCGCCAAAGTATTAAACCTCTGCCAGGATCGAATAGAACAAAGCAAAAAAGACAGAGCCGCAAAAGGAGGTGACGCCAATTCGCCGGAAGAGCACAAACCGTCAGAGTCAGAGCCCGCAACGAAGCGTGATCAATATGGTGAAGCCGAGGATGGGGAGGATCTGGAGAAGTTCAATGGCCCACCGTCTGTCTCAGCCAAGAGCCCTGAACCAAAGAAAGTATCCAGGTCCTCTCCTGGGGCTAGCCAGGGTGGCAAGAGCGATGAGAGCAAAAACGGGCGAGACGACAGCGAAGATGGTGGCCAACAAGCAAAACCTGAGCCCGAAGACCAGAAGGATTACCAGTTTCCCGAACCCAATGAACCCCAGGCGCCTTTTACCAAACCTCTCGTCTTGGCACGAAGGCCCACCGACGCTCCCACCACGAAGCGAAGCGAGTCCGACAACACTAATCTTCATGGGTTATGCGTGGACGATAACAAGATCAATCTTCGCTTGCTCGTCACTCTGATGAGAAAAGAGCGCCACACCTACGAGCAAGCAGAAAACGGACAAGAAGCGCTAGACGTCTTCAAAGCCAGCACTGGCGTTGAATCACACGAAGACGAGGATGACCCTCCCAAGCCTTTCGATTTTATCTGCATGGACATCGGCATGCCTGTCATGAACGGCATACAGTGCACTAAAGCCATCCGCGAGTTCGAGAGACAGCACGATTTGCAGCCGACTTACATCGTGGCCTGCACGGCGTGGGGCGACGAACAAACCCAGCGGGAAGCTGAGGACGCTGGCATGGATGCTTTCTTGCCCAAACCGCTCAAATTTGTGCATTTGAAGGACATATTAGCGGGATTGTTGAAGCGGGAGTGATTGAGCGAGAGAGTACGTAGCATTATACCCATCTAGACATGAGACGTGGCAGTTGATTCCTCATCTGAACCAAGACTTGAGCTCATATGTAGGTATGTGTTGAGCGGGTTTCAGAATCTCAAAGGCGGCAAGACCCAAATTAGCTGTCAGTGTATTCAATCAGTGCATGTACTTTCATCAAGTAGGGAAGGTAGGGACTAAATAGGACTGCCCCCGTGCTCTATGCACACTCTAGATGGTTCATGCCTCAGGCATCAGCACTCCACCACGCTCCTGCCACCTCAGCAAGTGTCTCACGTTCCCGGCACAAACAATGTCATATCTATTCACCACCTAAACAGAAACCTTTCGCATTTACCTGGCCGCTTCTTCTGATGCCTAGCTCACATAACCGCTAACTCAATATGGACGATTTACTCGGCGAGGACTGGCAGAGTGCGCCGAAGCAACCAACCACCGCACCTTTGAACCCAAGCACCTTCAACACAGGCTACAGCAGCTTTCGAGCAAGCCCAAAACCTCAACAGAATGGTGGTGCGCCTGCCCTGGTTCCGAGTCGGCCATCGAGTACTGTCAACAATGCCGCAAAGATAGGCTCCAAGCCAACGACACCCGCGAACGATGCATTCGGGAGCTTGACGTCTTTGCCTTCGCAAAAAGCTGCGAGCAATATTTCGATTCAAGAGAGGCAGAGGCAGTTGATTGAAGAGAAGAGAAAGCAGCAATTGCAACAGGCGCAGATGTGGGACAGTCTGGGTAGCGGAAGAGGGACTCCCGAGGCTAGAGTTCCGTCGCCTGGAATCGCGCAAAAGAACGAAGAGGATGTGGATGACATACTGGCTGCTTTCAATCGGGCTGCACCCGTGGACAAGGCTAGCTACTACCCTCCTCCTTCTGGCCCTGCGAGTGGAAGAAGCACACCAGCAATGGCACAACCACCACCGATGACGAATGTGGCTCCTGAAGCTTTCGACGACGACGACGATCCATTCGGACTCGCAGAAGTTGCGAAGAAGAATAACGGGATATCTCAACAATCAAAGACACGACACGATATCGACGACGATGACATTTTGGGAGATTTGGGAAAACCGGTCACGGCAGCACCACCCAGGCGGCCTTCACCTGAGGCTGCGGCGCCTGAATGGGACGAGAATGTAGCTTCGAGCAGAGCGGCGCGCAGTGCGGAGCCGCAAGATCGGGCACTTGCGGAGTTGATCGATATGGGCTTCCCAGAGGACACAGCGAAGCTTGCATTGACGGAGACCGGCGGCGACGTGCAAAATGCTGTAGGGTGGCTATTGCAACAGGCGCACGAAGCTTCCAAGCAGCAAGCGAAGGAAGAATCCCAATCGAAACGACGAAGCCCATCTAGCGGCAGCAGGAATCCATCACAGCGCCGCCAGGGCGACCAGGAACAGGTGCCGAGCTGGATGCAACAAAGTCGTTCATCATCTGCTGCAAGACTTCAGGACAATCGATCTCCTGCAGAGGGCGATAAGGATGCAGCAAAGGTGGCTTCTGAATTTGGCAACAAGCTATTCAAGTCTGCCAACTCCATCTGGAAAGCCAGCCAGAAACAGATGGCGAAGACTATGGCAGATTTCCAACAAGAACGCGATGCTAGTCAGCCCAAATGGATGACCGAAAACCCTAGTGGAGAGTCAAGTCGAGCGAGCAGTCAGCGACGTCCAGACCCACGTTCTGCGGCTCAAAAAGCAACAGATGAAGCTGCGATGCTTGATGCACCAAGGGAAGTGTTGCCTCAACGACCATCAAGACCCAGTGCACGTGAAATGCCCCAAGAACTGCCAATCAGAGACCGTAGTATTACACAACAAAGCCAGCAGCGCGCGTCGCCACAACCTGCGTTTGTAGACAGAGCTCCTACTTTGGACAAGCGATCTACGACGAAGCTCAGTCGTCAAGATGTGGAAGATCAGTCTGCCCAGGCGTATGTCAGTCCAGCTAGGAGAAAGCGACCTACGCCCAAGCCTGAACCGCAGCCCGAACCAGAGGTCGATTTGTTCGGCCCAGCACCAACTCCAGCTCCCGCAGCTGCGTCAGCCTCTGCATCAAAACCGCTATCTAGACCTACTGCAGCGCCTACGACAAGACCCAAGGCCCCACCACGAGCTATGCCTTCTGTCTCTCCTGCCGCATTATCGTCTTCCGCCGCATCTCGCAAGAAAGGTGGCGAAGCTTTCAAGCGAGGCGACTTTGCCGCGGCTCACGAGTTTTACACATCTGCACTGTCGCCATTACCAGCAACTCATCCTATTGCCATAATTGTGCTATGCAATCGTGCGCTCACAGCCATCAAGACAGGAGACCCCAAGGTTGCGGTGTCCGACGCCGATCAAGCTCTCGCAATCATTGGTCCCAGTCAAGGTGCGAATGAGTCGATCGAACTCGGTGCCGGCGAAGGTGTCAAGGACATGCGAGAATTCTTCGGGAAAGCTTTAATGCGCAAGGCAGAAGCTCTCGAGCACATGGAGAAATGGTCTGAAGCCGCTGGCGTCTGGAGTCAAGCCGTGCAAGCGGGTGTGGGCGGTGCTATCAGTATTCGCGGTCGCGACCGCTGTGAGAAGACGGCATCACCACAGACTGCATCTAAGCCTAAAGCCACGCCTGTCCGAAGCGTCGCTTCAACAGCGGGCAAAGCTCCTCCGGCAAAAGGAATGGGCAACAGCATGCAACGACCAGCACTCAGCTCGGCTACTTCGGCAGAAGCGGTCAAGCGTCTCCGTCTTGCGAATGCCGCTGCCGAAAAAGCAGACGACGAGAAGTTTGCTCTTACGGATGTGGTCGATGCCCGCTTGACGACTTGGAAGGGTGGCAAAGCAGACAATCTGCGTGCTTTATTACAGAGCTTGGACGGAGTGCTCTGGGAGGGTGCCGGCTGGAAGAAGGTTGGCATGAGTGACCTTGTGATGCCTAACAAAGTGAAGATCATCTATATGAAGGCCATTGGCAAGGTGCATCCTGACAAGGTGAGTCAATTCGTGATACTGTTGTTAATGAACAGCTTGCTGACCATCGTTTCTAGATACCACAAGATGCCAGCACCGAACAACGGATGATCAGCGCAGCAGTATTCAGCACGTTGAACGAGGCATGGGATAAGTTCAAGACGGACAACAATCTATGAGCTGGTATGCCATCTTGAATAAGCCTATCAGATTTTGACCAGTGATGCGTTGTTGTAATTGCAACGTTGGGCGGAGACACATCCATTGCGTTGCTTTCATTCATGACATGTGCTTGAATCGCCATACGTGCAGCCAGCCGAGATATGCGTGATCGAATCCATGACTTGGAGCGTTTTCAGCTTGACATATCTATGTCTAGTCACGTCTCGCACGTGATCCCGTGACCGCGTGCGCCCAGATGACAATGTCGTTGTGTGTGTGTAGTATCACGAGTTCGATGTCTTAGACGGCGCGCTTTAGCTCGGCTGTAGGAGTATGCTTATTTCAGCGCTCAGCCCTCAAACAAGTACGACGATATCTTGCTATTCGCTGCTTACAACAACGCCAAAATCTGCACAATATCTGTGGTGTACTCATCTGACCGGCGCCGACTGAAGTACATCCTGGTGCCCGACGCACCGGGCCGCCTGATCAAGGACATGGATTCTTCATTTTCGCACAACGACACTTACCACTTCGCCGGAATGGCTGTCTCGGCTGCATATATTGTTAGACATGGGACAGACAGTCTTCCTCGTCTCTACATATCTCGTTCATTTGTAAGGTGTATAAAGGCTGACTGGCTTCACCGCCACTTGTGGCCTCCAAACCCTCAGATGTCACCACAACAGAGATGTACATGTACACTGCACGTGTACCTCGGCTAGTGCAATGAAGTACTGTCTGTCCTCGTGGTAGCAACTCTCAGCTAAGTATTCCATTATGAAATGTCGTCTTTGGATTTGACGCCGTCCACACCACCCATTTCGACGAAAGCCAGTCGGAGGCTTTACACTCGAGAGCGATGCGACGCTACGCTACGGCTCGAGGAGCACTGCTGACACTGAGTTTGGGTGTGTGATATCCACGAAGGAATGTCACTTGCGAGGCTAGATGTCTCTCGCAAGTATTTATGTTATAGTCGCACCGCTGCCTCTTCTAATGGCTTTTGCTGTTGTGCTTTCCAAAGAGCTCGCTACTCGGCTTGGAGAGAGAAAGCGACAGCCAGCCCATCATGGCTCCTTCTAATTCATTGTTGGCACGGCTTAAGAGCACCTTGAAACGCATCACGGCATGGCGTCCCTCCAACAAAAAGAAGGCCGTCCCTGAGCGACCGCGCGCCCTACCAGATAAATCATCTGTACCTGAGCAACCGCAGGCGGCTCCGCGACAGGCTATTATTCATCAAGATCAGACTCCTGTTACTGCTGCAAGCACCATGCCTACTCTACAGATCGCCCTAAAGAACAATTCAACCTCCAACCAGGTTTACGCATACGTCAGTGAGTAGCTTCAAAATTCCCTCGCAGTCTTCCGAGTTTGCCACTGACATCCATTAGCTGGCCAAGCTCTTGACAATGGCAACAAACTGTTCGTTTTGTCGGCGGACGCAAAAACGGCTTACTACCCGTCATCCCCTTCGTCGACTGGTCAGCCGCTGTCTGAAGATGTCTCCATTCCACTTGGTGTCCCAGGAAACACTGTCACAGCCACCGTCCCACGCATCGCTGGTGGTCGCATCTGGTTCTCCGTCGGCAAGCCCTTGCAATTCTTCGTCAACCCTGGACCTGGTCTTGTGGAACCCTCTATCTTCAATCCATCAGACCCCAACAGTGACACGAACTTTGGCTTCTGTGAGTTCACCTACAACAGCTGGGAGCTGTTCATCAATATCAGCTATGTCGATTTCGTCTCCGCGGTTCCCATTGCTTTGACGGTACAGGACGGCTCTGGTGCATCAAGGCACGTATCGGGCATGAAGGCGAATGGTCTTGAGCAAGTTTGCCAGGGACTGAAAGACCAGACTGCCAAAGACGGCCGCCGATGGAGCTCTCTCATTGTGAAGTCGAAAGACGGCCAGAATCTCCGCGCTCTCAGTCCGAACTCTGGCATTCTCCTGAATCCTAGTTGGTTCAAAACGTACTGGGATGATTACATCAACCAAGGTGAGTCCAAAAACGCCATCCAACTCGCATGCTACCCTGCTGACGCTATTTCAGTGTGGAACCGGTACTCCTCCCAACCACTCACGATCAACACACAAGCCTCCTACGGCAACGTAGACGGAAAAGTCAAGAACAACGCTCTCTCGTACTCAAACGACACCATCACCTTCCAGAGACCAACAGCCCGCGATATTTTCGGCTGCTCGACTGGGCCTTTCGCCACTGGCTCCAACGGCGAGACGAACGCTATCATCCCACGTCTAGCCGCTGCTTTCAACCGAAGCACTCTGTTGTTGTCTAGTCAGCAACCAAACGGAGTTGCCCCTGGACAGTACTACCAGAATCCCGTGACAAACGTGAGTTGACCGATGCGACTCGTTGTGAGCGGTACCAAATACTGACGAGTTCTTTCCAGCATTACTCTCGACTGGTGCACGCGGCCAATGTCGACGGGCATGGTTATGCTTTCCCTTACGATGATGTGACTGGCGATGGAGGTGTTGGTCAAGAGGGCGCTCTGAGCAGCCCGAACCCGACATTGCTTACTGTCACCGTGGGAGGCCTCGACGCTTATGTGGCTTGAGAATGGCGGATTGATTTTCATGTTTTCGGGTGCATGAGATCTTTGGATGCGTTGCGTACCTAGGATGTGAAGTCACTGTATTTAGTGTATCTACGTCTGTACATTCGATGCGCGTCCTTGAAGCTCACCTCATGCGCACCTCGTACTCCCTGGCGATCCCGGTCAGACACGCAGAATAAATTGTCTTCAGCTTCGCACTTGTTCTCTCACACTGAAGATTCTCACCATCCAACGCTCGCCGCCCTTGCTCTACCTCCACCCGGCCGCCACAGCTTCCCAATATCAATAAACCACCGCGGCCACTCATCTCCATGATACGTGTGCGCAACAAAATCTCGCCCATTGTCCGGCAACGAAGGATACTGGCCTCCATCAAGCCACGGGAAGTACTGCACAGCACCAGTATCATGCCTCACAACAAATCCCTCGGCCTGCGTGTTCACGGGGAGATCTGTCCGTCCTAGGAACTCTCGAATGGCTTGCACGACGTAGGTCCCGCTCAGCGTCGCGGCGGAAATAGGGTGTTCCATGAATGGGCATACGAGCACGACGTTTCGGATCTGGTTTGCGGGCGGCCAGCGCATGCATCTGCTTGCTGTGTTGAGTTTGCGGATAACCTCATCGCGGACACAACGACCCTCAACTTCTGTGACGACGCGTAGATCGTATAGGGTGGTGTTGTGCGTTATGTTCCAGTAGTCGACCGGGCGGTACGAGGCGTTGATGTGAGCGACGAAGCAAGTGGTCGGTGAGAGCTCCATGTAGACCCCAACGCACGAAGAACATCCATAGGTTCCGATGGCTGGGAGAGTATCTATGGCAAATCTCCTGTCAGAGTCTCGTCCGCGGAGGTGTGTGTAAGTGCCGCCGTAGTCTGTGTCGATACAGCGGTAATGAAGAGCATCTGGATGTATTGGCCAGGTTGTCATGGTGGGCGAGTAACTGTATCAGCGTTATGACTTGCTTTTCCTAGGCTGAAGCCTGGTACATATGTTTTATGTAACAGAGAAGTGTGGCGTGTTTGCCATAGTGAGTAAGTCATAGTTGTCAGAGAGCAGAACTTGAACAATGGAAGATCTGAGTGGTGAATGTTTGATCTGCTAATGTTATCTTTGTTAGAAAAGGTGTTCGAAACACCATGAGCCCAGCGGGTGTGCAAACTAAGACACAGGCCTACCAGTGTTGGTAATGGCAAAAAGCCAGCAGGCCATCGATTGTCCACTCAATCAAACATCTGCCTCACATTGAGGTTGATCCTTTTTCTTTCCATCCACCCATCCCATTGTTGCCACTCACTCCCGGGCCACTGCTGCATCCAAGTCGGGCACGTGCCTTCCAGTATCTTTGGCACACTATGCCAAGCATACCTGCTCTCGCCACTCATCAGAACTGCATCGCCGCTTCGGAGTCTTAGAGTGGCCACTCTCGCTGGTTCCCCTGGTTCTGCACCGTCGAGTCCGATAACGAAGATGCCATCGCAGCCCAGGGAAATTGACGCCAACGGCTGGTCACACTCTTCGCTGACATCGCGGTGCAGCGAGAGCGTATCGCCCGGCGAGTATAGGTTGACTATGGCTGCTTCTGCTTTCATCGGGAACAGGCTCTCCACCAGGTCTTTGACGTCCTGAGGAAAGGCGGGCGGAGGACCGTCTGGGTAGACTTTCTTGGTCCAGTCATATTGTCCGCCCAGTGTGATCCAGCGTAGCTTCTTCGTAAGATACTGCTGTATAGTGATCGGCTTATGGACGGCTGGATCTTTAGGCTCGAAGACAAGGTTCTTCGCGGATGCGGCGAAGTAAGAGTCGTGGTCTGGCGGGTAGCTCACACGATGGAACATGTGTACATTTGTCTGGTGTCGAGGATCTGAGAGATCCCGATGGAATGACTTTGCTAGCAATTGAAGTTGGACATCTTGCGGGAGCAAGGAGGGGTAAATGAAAAGACCTACCATTTCACTTCAGATCACATCTCACTGCCAATGTTGAAATTGGCAGACTTACCCGGGATCGCGTTGACGCTGTAGACCTTGGCTTCTTCGGTGCCTGTGATCTGGCCACCGATGAAGTTTGCGAATGTCTCTCTGATGTTTGCGGGAAGCTGTAGCAAGCTTGTAGGTGACACGTGTGAGTTGTTCTCATGCAGGAGGTGCGTATCAATGATGCCGTCGTCTTGGTCGACAGCACGAGGATTGAGCTTCTGAAAGTGTTTGTAGATCTGCCTGATGGAGTCTGGCGGTTTCGCGTGAGCGTCCAGATGGGTAGCCATGATATGGAATGGCGAGGTGCCGGTATCGCAGAACTAATCCATCAGTGTCACGGAGTGAGTGTTAATGTCGCCCGCTGGAGTAAGTGGAAAAGTCATCCACGAAAGGCGTTGGTCATTGATCAAATTGCTTGAAATTGATTGAAGTTCATCAAATTCATGTCCAGATGTCAGGAGGCAGCTGCAGCCTGCAAGAATGACGCAACGCCAAGACGTTGCTCTCCAAACGCGTCTCCTCCAGACATGCAGACGCGCGCGCGAACTCTAGACCGAGCCTCTTATTACTTTCACCGTCCAAGCGTTCAAGGCAACATGGGTTGATAGCCTCGTCTACACATGATACCTGTATCTTTCTCTCATATGCAAATACTACCGGCTCATCATGCCGCCTACGGGGATCAAGAAACAGAAGACCTTCAGCCATCGCCGCCACATCTCTAAACCAAGAGCCTATATAGGCACCGAGAAAGAGAAACGCCAGTCGTCATTGACACAGTTGGACTTTGTCGCCAGTACACCACGAGCGACGGAAGTCATTCCAATCTCCAGCGATTACGAAGATGGTGAATTTGAGGTGGAGCAACCCAGGAAAAAGAGACGCGTGTCTACGAAGGGAAGCGAGGGTGATGACTGGACTCCGGGGACTCGTAGCACACATTCAGGCGGCAAAGGACACTCAGCAAAAGCGAAGAAGAGTGATAGACTCGAGAGAGGTCAGCAGACCATGACCCAACTCGAGTTCGTGTCCTCCGGTCAACGCAAACTTGTAGACGACATCGAGGACGACGATGACGATGACGATCTGGATTATAAAGAGCCGTACCTCCGCAGACGAGAGTCACCTGCTGCACTGCGCAAGCCAGGCATCAAACGAACTCTGCCTTCGTCGCCTGAACCGGATGACGAGATGGAGCATGTACCACAATCACCCATCAAGAGTCCGGAATGTAAGAATCTAGCCAAGGCGGCGCACCAGGAAACGGATCTCGCATTGCACAGCATTGCTGCTCATGACTTCACTACGCCGAAGAAGGTTGCCCGGCATTTGGAGATTCCATCTTCGCAGTCACCGCCCAGCATCAAAATGTCTACCAGGCAATCTCGCAAGTCGCAGCGTCACTACCTGGGTGAAAAGTCCCCTTCAAAATCACCGTCGACTTCGCCTTCGAAATTGAAAGGCCTTCGCAGGACACCTCTGACGGAGAAAAGTGTCAACGTCATGCCGCCGAGGTGGCAACCGGAAACACAGGAAAGTCAGAACCCAACGATGAAGATGCTTCAACAAGTTCGCATGCGTACCAGACTGGGTGGTGCACCTCTGCACGAGGAAGCGCCGATGCCACCGCCGAAATCGAGGCCACAGCGACAAGCGGCGACTGAAAACTCGCGAGTTGATGATTCTTCAGCGTCCAAGCAGGCTCTGCCTCGCAAGTTACAGCGGACCACTACCGTGCAAGATTCTCAAGCCTCAGACGAGAATATTATAACGCAAATGCCGCCTGCGCGACTGACCCGAACCTTGACGGTGCAGGACTCGCAGCATGAAGAGCTCGACCTATCCAGCCAACTTTACCGCAGCATGTCTAGTAGAGAGAATTTGCGAGTCGTTGACACTCAAGTTGGTAACGAACCTTACGACGAATACGACGAAGACGAAGATGAGAACGAACATGAAGAGGAGGAAGAGGAATACCCACATACTTTTGATCCGGTAAGCGCAGCACTGGAAAGAGATGCTGCTCGATACGCTTGGACTCAAACGCAAGCACCTCGGACGCAGCACAAAAGAACCCAAGTTGTGGACAGTGAAGACGACAGCGATGACGACGATCTTGACCGTGGGATTGTCCCAGACTCGGAGAGCGAAGATGAGATCATTTTGCTTCCAAGTCCAACCGGTCGCGATGGCCCGTCGCAAGAGCTCTGCAGCGAAGACTTGGTAGCCCCAAACTCGGAATCAAATGAACGAACGCCGCGGCCACGCGAGGTAGCGCAGAAGCAGCCTTCGCCCTCTCCACCTTCATCACCGCCTCCCCTTCGCCCAAGTCAAGTCAGCACTGTGATGCCCACTCAGTCGTCGCCACGCTTCGCCATGCCAACTGAACTGGCCGAAGCGGAAGGATTTTCGCCTCCAACTTCGCCGCCGACCGTGCCCAAGCCAAGTCTAATCAAGAAGCCACAATTTCATGATACGCAGGCTCTCACAATTTCTAGCTCCCCTCTGCCACTACCACCATGGAGCTCGTCGGGCGAGGTAGATTTGGGATTTAATACTATGTCGAAGGGCGAAAGGCCAGACAACGGTGGTAACGAATTGGCGAGCTTGGTCGACTTCAGCTTGCCACCGCCGCCGCCGCTGGGAATGAGTTCATCGCCGTGGAAATGAGCACGTGCAAGCGGCAAGATGGTGGACCAATAAGGATATCGCAAGGCTTGTTGCTCAGAAGCTCGTGTCGCAGGTAGATACCATGAACACAATCATTTGGATGCTCATTCTCAACTGATGGGCGCTGTTTGGTTCACTGCCTCTCGAGCCAGAGCAAAAACCAGGTTCCGAAGAAAGTGACTAAGCAGCTAGACTGCTATTGAACAAAGTGCCTCCAAAAATAGAAGTTTGGTCGTCTTGTACAATGTGGTCGCCAATGAGTCTACCGGCATTGTAATTCCGTGGGGTTTGATAGGCGGTAGGTCAGATCCAAAGTTACCACGCGCTTGCCACATTGAGATATATGAGGAAATCTAAACTCTATAGCTGCTGCGATTTACACTGCGGTCACTCGATAATCCAGGAACGATACATAAGGCATTCCTGATCTTTGAGAATGATCTCGACTCGACCAGTCACTTCGCACCCGGCTTACAATACTGAAGATCAAAAACCGAGAACGGCTCTTCCAACAAAATGTCTACATCTACCTTCCCGAAGTTCATGGACTTTCCCATCGAGTTGCGCCTTGAGATCTACGAACTCTTCCTTCCCAAAAACGAAAAGGTCTCCTTCGGCAACATGAGTTCAGCGTGCCACCCACCGCAGGCCTCCGCCGCCCTCACACACCACCTCGGACAATATCTTCTCCTCACGCAAATATCTCGTCAAGTTCGCGACGAGGCTACTTCAATCCTATACGGCCAAAACACCTTCGAGGTGATCCTTCGAGCCGACAAGGTCATCGTCGGAGGAAATCCTCCTTCAAAGCCAGCCCACAAGCGCCAGGGCGCAAAGAAACATGCGAATCGCGTCACCGACCGCGCCCCAGTCTACGACTTGATCTACGGCGACCGCCACGCAGCGGCCTGGGCCCGCGTCGCTCGCCCCGAGACAATCGCACAAATCAAGCGCTTCCAACTCGTGGTCGAGAAAGCAGACGCGATCGTCGAGTGGAAGTTCTTGCGCCACCTTGCACTTTCTCCAAGCAGCCCCAGCCTGGAGAGGACCGGGCTCTTCTCGGCGTACAAATGGTACATGCACGCCATTGAGCTGAAGTGCCCCGGGCGAGATCCTTGGATTTGGGAACTCAACTCCACGCAGTATCATGTCGATGACAAGAATGACAAGAGCCTCGCCTTGCTCAAACGCACAGACGATCACCAGGCATGCAGCAGATGTAGCCTGATGTTGGGCGAGTGGCGCACAATTAGCAGAAGGGAGGGTGGGACGAGCAGGGAGCATTTCTTGGGATTGGTTTGGTATGCCTGTCACGAAAGCCCTTTCGTATGATATCACAAACTGACATCGATTCAATAGGCCGTGGGGAGACGTTAACGTGACGTTTGCAACAAGTTCTTGAGCAGGCGATGCACTTCGGCAATCAATGCACTTCAGGAGCCAAGCTCTTCAGCATGAAGATCTTTCAGTATACAAGTCTTAGGAGGTATGAGTTTATGGGAATACATTACAATGCTGTTCCTAAGCCGATTTCCAATCAAATAGACCTTTCGGGCGTGTGAGGATGGACTAGAGCTTAACAGTATTTGAGCATGCCTGAAAATCCGATCCAAGTATTCCAAGTTTACAGGCATCGTCCAGTCCAGTGTAATCGTTCAGTAGCGGGA
>Ga0265797_10005503_pt1 | contig 18458 bp, 21 predicted proteins | sample P2T30metagenome_FD_192433 | JGI IMG/M metagenome (GOLD analysis project Ga0265797, IMG submission 192433) | Plant litter microbial communities from East Loma Ridge, Irvine, California - P2 T30 | ecosystem: Environmental > Terrestrial > Plant litter > Unclassified | place: USA: California... | reverse complement strand
ATTACCACTCCTGCATCTTTCAGAACCGATGCGTGATTTTTGAGAAATAGATTGGAAGCCGCTCGATTATTCAGAAGCGATATTCGAAGATCAAAATCAACTGGTGCGGCATCTAGGCCTTCGGTATAAGACTTGACGGCCTCTTTGTATGATTTCTGAAGGTATAGCTCATTTCCGTGATCCTTGAAGTTCAATGCAATCTCTGCCAACTCAGCTCAGACGCGGTCAACACTTGTTGGAGAGCTTACCATCGCCTTCACCATCGAATACCAAGCTCCGCAGTCCCTGGAGTACCTCATTATCCTCCATGCCCTCCGGTGAGCTCTGCATGAAAAGCGGAGTCTCGTTCAACATCTTCTCGAAGTCGGCATAGGTCACTTCCCTCTTGGTCCCTGTCGAAGGACCTGCCACCGCAAATGCGTCCACCAGATTGTCAATCTCCTTGTCGTCTGCCATGATTGCTCTGCTTGTGATAGTGTAATAATAACACTGGAAATTATCAAGAAGATGATAGAAGATCAAAAGTGGTCGAGGCCCCGCATGACGAAATTCCGATGACTTGAAGACATCTTTTGCCGTCTTCAACCACTATTTCGTATTTGTACAACATGATAGGACGTGTTTCTCAGCTGAGATGCTCAAGTGGTGTCGCTAGAATATCGCTTCAGACAACGAGACCCATCCGATGTCTACGGCCGACTGTGGTCACTCGTCATCCGATACAGCTCACACATTCCCGGTCGGCATCGAGCTTCAAGGGCGGTCTGGGTGAGGACAGGAAGGGGTTCAAGGTATCCTACCTGTTTGGTGGGCTTGTTGGATTAGGGCTGCTGGTCACGATATACGGATTGCAGGTCATTCCGATTCACATAGATCGTCGCTAACAATGTCTAGGCTGGAATACTACTATTCTCTACAGACGTGGCCCGAGCCTGTGCGGACCCCTCTGAAAGCAGCCATCAAAGCTAGAAACAGTGGAGATTTCGATCGTAGCGAGTCCTACTTCCGAAAGTGAGTGCCTCGGGGCCAAGATCGTACTAATGACCAGAGCGATCGAAGCGGCAATGGCTCTACCTGCTACCTCCCTAGACCCAGATCCTTTACTCAAGCTTTCCGGACTCTACGTTACCATGTCATCAATGTTTGAGACGACGTATCAGCCGATCAAGGCATTCGCATCATTGCGAGAGGCACTACCCCACTTTGGCGAAGAGGCATTAGCGAAGGACGTCAAATATCGAATCTCGAATCCCTGGGCCGGTAGTCGTCCACTTTCCGATGAAGAACACAAGAGGGTCATTGGGATCACCCAGAAACTTGGTCAGATGGCTTTACAGCTATCATCCACACGGGTCCCCCCTCCGTTCCCGGTGATTGAGGGAAAGAGTCCAAACGACTGGGAGCAAGCAGCAGAAGAGTACTTGTCATCGGCCCTGACGGCGATGTTGAGGCTAGGATTAAAACCTGGTAAAGCAGGTGGAACCGCTGTGGCTGGCAGGGACGTGGATCTCCCAGAGGGACTGGAGGGACAGGACGAGGGTGCGAGTGGTCGGGTCGATAAGCGTGGTCTGGGAATGACGATGGAGGCTCTTTCCGAGGTTTACGCTAGAAGGGGTCAATATGATCTGGCTGGAAACCTATTGCTCCAGGCAGTATCGACATTGTTACCTCCCCAGAGTAAAGAGCCGCCGCCTATGAGGGATCGATGTCAAGGTGAGTACATTGCAATCAATATGTATTCAGCGCTGACTCGCCTAGCCGCCATGGTCAGCCAATGCTTTCAGGACAAACCGGTCACGTACTAATGTCGCAGTTAATGACCACCATCTCATCCCACGCACTGCAGCCTAGAACTGAGCAAGCTATCAAGGCATCCAAGTCTTGGTCCTTGAGATCATTACAAATCGCTCAGCAAGCATTGAAGGAGAATGGGGATCAAGTCACGGACTCTGCGTCAGCCACCTGTGCACGAGCAAAGACAGTCGGCCTGCAGAACATGGGTATGCTTGCCGAGGTATGTCGCGTTTGCTTTGTTGAAGACACCTGCTGACATGCAAGATCGAAGGAGACAAAAATGGAGCAATGAAGTACTTCACTGAAGCACTGGAAGCAGCGAAAGAGACGAGCTTTGCAGAAGCTCGACGTGAAGCCACACAGGCAATCCGTCGCCTGAGCGCGTCATCGGGTTCGGCCTGATTTCGGATTCCGACTAGCTCCATTTCGCTTCGGAGCGGGCATGCATGACCTTCTTGCACGACCTTCCACTTCTTGCCATTTTACCAGAAAGTCAAAGACCGTAAATCACCCTGGGCCTCCAGTTTGCGTCTAGACTAACGGATGAGACATGGCGACTGCTTATTTACCCTTTACCGTTTTCGGCCGGGCCGCGAGCCAAGAAACGTTCTTTGGTAAGGAACCCGGGAAATTGTAAACAACGCAAGATCTCTGATTTTCCGTCATCTGACTCATGTGGACTGGACGGGCTAGACTTTTCGTGGCTTGGCCATGGCTTTTTGAGACGCTTACAAAGTTCGCAACTCACCATCATGTCGCGAGGTACCCCGATCGACAAGTCGGACCTTCCTTGTTATTTTTCTATTGTTCGTCTCGCCTCTTGACCGCATCTAGTCATTCTGGAAAATTACATTCTTCGAGCCACAAGAAGTAGTCGGACCGATAGAACTCCTAGCGTAGACCGCCCTGTAGGAGAAGCCGAAGACCGAAGTCAAGGACACACGATTCCTGTTAACGGCCAGCGCATCACTGCAGTATAACAAATCCCATACGTCTGGGCCAAATTCTCATCCATCATACCCTACAAACCACCACGACTCGCTCCTTGTCCCCCTGTGTACACTGGACCGACGCAAACGACCCTCACAATCGCGGGACAACAGATCAACAAGGCGTCCTCGTGGTACAGCCCGTCATCTCCATAATCGAACCATTTTAGCTGGCCAGCTATTTACACGATATACAAACACTCCATAGTTCACTGGTGAAGCTTACTGCCTACCCGGTGAACGCGTCGGAAGGATCTAGTCCGTACTATCACGCTCGCTTGGTCTGCCCAGCGAGATCTGTGCGCGATCAGCTTATATTGAATCAACGCGAACCCATGTTTGCGAAATCGACATAGACGAGCCCTCTATCCACACGACCCCGGTTTATCCCAGCGCAAGATGTCTGTCAGCCCGACAGCGCCAGCGATGGACCCGCACCTGCTGTTTATCAACATCGTGGGCCAAACAATCATCACCAGCTTGACAATCATCGGATCATCATACCTTCTATACGCGTTGATGAAGCAAGGACATGGAAAGCTAAGAGTACGGCTTCTGCTTGGAATGATCTTTGGGGATCTACTACTGGGGTACGTGAGATGTATGGCAACTTGGATACGTACTGATCATACAGCATTGGGGCATTCATACCAAACATCTGGGCTTTGGCTGGAGGGAGATTTGTCGTTGGTTCAACGGGATGTGTGAGTGCTTCTCAACGCCTGATCCAGTACCTGGGGAGCTCGCTGACATGTCAGGACGTATTTGGTTTCATCTACACGTCCATCTTGTTCTCGCAGCATCTTTATACGATGATCATCGCCATTGCGACCTTCCTCCTTCTCGTGAGTTGATCTGATGTATCAGTGACTGATGAAAGAAATACCCTCTATCGCCTGTCACTTATTGGGTGGAGCGAAACTCGATGTGGGCAATGCCTTTCATCTGGATAATATCGTTCGCACACGCAGGAGGCTGGTGGGCAGGTGTCGGCTGGTCAATGAACGGTCCATTGTGTTATTACGCCCCTCATGCCATTACCAACAACCTCGACGCTCGTGATCTCGTTCAATTCGTCCCACGAGCATCTGTCTTCATCATCATCATCGTCCTGTACTCTATGCTGTACAAGTTCTTGCGTCGGCCCGATACCATCCAGCTATCTTCCCAATTCGTTTCTGGCGAAACAGGGATCAACAGAGGTGTCGACGGGAAGAAGAAGGGAGTTTTGTCGGGCTTGAAATGGATATCAAAGACGAACGTGTGCACTCAAGACGGGCGTGGGCCAATCGAGCATTCTGCTTCAAAGATCGACCCCAATGCTCCATGGGAAGCACTCGAATTCGTCAAAGTCGGTGGAAGAGATCTTCTGTCGCCTCTAGACACCGGCCTACAGTTTCCTTCGTCTCCATCAACAGGCGGACTGGGTCCTGCTCCTTCCCCTCAACATCGGGGATCAATCACTTCAATATATCTGGGGACCAATGGCAATGACTCGCGAACGCCTGATCTTGCTGTGCCCTCCACCTTCATACATCGACCATCTCTCGTCTCGATACATTCGAGCAGTTCCGAAACACGCATACCCCTTACAACTCTCAGTTCCTCACGCCCATCACAATCAGATACCCTCGTCCCGAGCCCCGACTCACGCTATCCCCCTAAGCAGTTCATCCTGAGTCCAGTCATGTCTCAGAATGCATCTAGAACCGATCCCCGCATAGATAGGGATATCGAATTCGATCTCGGTCCCGATGTGGTCGAGTCATTAAGATACAAATCCCATGATCACAAGCACAATTCGTTGGGAGAAGAAGAGGATTCACCAGGAGAGACACTTGGCCAGTTCTTCAAAGATGATCAGGCCGTCATTGGGTCTGGTGAAGATAGCAGAGCGGAGCGGGGAGGCATGAGCCATAACAACGGTCTGCCCCAAATGTCAGCTACGGCATACTTCAACCGTCAAGCAAGTCTGTTGATGTTGTATTTCCCCCTTGCCGTGAGTACAATACTCATGACGCGATGTGATGCAGCTGATAGCCAGTACATGCTGGTATTCTCTGTCTCTCTCATTCGACTCATATACGACATGATACATAGCGAGCCAAATCCCGTTCTTCAAATCGTCTCAGCATGGTTTGTCTTATCGGTGGGATTGATAGATGCCATCGTCTACGTAAGTCTCCCCGCCTCATGTGTCAGTTTCTTGCTGATCATCAGGGCGTAGCAGAATTCATGGTCAAACGAAAAGTTCGACGCAAGTTGGGCGATCGATTATAATCAGTTCACTAATTATGTTGTACTTTATCGCACTCACGCATACTCGGATGCATCGTGTCGACCACCATCCGGATCGGTTTCAGTGAGGTCATACCGTAGTGTCCGGGCCATCCTTTCACCATGGGCAACCTTAAAGGAGGGTCAGGGAGGTCTGTTCCGGACTTCCAGGTTGCATGGGGAGTTGCCCAACCTCGTCTTTCACATCATATCCATCACTACTCACATTCTCATTACCACTGCCAATCATCCTCTGCAAAGTCGGATCGCCATCAACGACTGAATCACATACCTATCTCATTCCATACTCACAGACATCATCACATCTCAAGTAACAACTTACACCACCTGATTGACCTCCCGGCTGATTCGTCCACAGCCCACTCAATCTCGTCAAGTGGACGGCAGCTGCGGGAATGGGAATATATCATACTCACCCTAAATCTCGCCAACACAAAACGCCCTCCCGATCCAAATACCCTTCCATCCCTCGCCTCGCCTTTCACGGAACCGAGCAGCTCAATCATCCGCAATGGGATTTAGCGCTTTTCGCCGCAAACGGGATAGCGAAGAAGGGGCTACTCTTAAGCGCTACAATTCCAGTCGAGGTCATTCGACCGACACTTCCAAGCTCGGACGATCGGTTCAAGCCCTTGGCTCAGGTTTGAAAAGGGGAGCCTCAGGTTTTGCGGACGGCTTCAACAATTTCGAGCTGCCTCAATTCGAGGAAGAACGCAGATGTCGGTCTAGGAGTAGCAGAAGCGGGAGTGACACAGAACAGGAAGGCGATAAATCAAGCGAAGGGGAGGCGAGCGTCGCTAGCACGTCACCGTCATCTGTCGATGAGGTGCCAGTCCCATCTCTCGTGACCTCAGCACCTGCATCCACGACACCGGAAACTGAGGCAGGCAATACGGGTAAGAAGGTCAAGTTTCCGTCACAATACCACCAGCCCAAATCCAGGTATTCGGACATTCCGGAAGATGAAAGACGCAAATTCGCCGAATCATTGTTTGGAGACAGCTGGACAGCTGTGGCAGGGAATTCTTACAAAGAGAAAAAGTTACTCGTGCAATCGAGAAAGGAGTTCGAGAGAAGAGAAGCAGAGGAGAAGAAAGCCAATGAATCGGGTGTAGCACCATCGGAAACCCGACGGACAATTTCGAGATACGCCATCATGCACTACGCCGGGAAGCTGGGCCGTGAGATCACGGATATCATGGCTTACAATGGGGGGGTCACTGACACAGACAAGAATACCATTGTCCTAGGCCTGCTGGGTGATCGCTTGAAGGAGGAAGGATATGACGGCTCAGTGGCCAGTGTAGCTTGGCCGGACGGCTGGCAGAATGACGCAAAGCCGGCCACACGTAATCTCACTGTAGCTTTGATCGACGAAGACGACCGCAAGACATACAAAGACTACCTTATCCCAAGAATGGGAATCTCCAAGTCTAACGGTTCGGCACTCACAGCAGCCGAAGCAGACACATACTACAACCAGAATTTCAATTATCGAGTAGTCACACTCGAGCCTGCTCATCCGCTATGGCCTAAATACGCGAACTGCGCTCAGCATGGAGAACCGCTTCCTTTCGAGATGGTGGACAAGTTACAATTACAGAATATGCGGGATAGAGAAGAGGCAATGCTCAGAGAAGGAAAGACCCAAGCGGAAGTATACAGTGTCTGGGATGAGGAGTTTGGTGCGTCTGTTCAGGAAGGGTCCGACTACGTCGGATTCTCCAACATGGCAAATGGAATAGAAAGGACAGGCAGGACCGGGACCGGGATAGAGGTCACGATGACATGTGGATACCCGACTAGACCAGATGAACAGCTCACCCTCGACGCTACTCGTCTAGGTGCTAATCCATTCTCTTGTCCGGATCCAGAAACGATGGCAAGAGCTACAGCGAAAGCCAAAGAGTATCTCGCAAACTTGCCTGGGTATACCGCGAATGAAACAAAGGTGAGAGCTGAGCTCGCCGCGAAGCAGGCTGCCGAGCAAGAGGAGCAATCCAGAGCCGAAGCGCGGTGGCGATCGACACCTTGGCCTCTGAAGTCGAAAAACAAGGCTACGTGTTTGAGCGACATACCGGATCCGCCTCCCACGAATGCGACTGACTCATCCACCAATGACCCACCCGTCACTGATAAAACCGCTCTTACTTCTTGGAACGGGTATCCCGAAGAGGTGTGGGTCTCGAAATTGGGAACCGGCAGAGGCGGGGAACCTACAGAGGGGAACGCTCGCAGGATCACGGAAGCATTCTCGATGGCCGAGAGAGTTCGATGGCAACTGAAAAAGACGTTCCCTGACTTGGGTGAGTACAGCTACAAGAGCGCGGAGAACAGGCCGAAAACACAACTAACATTACCAGCTGATGGTCCTGCTTTTACGGCATCCTCGGCGCTGGGAGACGCCTACTTGATGGGCAGGGAGCAATTGGACAAGATCGAATCCGAAATCCCTTCCTACCTACTGAAACATGGTATCCAGACCGACTCAGCTGCAGTTGCCACATTGGTCAGAGCGGAAGACAACAGGAGCGCATACAACGGGCAGTCGATCGATGATTGGGCGCTCAAGCCGAAATGGCTGCCGGGCACCACTGAGAAGTTGACAAGTCTGCAGGGGTTGTCTCGGTTGAGTACTCGAGCGATGCTGGCCAATCAGTTCCGTATGTCTCTTCCTGTCCCATCCTTCATGTATGATGTTGACCGAGTCACAGCCTGCAAAACTCCAGAACAAGCCATGGCCATCAGTACATTCGCTACCGATATAGTGACAGGCCCCGAAATGTCTAAGATCACGGATGTTGACGAGTGGCAGCAGAGATTGGAAGCGATGCAATCTTCTATCGGGAAGAATCTGACGGATGATCCTGACTGGACACCTAACGAGAGTACCAAGTTGTGATGCATTTCCTGGTCCAGTCTTGGTGGACACATAATTGCTTCCGCGGAACGCGCTCGACCACTTAGTATCTTAGCATTCCTTCAGCCATCAATCATCCTTGTTATTCCACTCAGACTATACACGTACTACATGTAGAATCAAGCAGTCTACACTGGCCTATTTCTCTTGATACCACGAGTCGATTCCTAACGTGTCCCAAGTATGGAGCTCGAGCGACCTCGACCTGTGGCCCAGGAGGAACCAGTTTCGTCACTTCCACCACCACCTGCCCCGTTCCCGACAGAGCAAATTCAGTCCACTCTAGGAGGTCCAGGACAACAGCAAATATCAGTATGTCTGATCCACCAGTCTGGTATTGATCGACAGGACCTGCAGAAGCATATCAGCGCCGTACAGCGATCATGTGTCGATACCCTCGCCGACATCCTATCGGCATCACCGAATTTTGAAGAGCCCATCAACCTATCTTCGCAAGACCAAAGACTAGCAGTAGCTCTGACAGAGCTATTGGAAGTCACTTACGACCTCGAATCATCCGATGTAGCTCCTCTACCGGCAGATGAAGGAAATTCGGGAAATGCATTCCAAGCATTGACAGGTCGACTAAAGGATTTGCAGAATGTCTCGCGACCCAGTCCCAGTCTGGCAAGGAACGAGGAAGGATCACTGCATCCTAGTATTCTGGCAGTGAGAGAGGAGCTCGCCTGGGAGAGGCTAGGGACCCTGAGCAATGTCGTCGTGGCTTTGATTAGGGAGAAGAAGGAAGCCCAGGCAGCCAAAGAAGCTGAGAAGGATGATCGCGGCCATTCAGCACCATCGCACAAGATCCCTGCCACAGACGACGATATGTCACCGCCTCGATACTCGTTGGACGGACAGGAAGAAGCCGACTTTCAGAAAGGCCCATTACCCGACTATGCCAGTGACCAGCCGACATCCTCAGATGACCAGAAGTCGAAGGAGGCCTCGACTTCTTCACCATCTATCCAATCCACTTCGGCACCGAGAGAGAAGATGCTGCTTGAGCTCGACGGCTTGACCGACGCCATCGGCAGGCTACACTCTGTCACTCCACGTCTAAATGACCAGAGGGTCGAAATGAAAGCATCATCCTCGAAAACCCCAATTACTCGTGATCTTCGTGCGAGAGCAGAGAGGGAGAAGATAAGGGAGCTGGAACTTATCTGGGACCAGATAGAACGTACACATGGCCAGCGACGCATGGGGGATGGTCAGAGGGTCGATATGGCCGATTGGAGCGAGAGACGATCTAGACAGGTGAATTTGATTTGATTTGGGAGGACTTGGCTGATTCAGCAGAAAGAAACTTACCTCCAGTCACTGTTTGATAGTGCAGAAGGCAACAGATTAGTTGATCAAGATTCGACAGCTGGAAAGGTCGACGCTGAACTGGCGAGAGCGAGGGATCTGCGCGATGTGAGTGACTTACAATATGGAGCTGTTTTCTGGCTGACTCGTGAAGCGAGATTTGTTTCTGCGGGACCTGGTTGAACAGTCTGCGACTAGTCGACTAGGTAATCAGGATTCAGACGGTACGAGCCAAGCTGCTGGAGCAGAAGCTAGGGTACGTGACGACTGGCGAGACATTACTAATATCCAGCGCCAGCGCTTCTTTGCCAGTATCATGGATCGCAATCAGAACGGCAGTCTCGAAAGCCAGAATTACCCTCTTACACTGGATGAACGTCTTGATCAGCGCCGTCAAGACTTCTTCACCTCAATAGTCGAGAAGACAGCGAATGGTCGACTGAACAATCAAGACTCAGCACCCACCCCACGTACACATACAGCAGCGACAACTCCCGGTCACCCCGACGAATTAGTCTCTATGACGGACTTTTTCAAGGAGAGGAATCAAGACCACGAGGCATCTGCATCGGTTGCAGCAAATGGTGATACGGATAAGAGAGTAAATGGTTTCGAAAGGATCAAAGGTATGATCCGACGTCGAAGTGCTGGTCTAGGACTCGGGATTAAGGTCAATGATGACCTCGATCTGGCCAATTTATCATATATCGCCGAACATCAGGAAAACCTAAATGTGGTTCAAGTCATGATTCACGGCGACCGGATGTCGACTTACCCCGAATTATTTATCGAGGCCGATACCGAGAATAGCGAAGAAGCGACTTTGCTCTCGAAGTCTATCTCATCTCAAGCTCGAGTTCAACTCCCAGTCCCTGTCCAAGGCGGCCAAAGGGTACCACTTGCCGCACCTCATTTCCATCTTGAAGCCAAACTTACTGCCGAAGTTGTCGCTCCCTCCGAACCCGTATCATCGCTCAATACAATGATCACCCAAGCCCTCTGTGCTGCCGACTTGCGAAAGATCCAGCCAAGGACGCTATGCTGTACTGCATGCGATCGGGAAATTGCGGGACTCCCTGCGAAATGCGGATTCAAGGATTTACCTTCGGAACACTGGGCGGAAATGATGGAAGTTTGGATGTGCCATTCCGATCCCGGTTTCACTGCTCAGATTTCGGCTCAAACCAAAGATGGTTTCTGGCCTTCCGAGGGAGTCGTGCTCGTCGGTGGATCGTATCTACTGCTAGCGGATGGGTATGCGAAGAGGCGTAATCTCGTTACCGACTCCACAAGCGTAAGTGGCCTTTTTGCCCTCTTCGTCATCTCATTCCTCGTACTCGACCCTTCATGTTCTCACACGTCGTCTCCGGTGAAAGATGTCTTCTCCATCACCGGGTTTCCAATCATCCTGTTTCATATACATCCGTTTTAGGATGCTTCCCATTCTGACACCCCCAACCCCACGGACTACAAGAAGGTCGTCGTCACTCACTTACTGGCGGCCTGATTCCTACCCTTGCGCCGCCGTGCGAAGCTCTAGCAAGTTCCGCTCGGTGGCCACAAGGTGAAAGAGTCAGGCAGGGATGCTTAGCCAAAGAGCAGGCATTCTTATGGCTGATACACCGGTCCTACATTAACATTGAAATTGGCTACATGTCCCGTAGCGCAAGGATAGCAAACTTTGTCTCTTGGAGATCAAAAGAGACGAGGCTACTTTCTTGCTACATCCCCATTCTTCTCATCGATCCTTTCTTAATCCCGTCCATATCACGTGAAGCAGTGTGTTTAGTGTTGGTGGCTGATGAGTAGGTGGCCGGCTGGAAGGCTGTTTCTTGTTCGTGTGGCGAGGTGTTGGGGAAACAGAGAGATGAAGACGGGAAACCAGGCTCAGGAACGATGAGGTTCTCGAAATGGTCAATTGCCTTACTTGGTGATCACGATGAAGCGGAAAGTAACGAGTGAGTCTTTCTCTGCTATACACATAGACTGAGCTGATGGCAGACCAATCCGATTCCCGCTATCCGTGTTCGTAGTATCCGACATGCTAGAGCTCGCCCAAGCTCATGCATCTTACCGATTCTCCATAGCGGACGAAACTACTGGCCAGATCAAGCTCTTGATCTGGCTATTCAACCCCTCGGTCCGAATATCATATAGAAGGTTTATGTCGTATAACCCATCTCCGGCCGGATCTCGAAAGTCCGAAAAGAGGAGATCGTTCGCTTCCTCCAAATCCAGACGGCCGTCTACAACCAGTATCGCATCGACTGGGAATCAGACAATTGGCCCGCATAGTCTGAGGACATCCAAGATCATGTACAAGATCCTAAGTGATGGTGATACGTATGTCCACCCTCTTCTCCATATCGGCTAGAAGCTGATGATAGCCATGAGACTGTACCAGGTTTCGGCTCGGATGGACAAGTCGAGAGCTTAAGTTATCCAGGGGAAGTATGTGATCGACTGAGGGTGATTTTGAAAGAAAGCAATTCCCTCTATCCAGTAGCAAGGAGGACGATGTCGGTCTTCGAAGTTGGGTTCTTGGAGCGTGTATAGAGTGGGCGATTGAGGTGGCCAGAAAATGGACGAAAAATATGCCAGCTGGTCTGGTTGTCTATAATGCTGTTAATGATCTTTATGCCATGTAATGACTCTATCATGTTCGTGTTGAAATGATTCCGAGATTAGATTAGAGAACGCGAATCAAGAATCGACTTTTTCCGACCTCTGCCTACATTACATTACACCTATTGCCAAGTACAACAAAGATTGGACGATGCTATCATCATTCGCAAGGGCATCATGCTCCCGTACACGTCTCCCAAGCCCGGTATTTGCTCGAGCGGCCCTTGCGTCTTCGGCACTACGCCAACCTCTAGCTTCCTCATCATCTCGATTCCGCCAATACACGACTCCTCCCCCTTCCAAACCTATCGACCCCCACCCGTCCGTCCTCAACGAACTCGCCTCACCCGTTCAGCCCACAGTCCTAGATAAATATCTTCCAAAATGGGCATCAGCCGCCAAACCCTATCTACTATTAACTCGAATAGATAAACCAATAGGTTCATTACTCCTCTACTGGCCATGCGCTTGGTCAATCACAATGGCATCTACAATCAATCATTTACCACCTACCGTTCCATTATTCTACATGGGTTTATTTGGAGTTGGGGCATTAGTAATGAGAGGAGCTGGATGTACTGTTAATGATATGTGGGATGTAGATTTCGATAAAGCAGTAGAGAGGACTAAAGGGAGACCATTGGCAAATGGGGATGTTACTCAATTTCAGGCACTTTGCTTTCTGGGTGGACAGTTAGGTGTTGGATTGGCAGTTCTGACTCAATTGAATTGGTATTCGTGAGTCTAGTCTACCCAACATATCTGTGCGAGACGGAGCTGATATCAGGATCGTATTAGGGGCCTCATCACTGGGTTTCGTAGCCCTCTATCCACTTATGAAGAGGATCACATATTACCCTCAAGTCTTCTTCTGTACGTTGATTGTCTTTCTTGCTGCTAGTACAGAAAACAAACTGATATCCAGCATTAACATTTAATTGGGGAGCAATGTTGGGTTGGTCGGCTGTAGCCGGGGTTGTGGATTGGTCAATCGTGACGCCCATGTACTTTGGTGGAATCGCTTGGGGGATCATGTACGACTTGATCTATGCTCATCAGGTTAGTTCTCTCGTGCCTTCCGAATCCCCAATCGAGATCTGCTCCTCCTCATCTCTCTTGTCCTCCTCCATCTCTTCTCTCGTCAAGCTTCCGAGAAAACGATTACGAGGCTAGACGCTGACAGACAGGACAAGAAAGACGACGTCCTAGCAGGAGTCAAATCAATGGCTCTCCGCTTCCCCGACAACTCTCGAACAGTCATCTCAACCCTCTCAGCCACCTTTGTCTCAGCTCTCACATTGACTGGACACCTAGCAGGTCTGGGACCATTGTATTACGCCATCTCATGTGGTGGTGCAGCCGCCCATCTAGCTTGGCAGTGTATCACTGTCGATTTCGATTCCAGGGCCGATTGCTGGAGGAAATTCGTCAGTAATGGGTATCTAGGAGGACTCATTTGGGCGGGCGTTGCTGCTGATTATGTTCAACAGGTTGTTATTCCAGGTACTTATTGATGCATCATTTTCTCATCCTATCATTTGACATTACCTCCCAGGACTTCCTGAACCTGTCAGCTAGATGCACCAGGTAAGTGACTTACCTCCCATGAACCCCTCGGCTTCTCTCGCTTGGGTATCCCAATCCTGCTTAAAAGCTACGATACCGACTAAAACACCGACGACAAAGACTGTTCATCAGTTATGGTTGCTGGAAAGCAGGACTCTGGATATACATATACAGGAGACCAATAACCAGAATGCTCCCCAGAATCGGGATCCACAACAGCCGACCACATCTGCGTATTCGGACGCGTCGGACGTATTAACTTTCCGTTGTAATGTATCCTGACATCAGCTACAATTCCGACCAGTCACTCACATCGATGATATCCCACTGACTGTCAGCTGAGAAACCAGATGGACAGGGGAAGTGAGTAGAGAAGGATTTCTTACGATGGTATAGAAACAAGACATGACTCCCAAGAACAGAATAAAAAACCTCAGAGCCACACTGGAAGCGACCAACCAACAAATAACGATAATCCCCACGGTAATCAAGATAGAGAACCAGGCTGTCCAGGATTTATATGCCCAATACAGGATGAGGAGCATGAAAAAGCCCAAGACTAGAGAAGCGACTTTGGAGGCGTTAGTATTGAAACCCTATGATTAGCTCTACCCATGAGAGGGAGCTCACACAACTGATTAGAGCTGCTCCTATCAGGCCTGACCCCAAGTATCCTGCTGGTAATGTGATCTTTCCCTCAGCTTTCGCCTAGGATGTGAACCGGCAAGCTTACGATGGGTACGCCGCCTCGCATCCTTGTTGATCCGCCTTCATTGGGGAATAACTGATTATGAGCATTGCCTTGGCAAATCGACATGGGGAAATGGACGGGACTCACACTGATATTCTCAATCTTTGCACAAGTAATGACCTGATAATTAGCTTCTTGGCCTTTGAAAGTATCAAGCACGACAGCTTACACCAGCTAGCGCGTGACATCTATCGTCAGCTGATTCCTGTGGTTTTGGAAGAGACTGCTGTCACAATTCGTGCATCCCCACTGTCTTTTCATCAGCACCGATCTTGTGTAGGACATACGAGGAGTTTAAATGGGTATATGAGGTAGTGCAGATATGGCACTAAGTGTCAGCTTCGCTCAAGGTTTAGTATAGGGGGTGACTTACTATACCTGCCTTCAATACATCGTCACTTCCCTCGTACTTACCACTATCATCAGCCTCAGCGACGACGACATCAGATGACCCACTACTACAGTCATCAGCTTCGCCTCTCTGCCGAGTAAAGGAAACTTATATATTCCGATCGCCACCACATAAGATGCAGCCACTATCAACGTCACGCTTTCGTTAGCCATGTCGAACGGTTCGATGTCTCTGGGGGACGTAACCGAGAAATGTCAGAGGTGGGATGAGAGGACATACCGCTGTGTAGGATTGATCCGTAATGCTTCTATCACAGCTCTCTTCGGGGTATAATTTAATGCTACCAAATCAATATCGGGCGGAGTGGGTGCCATTGCTTCTAGGTAAAGGGTGGTGATATAGGTGACTCGACAAGATCTTTGGGGTATCGCTTGGTATGTATAAGCAGACAAGTATGGATTATAGAATGATGGTGCTTCACGTGATGATGAGAAAGAGAGAGAGAGAGTGAGTAATATAGCCGATCGAAAGGGAGTTATGTCAACGTTGAATGATCTTCTACAGTGAGTATAGAATAGAACATGCTGCGCCAAGCACAACACAATATGTGTGTATTCCATGTATGTCATACCCAAATATATGCATATAAGACAACCCTAAACCTCATCAGGAGCAAGCATGACTATACATCAGCACAGCCTTATCATACCCGCCGCCGGCAAAAGACTTACGTTCAGGTCGGACACGCTTATCGAATTCCTCTGCTGATAGGAGACCAGATTCAAGGGTTGATTCCTTCAATCTTACCCGTCAGCTAAGATGTCCGCTCATATCGGAAAAGAGACGAGAGTGAATTGGACTTACGTGATACCCTTCTTGTGTGCATTCTTTGCAATGGCAGCTACATCATCGTAACCAAGGACAGAGTTGAGGCAGGTAGCCCTGAAGTTGTCAGTTACACTTCCCGGGCGAACCATGTAATAAGCTAAGCTCACAGCATCAAAGACTCGTTCATGATCTTTTTGATCTTTTCCTCGTTTGCCTTGATTCCAACCACACAGTGAGCAGTGAAACTCCTAGCTCCATCGGCGAGGATAGTGATGGATTGCAAGAGATTCTTGATCATGACTGGCTTGAAGACGTTGAGCTCGAATTGACCATATGATCCAGCGACAGTGATGGCAGTGTGATTTCCCATGACTTGACATGACACCATGGTGAGGGCTTCACATTGGGTTGGGTTTACCCTGATGTTAGCAGCCCGCTTCGGGCCATCTGAGTGCCATTATGGATGGGAGGGACTCACTTTCCAGGCATGATTGACGATCCGGGCTCGTTCTCTGGTAATTCCAATTCTCCGAGACCACATCGAGGTCCAGATCCAAGGTATCGTATATCATTAGCAATCTTCATGAATGAAACTGCGATAGTGTTGAGTGCTCCGGATGCCTCAACGATAGCGTCATGAGCTGCGAGTGCTTCGAACTTCACGTCAGGGACCAGTCTATACAATCACTCAGGAGCATACCTTGTTTGGGGCGGTGATGAATTTGTGTCCAGTGATACTAGAGATTTCATCGGCGACCTTGACATCGAATCCAGCCTTGGTGTTTAAGCCCTGGCGGTCAGTTGAAATCTCATTAAATATTATTGCAGTGAATCAGGACTCACGGTACCAACAGCGGTACCTCCCTTAGCAAGCATGGACAGATGCTCCAAAGTACTCTTGGCCCTAACGATACTCCTATCCAACTGACAGACATAACCACTGAATTCTTGTCCAAGAGTAAGGGGGGTAGCATCTTGTAAATGGGTTCGACCGATTTTAACGATATGTTCGAAAGAAGCTCGCTTGACTTCTAGTGCGTCTCGGAGTTCGGTGAGAGCGGGGATCAAGGATTCGTTGATTTCGCATACTGCTGCAATGTGCATTGCGGTAGGGAATCTGATGTCAGCCACTGTTCATCCCCTTCGGCATTGGTTGTTGTCGACCAGCGAAGCTTCTTAGCGGAAGACCTGGACATGGACATGGACATGGATATGATGGACTCACGAGTCATTAGAAGATTGACTCATGTTGACATGATCATTAGGATGAACAGGTTTCTTGGACCCCATCTCTCCACCCATCATTTCAATAGCTCGATTACTGATAACCTCATTAACGTTCATGTTGGTCTGAGTTCCAGATCCAGTTTGGAATACGACCAAAGGGAATTCGTCCATGCTGATTTTACCGGAAATAACTTCATCGGCTGCTTTTCGAATATGATCTGCGACATTCTTGTCGAGGCCATATGTCTCGTTGACTGTTGCTGCTGCTTTCTTGAGGACACCGAAAGCTTTAATGAGAGGTTGGGGCATTCGTTCTGCTACTCCACCTAAACAAGTCAGCGACTGAGTCTGAGGCTGGCGAGTCGACAAAGCCGGCGGAAGATCGTGATGCCTGCCTGCTGTTAGAGGGATTAGGACTAACCGATTTTAAAGTTCCCCCTACTCCTCTCTGTTTGAGCTCCCCAATAATGTTCTCCAGGAACCTCGATAGGTCCGAATGTATCCTTCTCGACTCGTACATTAGAAGCCATGTTGATTGATGATACACCAAAAGCACGTCTCGCAATGAATGTAGTGGTAGGTTGAATCTGTCGTCGAGCAAGCTACGGGTAAATAAGAGCCGGTTTCCATGTACAATATATGTCAAGATAAGAGACAAGAAAAGGGGACATACGCTTGATGCCGATCTGATAATAGATGTACGAGGGATCATATCCTAGCTCTTGATAGCTGTTCTTGGCTATGAGTACTAGAGTATCGTATATGTATAAGGTGACTGACTGGCTGACTGACTTTCTTGGGCCCCTATTGTGAGCGGGTATATTCGGCCGGGGAATTTCGGGCATTACGAGTACTACAGACAGTTATTAGGCACGAGGACGCGACGCGACTGGTTTCTGTGCCCATCACTGTAAAGTACCTCTACTTTTGCTTGTGCTTGTGCTAGTGTTTGTGCTCAGAGGCAGTCATGTCCAGGTAAGTTATCGACTGATGGAGGAGAGACTAGCTGATATCAGACCACCAGTGACATATGGGAGATCCAGACCTGTACCCACCCAATCATCTTCATCTATCATATTCGACCTAACCCCTCCCACATCACCGCTCATCACTCCACACGCATCCTCAGATGATCATATCGATGTACTCCCAATACACACTCATTCTGGCAAAGAAAACATCTCACCTCGGAAACCAACCCAAGCGACACTTGGCAATTTCTTCAATTTACCAAAGAAGCGTCCCTTCCAGCTCCAAAGTCAAACTACATCCGAGAAAGAGCAGAAAGAAAAAATTGTAAAGAAAGCCAAAGACAATGGGCATGGATATCGACAAATGCACCTAACCCATCTCCCACTACTTCATACATGCCCACAATGCTTGATGTCGTATGTGAGAGGAGGGGATGATGAGGGATTACACGAGAAACATCATGCTAGGGTTACAAGGGGTATTATATGGGATGGACTGGGAAGGGGAAAGAAGCGTGTGAAAGCCAAGGTCACGGTAAATCAGGTAGATGATAAAGGATGGAGAGTGATTAGGGAGAATGTACCGTTTGGAGACAAAGGCAAAGGAAGGATTCTAGTAGTGGATGGTTCATACGGCGGAGCAAAGGTATGTCTCCAGTCATACGATTCATCATGAGTGACGCATATTAATCGAGAAGCTAGACGATATCCTGAAAACGATCGACACAGTCCTTTCGTCCCCACCACTTCCACCAGCAATCGTGGATCAATGCAATATCTTCCTCTTTACCACAACATCTCCTCCACCTGGTCGTCTGAAGCCTGG
>Ga0265797_10005502_pt1 | contig 18460 bp, 16 predicted proteins | sample P2T30metagenome_FD_192433 | JGI IMG/M metagenome (GOLD analysis project Ga0265797, IMG submission 192433) | Plant litter microbial communities from East Loma Ridge, Irvine, California - P2 T30 | ecosystem: Environmental > Terrestrial > Plant litter > Unclassified | place: USA: California... | reverse complement strand
CCGCCTCTGCGCGAGCGCGCCGATGACATCCTGACCCTCGCTGACCGCTTCCTGGCCCGCTTCGTCAAAGATTATGCGCGTCCCGCCCGCGGCTTCAGTGAAGAAGCGCTGAAGGCGCTGCTTGATTATCAGTGGCCTGGCAACATCCGCGAATTGCGCAACGTGATCGAGCGCGCGAGCATCATCTGCCCAGGCGAATGGGTGGAGCTGGCTCACTTGGGCATGAGCGCGCCGACAACCAACAGCGCGCCACGGGTGGGTGCCGATCTCAGCCTCGAAGAGCTGGAGAAAGCGCATATTGCCGCGGTTCTGGCCAACAGTGAAACGCTCGACCAGGCTGCCCGAACGCTCGGCATCGACGCTTCGACACTCTATCGGAAACGCAAGCAGCTCGGCCTATGAAACTGCGCAGCAAGCTGTTCCTGAGCACCACTGCGCTGCTGACCGTTGCGCTGTTGGGCCTGATGCTGGGAATCTTCAGCGTGCTGCAGCTGACTCAGTCGCAGAACCGCACGCTGGCACACAACCTGAACGTGATCAGCGACAGCCTCGATTTGCGTCAGGAGCTCGGCAAGCAGCTGTTTCTGGTGCTGGGTGAGCGTTTCGATGAGCAGGCGCTGCAGACGCTACGCACCTCCGACCAGAACTTCCGGCAATGGATCGACCGGGCGCTGGCACAAAGCCCGACTGATGGTGATCGCCAGGCAATCCTCGACATCCAGTCCGCCTACCAGAAATTCAGCCTGCTATTGCAAGATCCACAGGCGGTACGCAACGACCTGCTCAACAACGACGAATTCGCCAATAGCATCGAAGCCGTGCGCGATCGCCTCAATGCCCTGCAGGTCAGCTATGTGGCAGCGGTGCAGGCCTCTGAGGCGCATGCTCGCGAGCGTGCCTGGCTGATCGCCGGGCTGCTGGGGCTGGTGGGCCTTGCGGTACTGGTGATCGGCTTCATCACGGCCCACAGCATCGCTCGCCGGGTCGGCCAACCCATCGAAGCGCTGGCACGCGCTGCCGACCAGATTGGTCAGGGTGATTTTCAGGTGACCCTGCCGATTACCCCGGTTGCCGAACTGTCGGCGCTGAGCCGCCGCTTCGGTCTGATGGCGGAAAGCCTGCGCCATCTCAAGAGCAGCAACGTCGAGGCATTGATGTCCGAGCAGCGGCGCCTGCAGGCGGTGCTCGACAGTATCGACGACGGTTTGCTGATCTTCGGCCGCGATGGCCTGCTGGGGCATTTCAACCCGGTCGCCCAGCGCCAGCTCGGCTGGGACGATCAGCCGCTTGGCCAGAGCCCAAGCCAGGCGCTCGGCCGCCCCGAGCTGGATGAGCAACTGCAGCACGTGCTGCAGGGCCACAGCCTGGACCAGCGGCTGGCTGATCTGCAGGTCGAGGCGAACGGCGAGCTACGCCTGCTCAGCTATAGCCTGACGCCGGTCAGCCATAGCGAAGGACATATCCTCGGCGCCGTAATGGTGCTGCATGATGTCACCAAACAGCGGACCTTCGAGCGAGCCCGCAACGAATTCGTACTACGTGCTTCCCACGAACTGCGCACGCCAGTCACCGGCATGCACATGGCGTTCGGGCTGCTGCGTGAGCGCAGCAAGTTCGCCGCCGAATCCCGCGAAGCCGACCTGGTGCACATCGTCGATGAGGAAATGGAACGCCTGGTGCATCTGATCGAGGACTTGCTGAACTTCTCCCGTTACCAAAGCGGCGTGCAGAAGCTCGAGCTGGCGCCCTGCGACATTCCCGAGTTGCTCGGCCAGGCGCTCAAGCGGCACGCCGGCAAGGCGCAGGCCGCTCACGTCGAGCTTTCACTGGAAATGGACGAGGTGCTACCGCGCACTCATCTGGACCGCGCGCAAATAGACCGCGTGCTCGATCATCTGCTCGACAACGCCCTGCGCCACAGCCCGGAAGCCGGCACCATCCGACTCTCGGCACAACGCCAGGATGATCGCCTGTTGATCAGCGTAGAAGATGACGGCGAGGGCATTCCATACGGCCAGCAGGCCAGGCTGTTCGAACCCTTCGTGCAGGTCGGCCGCAAAAAAGGTGGCGCCGGGCTTGGACTGGCATTGTGCAAGGAAATTGTCCAGTTGCACGGTGGCCGCATCGGTGCTGAATCCCAGCCCGGCCAGGGCGCCCGCTTCCATCTGGCGCTGCCGCTGTAGACCGCATCGAAGCCGGTGCGCAGCTAATAAATGCGCACTGGCTCCTTTACCGCGTGCTACGCCTTGCCCATACGGTTGAGCACCAGCAGTAGCGCGGCTGTCTCCGCATCCGGCTGGCCGTCGTAAAGCGCTTGCCGGTATTTCATCTGGAAGGCGCGGATCACGTTACGCGTGGCGTCATCAAGCTCGCCGGTGTTCGGCACCTCGTAACCTAGCCCCGCCAATTGCTGCTGGAACCACGCAACATTCGGCGGGCTGACGGTGAAAACGGCTTGTTCACGCGCCACCATGGCAGCATCCGGCCAGGGCATCAGGCCGGCGTCGGCCAATTGCTTCCAGGGGAACAGCGGGCCCGGATCGACTTTACGCTGCGGCGCGATATCGCTATGCCCAATGATGCTGCCCGGCGGCAGCTGGTGGCGCTGCATGATGTCCTTGAGCAATACGATCAGCGCGTCGATTTGCGGCTGCGCATAAGGCTGCCAGTAACGCCCCTTGGGCGTGTCGAAATAACCCTGATTGATCAGTTCGATGCCGATGGTGGTGGCGTTCAACCAGGTGCGCCCTTGCCATTCGCTCACCCCGGCGTGCCAGGCGCGGCGATTTTCGTCCACCAGCTGGTAAATGGTTGGCGGCACGGTATTGATCAAATAGTGAGCACTGACCTCTTCCTGAGTAAGCAATTGCAGCGAGTGCGGCAAATCGGTCGAGGTGTAGTGCAGCACGATGTACTGCACGCGGCTGTTCTGGCCGCTGGCGGTATAGCTGTGATCGATACGTGGCCCGCTGCTGCACGCGGCCAGTAGAAAGACGGACAAGACAAGACTGAGTAATTTCATGGTTGGATATGCAATACGCTCTGAATATTGTCCAGCAGCATATCGACGCTGAGCATGATCAACAGCATGCCCATCAGCCGCTCTACCGCTGTCAGCCCACGCGGGCCTAGGAAGCGCTGCAGGAACGAGGCCTGCAACAGGATGAATGCCGTCGCGGCCCAAGCCAGGATCAGCGCAAGGTACAGCTCCCAGAGCTCACCTTCATGGGTGTTGCGCAAGGTCATCAACACCGCCAGCGCCGAGGGTCCGGCCACTGCCGGCGTGGCCAAGGGCACCAGCATCGGCTCGCCGTCCGGCACATCCCCCAGCACCCCGTTCGGGCTCGGAAAGATCAAGCGCATGGCAATGACGAACAGGATGATACCGCCCGCAATCGCAGTTGCCTCGCGTGACAGGCCCAGGGCACTCAGCACTTTGTCACCAAAGGTAAGGAACAGCAGCAGCAATCCCAAGGCGAACAACAGCTCACGCGCGGCCACTCGCAGACGCCGCTCTGGCGAAACGTTCTTCAACGCGGCGATGAAGATGGCAATGTTGCCGAACGGGTCGGTGACCAGAAAAAGCAGCACGGCGATGCTGAAGATGTCCATGGTTCGCAGTTCCTTGAAAAAGCCGCCCAGTCTAGTGGTTACGGCAGCTGCCGTCAGTCGGCAATGCAACGCCTGTTGCCGGTGAAACAGCCGCCAGTCGCCGCCAGACGGTTCTGAACTTGTCATACCTCTAGGCGATCCATATGCAGTCGACTATGAGGGACTTTTCATGCGTGCTCTGCTTTGGTTCAAACAGGATCTGCGCCTCGATGATCACCCCGCCCTGCAGACCGCACTCAGTGCCAATCAGCTGCTGCCGCTCTATGTGCTCGACCCGGCCCTGCTGCAACTCGACGAGTTCGGCAGCCGGCGCATTGGCGTTCACCGCGCACGCTTTCTACTGGAGAGCCTGACCGCCCTCGACAGTGCCCTGCGCCAGCGCGGCTCCAAGCTCCTGGTTGTAACCGGCAAGCCGGAAGAAGTGATCGTGCAGATGGTCGAACAGTTCGACGTGCAGCAAGTACTGACCCTCGATGAGATCGCGCCGCAGGAGCGCGCCTCGCTCGCGCGGGTACGTGAGAGCTTGGGCGGCGTCCCCCTGCGAATAGCCCAGGGCAACGCCTTGTTCAGTGAAGCGGAGTTGCCGTGCCCGCTCGACCAACTGCCTGCGGTATATAGCCAGTTCCGTGCGTTGATCGATGCGCGCCAGTACGTTTTCCAGCCACAAGGTGCGCCTGAGCAGCTGCCACCGCTGCCAGAGAGCGTCGATACCCACGGCTTCAGCCTACCGACGCAATCTCAGTTCGGCCTCGGCGACGCCCTCAGCATCGCGCCCAGTGCATTCCCCTTCTCGGGAGGTGAACTCGCCGCTCAGGCCCGTCTGCGTGATTACCTGTGGGACAGCCAGGGCGTACGGCAGTACAAGGAAACCCGTAACGGCATGATCGGCAGCGAGTATTCCTCGAAGTTCTCGCCCTGGCTGGCCAACGGCAGCCTGTCGCCACGCCGCACGGCTGCCGAGCTGCGCCGCCACGAATCACTCTACGGCGCCAATGAATCCACCTACTGGTTATGGCTGGAGTTGCTGTGGCGCGAGTTTTTTCGCTGCACCTTACAGCGGCACGGCCAGGCGCTTTTCGAAGCCGGCGGCCTGAAGGCGACCGCGCGAGCACCACAGCACATTGACGAGCGCTTTGACCGCTGGACACAGGGCCGCACCGGCATGCCGCTGGTGGATGCCAACATGCGTGAGCTGAGCGCGACGGGATTCATGTCCAACCGCGGCCGGCAGGTGGTGGCCAGTTATCTGGTCAGCGACTTGCAACAGGATTGGCGGCACGGCGCCGCCTGGTTCGAAGAGCATTTGATCGACTATGACCCGGCCAGCAATTGGGGTAACTGGGCCTACCTTGCGGGTGTCGGTAGTGATCCCCGGCTCAAGCGCACCTTCAACGCGCTTAAACAGGCTCGCCAATACGACCCGCATGGTGAATACGTGAGCCTGTGGATACCGGAGCTGCGCAGCCTGCCGGAGCACCTGCGCCATACGCCATTTCTGCTGCCGCACCTGGAGCTCGAAGCGATTCATTACCCGCGGCTGGAGCAAATTCCCGAAGCGTGGCAGCAGCACCTCAACAATGTGGCCTGACGACGAGAGCCGAGCCGGCCTGAGGGGCCGCTCGGTATAGCTGGCAGGCGCCAGCGAGAGGGATTTTTGTTCGGCGACGATCAGCCGCCGGGAGTGAAATGCTTCTGGGTGGTCCCGCGGGCGATCAGCCGTGACAGATAGTCCAGCTTCTGCGGGTCGCGGTCGACGAAACGAAATACCACTTGCAGCCACTCACTGTCCGGCTTGGGCTCGAACGCAGCGACGCTGTGCAGATAGCCATTGAGGCGCGCCACTTCCGAGGACTCGCCCTGCTCCAGGTCCAGCACCGCGCTTTCCAACACCTGCGGAAGCAGCTCGGCGCGCTTGACCACCAACAGCGCTTCCTTGAGGCTCAAGGCCTTGATCACGCAGGCCATGGTTCCGCCTGGCAGGCGCAGCTGGCCCTGGCCACGGCCCGAAGGCGCACTCACAGCCGCTTTGCCAGCCGCTGGGCTGGCGAAAGCTGCTGCCGGCTGTGCGGCAGCAGTTGGGCGCACTACTTCAGCTTTACCGGCGGTCAGTGCCGAGAGTGAATCATTGGCGAACGCTCCGCTGTTGAGCATTTTCGGCGGCGCGGCCGACATCAGCGCGGCCAGTTTGCCGGCGCGCTGCAGGGCCTTCTTGACCTTGGTAATCAGCTGTTCGTTGGAAAATGGCTTGCCGATGAAGTCCGAGACGCCGGCCTGGATGGCCTGCACGACGTTTTCCTTGTCGCCACGGCTGGTGACCATGATGAACGGCACGCCCTTGAGCGACTCCTGTTCACGGCACCACTGCAAGAGCTCGAGACCGGACATCTCGGGCATTTCCCAATCACAAAGAATCAGATCGATCGGGCTACGACCGAGCACTTGCTGGGCCTTGCGCCCGTTGACCGCCTCTTCGATCTGGATACCCGGAAGATGGTCACGCAGCCCCTTCTTCACCAGATCGCGGATAAAGGTGGCGTCGTCCACCACCAATACACTGACTTTGCTCATCGACCACTCCCTCGAATGGTCATTAGCATAGTCGCCAGCACTGGCCTAAGGCCAACACTAAAGCGTAACGCAGCGGCAGCACGCATAGATGAACAGGCCGGAGTGGTCGTTCACACATGCGCCGTCCCACAAGGCCGCCAGTATCACTCCTTGGCGCCGCCCTGTACTTCTTCCTGCATGCGGGTCAGGCCGATGTGTTTGACGTCGGTGCCACGCACCAGATAGATCACCAGTTCGGCGATGTTGCGCGCGTGATCACCGATCCGCTCCAACGAACGCAGGGCCCAGATGACGTTGAGCACGCGGGAGATCGAGCGCGGGTCTTCCATCATGTAGGTGACCAGCTCGCGCAACGCGGTCTTGTATTCGCGGTCGACGGTCTTGTCGTATTGCGCCACCGACAGCGCCAGGTCGGCATCGAAACGGGCGAACGCGTCCAGCGACTGCTGCACCATCTTGCGAACCTGATCGCCGATGTGGCGGACCTCAACGTAGCCGCGCGGCGACTCGCCTTCCTCGGTCAGCAGGATCGCGCGCTTGGCGATCTTGGTGGCTTCATCACCGATGCGCTCCAGGTCGATCACCGACTTGGAAATACTGATGATCAAGCGCAGATCCGAAGCCGCCGGCTGGCGACGGGCAAGAATGCGCACGCATTCCTCGTCGATGTTGCGCTCCATCTGGTTGATCTGGTCGTCGATCTCGCGCACCTGCTGGGCCAGGCCGGAATCGGCCTCGATCAGTGAAGTCACGGCGTCGTTGACCTGCTTCTCGACCAGGCCGCCCATCGCCAGAAGGTGGCTGCGCACTTCCTCCAGCTCGGCGTTGAACTGCTGGGAAATATGATGGGTCAGGCTGTCTTTGTTGATCATCTGTTTCGCTCCGCGAAGGCTTCAAGCTCCGAGCTTCAAGCTACAAGTCATTGTCTGCGAATTCACCCAGGATGGCCGCGTGACGCTGGCGGCCCATTGCAGCTGTCAGCCGTAACGACCGGTGATGTAGTCCTCGGTCTGCTTCTTGGCCGGGTTGGTGAACAGTGCATCGGTATCACCGAACTCGATCAGTTTGCCCATGTACATGAACGCCGTGTAGTCGGAAACCCGCGCCGCTTGCTGCATATTGTGGGTAACGATGACGATGGTGTACTTGGATTTGAGTTCGTAGATCAGCTCTTCGACCTTCAGCGTGGAGATCGGGTCGAGAGCCGAGCAAGGCTCATCGAGCAGCAGGACTTCAGGTTGCACCGCCACGGTACGGGCGATGACCAGACGCTGCTGCTGACCACCGGACAGACCCAGGGCCGAATCATGCAGACGGTCCTTGACCTCGTCCCACAGCGCCGCGCTCTTCAGGCCCCATTCCACGGCTTCGTCGAGTACGCGCTTCTGGTTGATGCCCTGAATACGCAGGCCGTAGACCACGTTCTCGTAGATGCTCTTGGGGAACGGGTTGGGCTTCTGGAACACCATGCCGACGCGACGACGCAGCTCGGCGACATCCTCACCCTTGCGGTAGATGTTGCGGTTGTCGATGTTGATCTCGCCTTCCACGCGGCAGCCATCAACCAGATCGTTCATCCGGTTGAAGGTGCGCAACAGGGTCGACTTGCCACAGCCAGACGGGCCGATGAAGGCGGTCACGCGCTGCTTGGGGATGTTCATCTTGACGTCAAACAGGGCCTGCTTGTCGCCGTAGTACAGGTTGAGGCCCGGTACTTCGATGGCCACGGTTTCGTTGGCCAGGTTCAGGCTCTGCTTGTCGCGGCCAAGGGCCGAGATATCGATGCCGTGGGAAGCGGTTTCGTGTTGCATGAATAATCTCCTTCGGGGGCTACAGGCTTCAAGCAGCAGCGCGGGCCGGCTTTCGCCTGGGCCTCGCGCTACGGCCTGCAGCCGCCTTAATGATCCAGGGCCTTGTACTTCTCGCGCAGACGATTGCGCAGGTAAACGGCCGTCAGGTTGAGCGTCGCAATCACTATTACCAGCAGCAGCGCGGTGGCGTAAACCAGAGGCCGTGCTGCCTCGACGTTGGGGCTCTGGAAGCCGACGTCATAGATGTGGAAGCCCAGGTGCATGATCTTCTGGTCGAGGTGCAGGTACGGGTAGTTGCCATCCACCGGCAGGCTCGGCGCCAGCTTGACCACGCCCACCAACATCAGCGGTGCGACCTCACCGGCGGCACGCGCCACGGCGAGAATCAGGCCGGTCATCATTGCCGGGCTGGCCATCGGCAGCACCACGCGCCACAGCGTTTCGACCTTGGTGGCGCCCAGCGCCAGCGAGCCTTCACGCAGCGCCCGCGGAATCCGCGCCAGGCCTTCTTCAGTAGCGACGATCACCACCGGCACGGCAAGCAGCGCCAGGGTCAGCGAGGCCCACAACAGGCCCGGCGTACCAAACGTCGGCGCCGGTGCAGCCTCGGGGAAGAACAGGCGGTCGATCGAACCGCCCAGCACATAGATAAAGAAGCCCAGGCCGAATACGCCGTAGACGATCGCCGGTACGCCGGCCAGGTTGTTCACCGCAATACGAATGGTGCGCGTCAGCGGCCCCTGCTTGGCGTATTCGCGCAGGTAGATCGCCGCGATGACGCCGAACGGCGTGACGATGACGGCCATGATCAGGGTCATCATGACGGTGCCAAAGATCGCCGGAAAGATGCCGCCCTCGGTGTTCGCTTCACGCGGGTCGTCGCTGACGAATTCCCACAATTTGCTGCCATAAAAGCTCAGCTTCTCGAAACCGGACATCGCATTCGGCCGGAACGCGCGTACCACCTTGCCCAGGCTGATTTCCAGCTCGCGGCCATCAGCCGAACGCACGGTTACGCTGTCGCGGTTGAACTGCTGATAACGGGCATTCAGCTCCGCCTCCAGCACCTTGTATTCAGCATCCCAGCGGGCACGTTCGACGGCGAGGTCGGCCTGAGCGGCGTCGGTCAGGCCGCCGCTCAGCTCGAGCTTGCGAGTCTGCAGACGGACGCGCTCGAGACCGGCGTTGATACGGCCGATATCACGCTTCTCCAGGCGCACGATCTGGCTGTGCAGATCATCGACGCGGTCGATGCGCTTCTGCAGTTCGGGCCAGGCGGCATCGCCCTCGGCAACCAACTTGCCCGCTTCCTTGACGTTGAGCAGGTAGCCGTAAAAGTTGCCCCACTCACGACGTTCGAAGGCGGTCAGGTCGGCCGGCGTGCGTTGCTCACCGAGCCATTCGCCGACGACCCAGGAGAAGTCCGCGCCGTACAGATCGCGGTTACCGACCTTGAGCAGCTCGCGGGTCATGAACTCGCCGCCATCAACGTTTACCGGCAGGCCGGCAGAGGCCAGGCGGGCACGGGGAATCTCTTCCTTCTGCACCACTTCGCCGGCCATGATCTTGGCTTCCTGCCCCGGGATCTGGTAGCTGGCTTCGATGATGTCGGCAGGCCAGAAGTGGCCCAGGCCGCGGGTGGCGATCACTGCCAACAGACCGAGGGTCATGATGATGGCGATCGATACCGCACCGGCGTTCATCCAGATCCACGGCGAACCGCTCTTGACCCAGGTTTTTAGATTGTTCTGTTTCACGGACATGGTCATTCAGTCCTCAGAGCGAAGCGTACTTGACGCGCAGGCGCTGACGCACCAGCTCGGCCAAGGTATTCATGACGAAGGTAAACGACAGCAGCACCAGGGCGGAGAGGAACAGCACCCGGTAATGGGTGCCGCCGACTTCCGACTCGGGCATTTCCACCGCCACGTTGGCCGCCAGGGTGCGCAGGCCTTCGAAAATGTTCATGTCCATGATTGGCGTGTTGCCGGTGGCCATCAGCACGATCATGGTCTCGCCGACGGCGCGGCCCATGCCGATCATCACTGCCGAGAAGATGCCCGGGCTGGCGGTCAGAATCACAACGCGGGTCAGGGTCTGCCACGGCGTGGCACCCAGGGCCAGAGAACCAAAAGTCAGGCTCTTCGGCACGCTGAACACGGCGTCTTCGGCGATCGAATAGATATTCGGGATCACTGCGAAGCCCATGGCCAGGCCAACTACCAAGGCGTTGCGCTGGTCGAACGGAATGCCCAGGTCATTGCTCAGCCAGCCGCGCATGTTGCCGTCGAACAGCCAGTTCTCCAGGTACCCGCTCATGCTCAGCGAAACCACGCCAACCAGCAGGATGACCGGAATCAGCAATGCAGCTTCCCAACCATCCGGCACGCGCAGACGTATTGACTCAGGCAGGCGACTCCACAGGAATCCGGCCAGCAGAATGCCGATGGGGGTGAATATCAGCAGGCTGAAGATGCCCGGTAGATGCCCCTCCACATAAGGCGCGAGGAACAGGCCGGCGAAGAAACCAAGGATCACCGTTGGCAGCGCTTCCATCAACTCGATGACTGGCTTGACCTTGCCGCGCATGGCCGGGGCCATGAAGTACGCCGTGTAGATTGCTGCCGCAATGGCCAGTGGCGCTGCCAGCAACATGGCGTAGAAAGCAGCCTTGAGGGTACCGAAGGCCAGTGGCGCGAGGCTCATCTTCGGCTCGGCGTCGGTGTTGGCCGAGGTCGATTGCCAAACATAGGCCGGCTTGTCGTAGTTCTCGTACCAGACCTTGCCCCACAGCGAGCTCCAGGAAATTTCCGGGTGCGGGTTGTCGATCAATACGCGTTCGATCTTGCCATTGGCTTCAATCAGCGCACGGTTGGCGCGCGGTGACAGCGCGGCTATGTCATGACCATCCGCGACCTGCTCGACCAGCAGTGTGCGGTGCGCGGTGCTGTGGAAGATGCCCAGATTGCCCTTGTTATCCAGGGCGATGAAGCCCTTGCGGCGCTCTTCCGAGATGATCTGGGTAACCGGGTTGCCGGCCATGGTGAATTCGCGCACGGGCTTGAGCGACGACTTGCCGTCTTCGTCACGCACCATGAACCATTGCTGGATACCGCCGGTGCTGTCGCCGGTCAGCAAGGAGATGCCGCCCAGCAGCGAGGTCGCATAGGTGATTTCGCGAGCGCCGTCGTTGAGCAGCTTGTAGCGACCATTGAGCGCCTTGTTGCGCAGGTCGAACACATCGGCAGTGGCGCGGCCGTTGATCACGTACAGCCAGTGCTGACGGGGATCGATGATCAGTTCCTTGATGGGCTCGGCAATCTGCGGCAGCGACAGGCGCTCCTCACTGACCTCAACCTCACCGGTCATCATGTTTTCTTCGCGGCTCAGGCTCAGCGCCTGCAATTCGCTACCCACGGAGCCAGCGACCAGCAACGTGCCGCTGTTGACGCTCAGGCCCATGTGGTCGAGCGGACGACCTTGCGGATCGATGGTCAGTGGCGCCTCACCGAATGGATAGATGATCGCCGGCGAGATGGTCTTGACGTCATTCGGGTAGGAGATGCGATAGGTGTGCTCGAATACCAGCGCCTGGCCATTGGACAGACCAAGGGCGACCCGGTGGCTCCCCGGCTGATCTTCACCCACAGACACCACTTCCACGCCGGCCGGCAGTGGCAGCTCGACACTGTTCAACGCCTCCATGCTCTTGGCATCGAAGAACTGAATCTTGCCGTCACGCCCGAGGCGCATACCGACCTGGTTCTGCTCTTCGAGCGCCATCAGCAATGGCGTGCCGGCATCGGCCAACCAGGCGGGCTGAATGGCGTCACGCTTTTCCAGATCGGCGCCCTGGAACATCGGCAGCACGACATAAGCGAGGTAGAAGAAGATCAGCGTGATGGCGCCCAGCACGGCCAGGCCGCCGATCGACACGCACCAGCGTGCCAGGCGGTCCTTGAAGGCGCGTATACGCCGCTTGCGTTGCAGGGCCGGGGTATTGAAGTCCAGCCCGAGGGAATTTGGAGAGGCGGTCATGGGTTCACTTGCCAAGTCATTCATAGTGGAGAGCGTCTCTGCGCGGCCATGAGCGCGCCGTATTTTTCGTCTGTTTCACGAACCCGGCCAATCTAGCCTGCTTGTGTGACAGAAAAGTTACAGCAAGGTGACGCAGCGAAGCCCGCCACTCCAAAGGAGAGGCGGGCTGCGAGACTGCTTAGAGCAGTGGGCTTACAGGCCCAGCTCCTTACGGGTCTTCTCGACCACTTTGGCAGGCAGCGGGATGTAGCCGTCCTTGACCACGACATCCTGGCCCTGCTTGGACAGGATCAGCTTCAGGAACTCGGCATCCAGCGGGCTCAGCGGCTTGTTAGGCGCCTTGTTCACATAGATGTAGAAGAAGCGAGCCAGCGGGTATTTGCCGGACAGAGCGTTGGTTTCGTTGGCTTCCTCGACTTCACCCTTCTTGTTGACCAGGGGAACGGCGCGGACGCTGGCAGTGCGATAGCCGATACCCGAGTAACCGATGGCGTTGACGGTGCTGGAGATCGATTGCACCACGGAAGCCGAACCTGGCTGCTCGTTGACGTTGGACTTGAAGTCACCTTTGCACAGAGCTTCTTCCTTGAAGTAGCCGTACGTGCCGGATACCGAGTTGCGACCGAACAGCTGGATAGGCTTGGCCGCCCACTCGCCGGTCAGGCCAACTTCGCCCCAGGTTTTCAGTTCCTTGGGTTCACCGCACAGACGGGTGCTGGAGAAGATCGCGTCGACCTGCTGCATGGTCAGTTGCTTGATCGGGTTGTCCTTGTGCACGAACACGGCCAGGGCGTCGATGGCGACCGGGACAGCAGTCGGCTTGTAGCCGTACTTCTGCTCGAAGGCCTGAATTTCGCTGTCCTTCATGGCGCGCGACATCGGGCCGAGGTTGGCGGTGCCTTCAGTCAGCGCGGGTGGCGCCGTGGAAGAACCAGCAGCCTGAATCTGGATGTTCACGTTTGGATAGGACTGCTTGTAGCCTTCCGCCCACAGAGTCATCAGGTTGGCCAGCGAGTCGGAACCGACGCTGGACAGGTTGCCCGATACGCCCGACGTCTTCTCATAGGTCGGCAGAGCCGGATCGACAGCGGCAACCGCGTTGGCAGTTGCAACGCCCGCTGCAACAAATGTCATGGCCGCCATCAAACGCTTCAGTTTCATGCCTTGCTACTAGCAGAGTGGTAATCATTGGAAGGCTGGCTTGCCGTAGTCGTAGCGCCCGGTCTACCGCCTTCTCACGATTTGGGTCGTGTTGGGTGTTGGTTGGAACGGGGCCCAGTATCGTCAGCCGGTGTGACCACTCTATGTACGTAATATGACAGTTGGATGACGGCGATGAGGGGCTTCTAAAAGTTAGAATCCGGGTGCACACGCGCCTGCAACGCGCTAAGGTCGCGGTGCGACTACCCAGTCGGTATACTTTCCCAGCCCGCATTCTTGGGCCCACCAACGCGCCGCGAGCCGTGAATAGATGAAAGATTTGGAACAGGAAGACCCGATACCGCAGGGCGATCTGGCATTGCAGATCACCGCACTGCCTCGTGAGACCAACGGTTTCGGCGACATCTACGGCGGCTGGCTGGTTTCGCAGATGGACCTGGCTGGCACCGCGATGGCGAGCAAGGTCGCTGCGGGTCGCGTGGCCACCGTGGCCATCGACCGCATGGCCTTTCTGGTTCCGGTCGCCGTTGGCGCACAGCTGTCATTCTATACGCAGGCACTGGAGATCGGCCGCAGCTCGATCCAGATGCTGGTCGAAGTCTGGAGTGATGACCCGCTATCCAGCGAATGGCGCAAGGTTACCGAAGCGGTATTCGTGTTTGTCGCCATCGACGGCAGCGGCCGCACTCGCGCAGTACCTGCTCGACGCTAGCGACGACCGCCCAGGCATTGAACGGGCTGTGTGGCCGCCCTGTCGGCAAGCGCAGCGTGACGCCGGCATTCGCTCAGCGAGGGTCTAGCGACCTTGCCCGAGCAATTCACCTATCCGCGAACGATCCGCCGCGAAGCTGCTTTCAGCCTTCTTGCGCATCGCCTGATGCCGTTCGATTTGCTGCTTGAGGCGGACCTGCTCATCGCGCTGACTGACAATCTGGCCAAGCAACTGCTCGGGCACCTGGCGCCCGGCGCGCTCCTGATCAGCTGCCTGTTTCTGCAGGTTGGCTTGCTGCAGACGAGCAGCCTGCAAATTGCCCGTGGCCACACCGATCAGCCCGTCCAGTTCGGCCAGCTTGCGGGCGCGAGCACGATCAACGTCCTCGGGGCTGCTGTACAGCCGCAGTAACTGGGCATCCGACTTGGCACGTTCGCGATCGGCCAGCAGCTTCTGCAACTCCTCGGGCGTCGGCGCTGGCGGCACCACGCGTACCACACGGCCCTGGTCGTTGAGCACCTCATAACCCTTGGCAATGAACTCGCTAGGCACGCCCTGACGGTCGATCACCGTGACGCCCTGGGCATTGGTATATCGATACATCTCGGTGGCGCCCACCCACAGGGGCAGCAGCAGGCCGAGCCACAGGGTACGACGCAGGACGGGCGATCTGGACATGGACGCGCTCTCTCGGCTTGCCGGGTCAGATGCCGTATTCGGCTCGATAGGCCTCGACAGCAGGCAGGAATTGCTTCAGTTCAGCATCATCGGCCAGATATTCCAGCACCTGCTGCAGCGAAACGATGCTCACGACGGGAATGCCGAAATCGCGCTCCACCTCTTGAATCGCCGACAACTCGCCGCGGCCACGCTCCTGACGGTCCAGCGCGATCAATACGCCTGCCGCCTGAGCGCTCTGCGCCTGAATGATCTGCATCACTTCGCGAATGGCAGTACCAGCGGTGATCACATCATCGATGATCAGCACTCGGCCGTTGAGCGGAGCGCCAACCAGAGTGCCGCCTTCGCCGTGATCCTTGGCTTCCTTGCGGTTGAAACACCAGGGCAGGTCGAGATCATGGTGCTCGGCCAGCGCCACGCCGGTACTGGCTGCCAGCGGAATACCTTTGTAGGCCGGACCAAACAGCACGTCGAATTCGATACCACTGTTCACTACCGCGGCGGCATAGAAACGTCCAAGACGCGCCAATGCCAAACCGCTGGCAAACAAGCCGGCATTGAAGAAGTAAGGACTGACGCGCCCCGACTTCAGTGTGAACTGGCCGAAGCGCAAGACGCCTCGCTCGATGGCAAAACGAATGAAATCGCGCTGATACGTTTGCATGAATGACCCTGAGGCGGCACTGGATGTGGCTTGGAATTACTAAATGGCGTCTAGCTCAGGTATCATACACGCACGTGTTTTTGGGGGCCATTTATGCGGATCATTAGTGTGAACGTGAATGGTATTCATGCTGCAGTCGAGCGCGGTTTGCTCAGTTGGCTGCAAGCACAGAATGCCGACGTGATCTGCCTGCAGGATACCCGTGCCTCCGCCTTTGAGCTGGACGACCAAGCCCTCCAACTGGATGGCTATTTCCTCTATGCCTGCGATGCAGAAGTGCCGAGCCAAGGTGGCGTGGCGCTCTACTCGCGGTTGCAACCCAAGGCGGTAATCAGCGGGCTCGGCTTTGAAACAGCCGATCGCTACGGGCGCTACCTGCAGGCAGATTTCGACAAAGTGAGTATCGCCACGCTGCTGCTGCCATCGGGCATGGGCGGTGACGAGAACCTGAATCAGAAATTCAAGTTCATGGACGATTTCTCCAAGTACCTGGACAAGCAGCGCCGCAAGCGCCGTGACTACATCTACTGCGGCTCGCTGTATGTCGCCCATCAGAAGCTGGATGTGAAGAACTGGCGCGACTGCCAGCAATCGCCCGGCTTCATGGCGCCCGAGCGTGCCTGGATGGACGAGATCACCGGCGCGATGGGTTATATCGACGCCGTACGCGAGGTCAATCGCGAGGCTGACCAGTTCAGCTGGTGGCCGGATAACGAACAGGCTGAGATGCTCAACCTGGGTTATCGCTTCGACTATCAGTTGCTCACCCCGGGCATGCGCCGTAGCGTACGCACCGCGCGCCTGCCGCGTCAGCCACGCTTCTCGCAGCATGCGCCGCTGATTGTCGACTACGACTGGACGCTCACCGTCTGATCATGATGTAGCCGATGCCACCATTGAAACGCCCCGACCTGTTCGGGGCGTTTTCATGTGTGCGGCTGTATGGGGAAAATCGCCAGCAACTGTGGCGTGTCAGCCAGGACCATCCGCGCTAGCCTGCGAATCCGCATTCCACCACCATACAAGGCCGCGCATCATGACACCCAAGGACATTCTGCTGGCAGCCGTGGTGATCGTTGCCTGGGGCGTCAACTTCGTGGTGATCAAGGTCGGCCTGGAAGGCGTACCGCCGATGCTGCTTGGCGCGCTGCGTTTCATGCTCGCCGCGTTCCCGGCCATTCTCTTCATACGCCGCCCGAACATGCCGTTGCGCTGGCTGCTCGCGTACGGCCTGACCATCTCGCTGGGCCAGTTCGCCTTCCTGTTCTCGGCCATGTATGTCGGCATGCCTGCGGGCCTGGCGTCGCTGGTATTGCAGGCGCAGGCGTTCTTCACGCTGGGTTTCGCTGCCTTGTTCATTGGCGAGAGAGTGCGCCGCAGCAATCTGATCGGGCTGATGATCGCTGCGGCGGGGTTACTGCTGATCGGCAGCGAAAGCGGCCGCAGCTTCACTCTGGCCGGCTTCGTACTGACCCTGTGCGCAGCGGCCATGTGGGGACTGGGCAACATCGTCACCAAACGCGTTGGCCAAGTGAATCTGGTCAGCCTGGTGGTATGGGGCAGCCTGATTCCACCGCTGCCCTTCCTGGCGCTGTCGCTGATGCTGGAAGGACCTGAGCAGATAGAAACGGCGCTGCGCAACATTTCTCTCAACTCGCTGCTGGCCATCGCCTACCTGGCGTTCATCGCCACCCTGCTCGGCTACGGTTTGTGGAGCCGCTTGCTGTCGCGCTACCCGGCCAGCCAGGTTGCGCCCTTCTCGTTGCTGGTGCCGGTAATCGGCCTCAGCTCAGCCTGGCTGCTGCTTGGCGAAGGCCTGAGCACTGCGCAATGGATCGGGGCTGGGGTGGTGATGCTCGGCTTGCTGATCAACGTTTTCGGTGCACGCCTTCTGCGGCAATTGCGCGGCGCTACCGCCTGATCGACGGCCACCCGGACCCGTAGCCTGGGTAGAGCGCCGCGAAACCCGGGGAGCAGTTTTCGCTAAAGCCGCGGAACACAGCCGAGATTGCCCTCTGCACATCGCTGCGCTCAGTGACAGGCTACGAAAGTGTGCCCGGGCGCCGCTCAGTCGACCCGCTCGAACTTCAGGTCCCATACCCCATGCCCCAGGCGCTCACCGCGGCGCTCGAACTTGGTCACCGGGCGTTCAGCCGGGCGCTCTACGCAGCGGCCGTCGGCGGCCCGGTTGCGATAGCCGGGAGCGACGTTCATCACCTCCAGCATGTGTTCGGCATAGGCCTCCCAATCGGTGGCCATGTGCAGCACGCCGCCCACCTTGAGCTTCTGCCGCACCAGCTCGGCAAACGCCGGCTGGACGATGCGACGCTTGTGATGACGCGCCTTGTGCCACGGGTCCGGAAAATACAGCAACACACGGTCCAGGCTGGCATCGGCTACGCACTGGCGCAGCACTTCCAGCGCATCGCAGCTGTATACGCGAATATTGCTGAGGTTCTGAGTCATCACCCCGTTGAGCAACGCGCCGACTCCCGGCTTGTGCACTTCCACGCCAATGAAATCCTGCTCAGGCGCCGCTGCCGCCATGTCCAGGGTGGAATGACCCATGCCGAAACCGATCTCAAAGGTGCGCGGTGCCTGGCGACCGAATACCGCGTCGAAATCCCGAGCACCATCGGCCAGCTCCAGGCCGAACTTCGGCCAGCCCAGATCGAGGCCGCGCTGCTGGCCTTCGGTCATGCGGCCGGCGCGCATCACGAAACTCTTGATCGCGCGCATGTGCCGTGGGGTTTCGTCGGCGGGGGTTTGTTCGATATCGCTCATGGGGGTACTCAGCAACGCAGGCGTTAAATGGATAAAGGGAGAACCGTTGTACAACGATCTGGCGAGCCAGAGCCGTGCAAGGCCTAGGCGGCCCCGCGAAAACAGGCGAGGAATGGTCAGGAGTCGCAGGCGACTGTACTGTTGTACATGAGCTTTCCTAGTCTGTTTTCAACGCCGCAGGGCCGACGCGCAGCTGATCATGGACGACTTAGCGAATCACGCCGTCGAGGGGCGACGAGGCGCTGGCATAGAGCTTCTTCGGCATACGCCCGGCCAGGTAGGCCAAACGGCCCGCTTCGATGGCGTACTTCATCGCTTGGGCCATCAATACCGGGTGCTGGGCGTGGGCGATGGCGCTGTTCATCAGCACCGCTTCGCAGCCGAGCTCCATGGCAATGGTGGCGTCGGACGCGGTACCCACGCCGGCAT
>Ga0265797_10005501_pt1 | contig 18461 bp, 17 predicted proteins | sample P2T30metagenome_FD_192433 | JGI IMG/M metagenome (GOLD analysis project Ga0265797, IMG submission 192433) | Plant litter microbial communities from East Loma Ridge, Irvine, California - P2 T30 | ecosystem: Environmental > Terrestrial > Plant litter > Unclassified | place: USA: California... | reverse complement strand
TAGAACCGATACTACCTCGCGTAGCAACACAAGCGAATTGATGAGAGACCAGTATAAAAAATCTTGTCACTCCGAGCCCGTAAAGGGCGAAGTGAGGTTGCGTGCTCGCAGCGAAGTGGGTCTTATGTGTGTAGATGCGTCTGTTGGAGAGAGACGATTGGGTCGCCAAGTACGGGTGGATACGGAATTCATTTGTTGGCGGCTAAGAATTGCGGAGTCAAGCATCACGACATCTTGAAGAAGACATTCTCGACACCTTGGCTGCAATGCTTGCCGTCTTGTCCTGGCAAATGTTGAGAAAAGGTCGTGGAGGTCTTGAGTGTTGTTGGAGCAAGCCTCGGCCCATATTCTTTTGGATGACAATCGAAATGGCAAGGGCGAAATTACGCGATTGGGAAGGGTTCTTAGCCGGGGTTTATCCGTGGTATACTTTATGACTGTCCCTGAGCCGTTGGCGAACGTTGGCCTGCGAGGTGTTCGCTTTCATGGCTGAAACACACACTGAGGATGGTGTAGAAGTTGTGGCGGGGACATGGAGGATCAAAGGGTGAGTACTCAGGTGAAAAATCACTCAAACTTGCCTGCTGAGGTGTCTCGTCAGTGGTGCTCCAGTCATGCCGTCTTAGTAACGTGAGTAGGCTCAAAAACTTTCAGGAGCGAGGCCGGACATGCGTGTTTCGAAGGCGTATCGCGATGTTTAATGTGTGGTCGAAGACGCAGTGTATGCTTAGTTAGACTAGCAAGGTAGCAAGTCGACGATCTTGCTGTCACGAAAGTAGACATGTGGTGTATGATCTTCGATCGGCGGCCCGGAGGATCGACTGCATTGGACTAGGCGCTGAAGAATTTGCCTAAAACACTGGCGACAAAGCTATAACGTTGCCGAGTGCCGCAGTCTTCAGCGTCTATTGACCCGGGCCGAAAGCCATGTTTGTGGCATGCTGTATCTTGCCCGCGGCGTTCTGTTTCCTTTGCCCTGAAGAGCTGTTACCCGCGGCATAGTCAAGAGCCCAGGGCTTATCACCACAACAGTCACATCTCCTAGCGTGTGCCATAAGGCGAGAGAGTACATCATGTACATGGCGATGAGCGGGAAATGCCCACGCTAGACCCACGCGTGAGCGGAATGAGGGCGCCACGATGGAGGCGGTGGTGGTACCGGAGATGCCTTCAATCTTGTACCGGCTGTCACAACCTACAGACACCATTGGATTGCGGGGTGCTGCGAACGCTTGGTCCTTGGTCTCCAAAGGCTATCGGAAGGCCAGACTCTATTAGGAGGTAGTATTTACTACACATCGGCCGAAGCCTGGCGTTAATATGAAGCCTGCCGGCGGCACTCCTCGACGACGAAGATCCATCGCGCCACCACAATGCGTGATCACTCGAAAGGCAGCGAGACGAATACAGAACGACGCAGATCACGGGACAAGGAGCGAAGAGGCAGGCAGCCACGCCAAAAAGTCTCCTCTGCTGACCGGAAGCGCGTCGCCCAAGCGTGTCTTCTCTGCAAAAGACGCAAGCGAAAATGCGATTACGCCGACGGCGCAGGCTGCACGCCTTGCCGAATGAACGGAAGTGAATGTATCGTGGAACCGCCAGAAAAGCCCAAGCGTATGCGACGGTTGGAGACAGATCTAACGTCAGTCGATCCCTCCTCAATGAAGTGCCTTTTCGCAGCTGACAAAGACAACATAGAGATCTAGCATCAAGTGACATTGCGGAAAAGTTCAACTCGGTCTTTCCAGAGCAGTCGTTGAACAGCGCGCAGGTGGAGTATCTTTTTGATCTCGTTGCAGCCGGGAGGAAAACCGAGGGATCAAACCATGGTACTTGGAAAGCTAGCTCTTGAGTTGATGCGGCAAGTAGACTGATGATTCAAGGTGGCGACACTTCTCCGGACGATTCGCGCGCAGAGACCGGCAGTGTAGATGATGCCTCAAGACGAGGCTCTGTTCAGGTATCTCAAAGATTATAACACACTTGGTGAATGACCCTTCATACTGACATGTGTACAGCGGGGCTACGATCCTTGCGATGTGCCAATTCAAGACATGATACATCAGGCACTCGCAGCATTTCCGAACAGACACGACGCCGAGAAGCTGATGGATAGTCTATTCCTCTACGCAGAAGCCAACTACTACTACTTTGACGAAAGAGATCTCCGCGCTCGCATACAGCGGCTTTACGACAGGCGATGGCAGGCTGATGTCAACGACCTTGACTCCATTGCTTTGGCGCTCGCGTCATTTGCTTTGGGAAGCCAATTCACGGAATTCAACGGTATCTCGCTGCAAGTTGCAAAAACCTCAGTCAACGACCAGCTTCCCGGAGCGAACTTCATATATCATGCGGAGCGGATCATTCCTCTAGTGATGACCAGCTGCTCAATTGAGAGCCTTCAGTGCTGCCTACTGGTGGCAATCTGCTTGTTGCCCACGGAGGGGCCCAAAGCGTCATATATTTATTTGAGCATTGCGCTCAAAATTGCCATCAGTCTTGGTTTACATCGCGCAGATCCAACGCTGGACAGATCACCTGTCGATGAGACTCTGCAAAGAGTGTTCTGGACAACGTATGTGATCGAAAGGTAAGACCAACGTCGGGGCGTGACCAAAAGGAGGCCCGTGGCTGACAACAATCATCTACAGGCGCATTGCCGTTGCTCTAGCATTTCCTCAATCCTTAACAAGGCAGGAAATCACATGTGCTCTTCCGACATGGACGGGTGATCTGAACACACCGGAATCCATACGCTTAGCCAGACTTCGAGCTAGCGTCGATCTCACTCATCTTTTAGACGAAATCATCAACGAACAGTAGGGCTTGATCGCTGTATGACAAACTCTGCACGGAAGATACTGACAAAGAATCAACAGAGCAAGGCCATCCAACGCTGCAAACATTCCGCAACGACTGCAAGAGTGGAATGATAGGCTTCCCAAAGCTCTGAGTGATCTGCGCATAGAGTTTCCCAGGGCGAATGCGCATCTCCGGTTCCAATACCATGTGGTTTGGATGCAGCTTGGGCAAGCAGGTCTGATCCAAAGAGTCCGCAGGAACCTAGGCCTGAGCGCAAAACTCGGTTTCCTCGTCATAGGGCAAGAGGGCGATGCCGATGGCCACGAAATCTCATCGCAAGCAGTCAAATCTGCTTACACGATAGTCGCGATCATCGACTATCTCAGGACTCGCGAACAGCTCGCCCAGTTCTCATACACCGACTTCTTCGCTTGCGCCTATGCGACCGTCGTCATAATACTACACAGTTTCCTGGACCCTATGCCCGAGGCCGCCCAACGAGTCTCTGTCGCAATCACAGCCCTACGAGATATGGCCTCGGGAAACTTGAAAGCAAAAGCAGGCCTCCAATATATCGAAAGCCTACTCCCGCGTGTCAGCCACGCCCTAAAAACCCTACGAGGCGGATCGACGCGACAATTTGCTTTTGACGAAAGATCACCAAAAGATATGGCGCCACAATTCGCGACGAACGCAACGTGCTCGGCTGGAGGTGACGCCGGAATGCGCACCGCGTCGAGCACGCCAGCGGATCTCTCGTTTGACACTACGCAGCAAGCGTACGGGCACCTTGCGACGATTCAGTTTTTCCAGGAGGTTGGGGAACTGCTGGAGAACCTTGACGCTGATCCGCATAATCTGAAACAAAGCACGCTGAGGTATGTTCCATGAACTATTTAGGTGCATTTTTTTCCCAGACACGCGCTTCAGATATATCAAAAAGTGACGTTTTTTTCTGCGTTTTTTGGATACACTGTTTTAGGATATTGTATACTACTTTTTGTATGATTGGTGATTGATCTTGTCTTGAATTTTGAGTCGGCATGCTTGAAGTCGATATTTTACAAGTCAGTGCACGCTGAGTCAGTTCATCGATTCCTTCCGTCTGGGCTTTCTTGGTGGGCTGTCGACAGGGCTCCGAATGCTTAAGGTTTGTGGACAAAAGGATGATGGCGATCCCTCTGAATCGTGGTGTAGAACTGTGACTTGACCGTTGTTTCAAGATAGCCCTACTCCGAGTTTCCCGATACACCTCCGCAGCTGTGAAACCTTGTACCGCATCCGGGTACCAGCACCCGCAGCGTGATACACCAACGGTCTCTGCATGACCTTCAGAAAACGCCCCTGGGCCCTAGACAAGCAGAGACAAAAAGGCTCTTTGTATCCGGCAGCCATGATATATAACCTGCCAAGCGCCTTCGTTCGTCTTGAGACTTGGCTGGGACAGGGACTCGGAACGATTTCTTTTCATCATGGCTTACGCTTCATCGGACAAACAGGGAAGCAGTTCTTCTTCGCATGCTCAAGAATACGACCTGAAAGAGCAATTCACCGAGGACACGAGATATGACAGCAAGGGTAGCGTCAGGAACGCCCCTGCACCAATCGAGCCTCTTGGAAAGGCCATCCGCAACAACTATAGGCTTGTGGCCTGGTGTCTCGCCGCGTTGACTGGTCTCCTTCTCTACGGTTACGATTTCGTCATCGTCGGCAACATCACATCTTTGCGAGCTTTCCAGCGCGATTATGGCCACGTCTTCGAAGGCCACCTAATCATTCCTTCGTCATGGTTTGCTCTGTGGAAAGCTGCCAGCCCTCTCGGCACTATGGCTGGCGCTGTCATCGGAGGTTCCTTCTCTGACCGATTCGGAAGACGAGCGTCGATGGCAGCTGGCTGCATCATCTGCGCTATCGGAGTGGGAGGATGTGTTGGATCCGCTTACACTGGCACCCTTGCCCATCGCCGCGGCGTGTTCCTTGGTGCGAAGCTCGTGCAGGGACTCGGTATTGGCCAGACTGCCAGCGCTGTCCAGACCTACGCTTCTGAGATTATCACGCCGAGACTGCGCGGACCGATCATGTCGATGGTTCCTCTGCTCACTTTGATCGGCCAAGTCATTGGAGCCGCTGTCATTGCAGCTCAGAGCGGAGTCGCGACCAAATACGCATACGTCACCCCGATGCTGTCTATGCTGGCATTTACGATCCCGCCTTTCCTCGCAGCGATATTCATGCCCGAGAGCCCGGTGTGGAGTGTCGACAAGAGCAAGACGCCTGCCGCTGAGCGCGCTCTGATTCGTCTCCGTGGACCGAATGCAGACACCAGCGATCTTTTGGCAACGATCAGAGCTTCGGTCATGACCGAGCACCGAAGCCGAACTACATACATGGACTGCTTCAAGGCAGCCGAGCGAAGACAGACTCTGCTGGTTATGATCGCTTACACCTCGCCGCAATTCTGGGGTCTGACGCTGCTCTCGAATGCAAGCTACTTCCTCCAGGTTATGGGAATGGGCGAGCGCGCGAGTCTTCTCGTCGTTGTGGTGGGAATCTTGCTCGGCATCGTGGGCAACATCGGAAGTGTCTGGACGATTTCAAGCGTTGGGAGGAGGAAGCTTGTGCTGACCGGTCTTTCTGTGACAACGGCCCTGTGGCTAGGTGTCGGCATCGCGAACTGCTTCGCGAATGGAACAACCCTTTGGTAAGCACACATTCCTTTCGTGACTCAAGACGAGACAAAACTAACAAGCGCAGGTTCACGACTGGTGCATGCATGGCCATCATTCTCATCTGTGGACTCAGCGTCTGGCCCGCCTACTACGCCATCGGAGCAGAAGTCTCTTCTCTCCACCTGCGAGCCAAGTCCCAAGGTCTGGGCTGGGGCGTCAACGGCGCCACCACGACACTTTTCGCCATCATCCTGCCATACATGTACAACATCGATGCTGGAAACCTCCAGGGAAAGGTCGGATTTGTTTACTTCGGACTGAGCGCACTGTGTCTCCTTGCTTCTTGGTTCTTGGTGAAGGAGACGAAGGATCTTTCACAGGAGGATATTGATAAGCTGTACAAGCGTGCAGCAGCAAACGATGGAAGTGTGGCGGCTTGAAATTGGGGAAATTAGCTAATGTCGATAATGTGTAATTACGACCTTTTGTATAATAGTTATGTAGTCAATCAAGACGGGAGATGGGTTGAGCGGCTGCGCCGCTCAATTCCTCCATTCAAAGAACTCTCTAAACTCCCCACACGCTTTTAGCCTCCCCAGTGTCTCGACATCATATTGCAACATCACCTCTATCCCATTCCCATCTCGATGCCTCGGTGGCCAAATGAAGCACCTCCCGTCTGGCTTGCCGTCAGGTTTGCCGACCGTGAACCTCGAAGCCTTACTGCAGCCGAGCAATGTGCCGAAATCGATGTGGTTGAACTTAGCTCCGTGTAGACACACGATCAGCATGTCGGGGCCTGGCCAGCGGTCGACGTTCCATGTCAACGAGGTCGCCTTGTCCATCTGGTTGAGCGGGCCCACGAGGCGGCGCACGGCAGTCGAGTCAACGGCCACGATGGCTTGCTTAATGCGATAGGAGGCGATGGACAGAGGACGCAAAACTGCAGATTGCTCACGGGCGGCGGTAACGTGCGCTGGTTCGAAGATCTCGGTGGCGAGATTGGCTGTGATTGATGGTTCGTCTGTGTCCAGTACCAGAGCAGAAAGTGGTAGATGATTTGAAGCGATAGAGGGCTCTTTGAAAAATTGGCGGGTCGGCATTCTCGCTACCTGTGTATAGATTATGTCAGTGGCCACGGAGAGGCTTGCAATATGTAAACCATGAGACTCACTGCGTTAGGCTCCGAAAGATTGCCCCAATACACGGGCGAGCATATTGGATTCCTCATCTTTGAGCGAGTATTGACCGTGACTAAGAGCTTTGTCTCAGGATATCGTTCACAATCTATAATCCTTGCTTTGACCACGTGCTTCCATAGAAAAGCGGAGACGGCCTCGGTCATACTTGGGCCACAATCAGCGTCAGTGGAAAGCCTCTGTGTTAGCTCTTTGAGCTTGTGTTCGGAAATGAAGTATGTAGCAAACTGCACTGGTGGGCTCAGCTTCGGATCGTAGTCGCAGGGGTTCAGGAAGGCATCGTGATTTTGCACTAGTTTCCAGTCTGGGAACTGGTCGAGTTCGGCGTCTGCTTCAGGGTCGATTACTTGATTTCGATCGAGGAAGCTGATAGCCGCATCCGTGAGAGGATTTGGAATTTGGCCAGCTGTGGCGGCAGAGATGTGTTCTGCAAGGATGGAGTAGAAGAGGAAATTGCCAGTACCGTCACAGATGGTATGCTAAAGTGCTGCATGTCAGTCAAGTAATTGCCGGAAATTTCTCAAAGCTGTACATACATGGAGACAGCCTGCGAGTATTAACCCGCCTTCGATGAAGTTTGCCTGCATGGCAAGAGTGGGCAGGCATACTTGACCAGGGAACTCTGTTCTGGCCAGTACATGGCCTTGGGGTAGGCTTTGCAGTGGGAAGTGATCGCGCTCCAGGTCATCAAAAGTGCCAGACGTCCATTGCACGTCTGATTCGTTTCGGGTGAAGTCTTTCATGGTGATGGTAGCGCCCGAATCGTCATGCAAGCGAAGTTCCAATTCATTGCGATTGCCCTCAGACTCGCAGATACAATACATCAGATTGGGGATTTGCTGGACAGTGGTGTGGAAGCCTTGTTCTAGGACACGATACACCGAAGCATTGTCCGTGTTCTAAGGTAGACGAAAGAAGAAGTAAGAGGCGACATAGTCTCTTGGAGCGATCTGATCGATCACGTTCGGCTGCGTCGTTTGTCCGAGTATAGTCGGGCATGGTCTGACGGTCGTGGTTACTGTATTCATGTCGTGCTTACGGCTGGCAAGAGATAGATTTACCAAGAGTCTAGACGGGTGAAGACAGTGCAGCGAAGAGTACGAAGAGCTAATCTTACCACAATATGAGAATCCTACCATCTTGTACGTCGGGCACTCGTGATGCCACGGCAAGCCGATACTGCCATTGTAAGTGCAGTCGACCCCTCACGACTTGCACAATGCTTTGGAATGCTCGTATAAACGCCAACCAGCAAATTGTGGGCTATGATACCATGGAACGATAGGCAAGACTACCAGATTCTTGTGAAGAAAGTCGACCCAGGCTTGCCAAGGCGCTGGACCTCGTCAACAATACGCGAGATGTGTACAATGAGTCTCTGTCCGTTCGCAGCGGGCCTCCAGAAAGCGGTTGAGGTGGTGCGGCGTACCCACAACTTGCAAATAACACATCGGCCACCATGGCGGTTTCGTGAGCTGAACCAGTGGCCGTTGCTGTCGCGCGAGTACTGAGGGCTGATCGGCCGGCGCGTGACCGAGATGGGATGGTCCGCGGAGCTGCACGTTTCACCTGTTTGGCGAGCCGTGGTGGAGCTAAGCTCAAGGAGGTCCCGAGGAACTGGTTTCTACACGTCGAATCCGATATCAAGGATGTCGTACCTTGTGGGAGTGGTGGTCAGGTCGTGTCCATGATCAGGTACCTCTCAGACCCCTTTGCCCTCGCATCAGCGGAAAGAAAGAATCGGAAGGGGAATTTCGGCACAACTCCGACCATGTGGAGCTTAATCGCACTTGGCATCTATCACCGTCTCGCTACCTTTTGCTATCAGCATCCTCCTGTTTGCCGGTACAGATTGGTACTGTGTTCACGGATCAGTAAAGACAACGCCAGAGCGACACCCGTCTCCACTAACCCAAAATGTCCTCACTGAGCTTGAAGGTTGCAGTACATCTGGAAATGGTTCGTACAACTTCTTAGTCTACCATCCTGTGGATGGATTTCAATTTGTTTTGCATGAGACTGCTTTCATAGGACAATGACTGCAAGCTTTACTCCTCTCCAATGGTTCTGTCTCTAGACGAACAGACACAGGAAGGCACAAGACCTGTGCTAAGCCTCAGTACCCTGGTTGCCATCTCTTCAGGCCGACAATCGAGTCTCTTTGTGAAGACTACTGTGCCGTCGTCGATCCATAAGGTCGCTGCTATGGCTGATAAACCCGTTGGCTAAGGCCATACGGTGTCGCAAGGCTTTGGCTCATACCCCCACACTGCCTCCCCGCTCGTGAATTAATCCATTGTGCTCGCTGGATCACCTCGAGAATCACAGACCGGCGGTTTCTTTACGAATCGAACAAACTACGATGTCGCTGGTCACCGACGAACCAGCGCCACTGCGATCATCCTCGGCCGGCTCGTCTTGGGTACAGCCTTTACTACCTGTGCAAGCGAGATCATTGCCCTGCTCAGCAATCGAAAACCTCTGCGCAAGAGTATACCCGTCACCAATTTTCTTCTTTCCATTGAAGCCGAATGATGGTCCGCTCCAGCACTATGCCCACTTGGCTCGTGGCCTCAGCAGAGTGTTCAATCAACTCCCATTCCTGGCAGGCCGTTTAAGGCAGGATAAACGCGGCGCATTTAGCATTGAGATTCCAACGTCACCTGAAGCCGGTGCGCGCTTCTACTATGCAGACCTGAGTAAAGACTTCACCTTTCCCAGCTTCCGGGAGCTTCAAGCTGCATGCTTTCCATATGGCGATGGCCAGTTCGACGGTTGTTCTAGACTACGGCCAAACCCCTTCCCAGAGCGCGAAGATGGGTGCCCTGTGATCGTTCCTCAACTCTCGCATGTTCGAGGCGGCTTGATCCTCACATGCTCGTACAGCCACCTCATTGGCGATCTATTGATGTTACCCACGTGGTGCAACAATTGGGCGCTGCAAACACGAGAAGTGGCTTCCGCTGCCGCAGATGGTAGAGCTGAGGTGCCAGCACCGTTTGAATGCGCCGATTATATGATCGATCGTACACGACTCACACCGCCCAACCCTGGTCTCATGAGTTTCGAGGAACTGAAGCACTTATCGAAGAAGATTCCCGACTGGCTTCTCGTCGACCCAACCAACGCCGTCGTGCTTGAGAACATGAGGTCAATCGTACCTCCGGCTTACGTCGAGCCTTCGCAATCAGCAACGGAACAATGACTACGTGCGCCGACCTCAGGAGTCTGGCGCTTCCCTCACGCTTCGCTCAAAGCATTGCACGGCGCTGTCCAGAAAGCTTCCAAGACAGGCACATGAATCTCAACGATGGACGTCTTGACAGCTTATCTCTGGGTACGCATGTTCAGAGCAAAGTATGCTCCATCATCGGCTGCAAGTAACGGCGCACATGCCCCCAAGCACTCCGAAATCGTATATGCAGGAGATGTGCGCCGGCGTCTTGATCTTCCTCTCCCCAAAGACTACCTCGGTGCAGCCGTTGACCTATTCCGCTGCTCTGTCAAAACTTCCAAGCTTGTCTCTCCAAAAACCGAAGCGCAGGAACTTGCTAGCATCGCAGAGCTTGCTACTGCAATCCGGAAGTCGAACGCCAACTGGGACGAGGCAGACTACATGACGCTCCTCTCGTTGTCTCAGCGTACACCATTCTCACCAGGATTCGTACCGAGAGGTCCGATTGACGTGCTGGTGACAGACCACTCGCGTGGTTCGAGCGTGCTTGAGGCTGACTGGGGCTGTGGCTTGGGTTCTCCTGTTGGTTATCGCGAGCCTTACCTAGGCCGCGAGCCGCCCGAAGGCGAAGTCACGATCATGCCCAGGTATAGGAACGGAGACTTGGAAGTTATGGTTAGCGCAGAGAGGGTCGTGCTTGATAGATTGAGGCAGGATGTTGATTTGGGTATGAGAAGTGAGGTGGCTTTTGTTTTACACAATGTAGTCGCTGAGAAGAAGAGGAGGGATGCAAAGGCTAAGATGTAAATCGGTAGCATTATGTAGGTATAGTTGTATTTAAAGAGATGCTCGACTGCAGTAAAAATTGGAATGAGTCCGTCAGGTGTGCTTTGGAGGAACCCAGCAAGTACGACCAGAGTTCCGGACTACTTTTGTTTGGTGGTCTCATGAGCCCTGGCGTAGGCTTTGCTGACCAATGCCGCATCGTTCAGACCTGATGCCTTCTTCACCACTGAGTCGAACACCTTTCGGGGACCAATAGCGTTCAGCAACCACACCAAGAGCGCATTCGTACCCTTCCAGATGTAACTACTGGGTGCAGTAGCCAAAACCTCGCGAACGACTTGCTTCGCGAAGGGCCCAGGTTTGATAGAATCGCGTGCATGATCTGTCGACCTGGCCTTGACCTTAGGTTCAAAGTCGATGTATAGGCTGTTCTTCCCGAATTGGACGTTGTCTGGCACCATGAGTGAGGTTGACACCTGTGCCATGAATAGTGTAAGAACTTTGATGCCCAGTGGTTCGAGCTCGAGTCGGAGGGTGTCGGAGTACGACACCACGGCGGCTTTGGTCGCGTTGTAGCCGGATCCGAACGCCATCGGGAGCCTTGAAAGGACGGAGGCGACGTTGACTACTACTGGAGCGGGTGCGTTGTCCGAGACTGCGGCGAGGAGGAGAGGGCTGAATGCTGTGACCATGTTGAATAGGCCGAAGACGTTGGTGTCGAACATCTGTCTCACGCGTTTGGGATCGGCTTCGATTGCTGGGGCTTCGTATACTAGGAAGGTGGTCAGTCAAATCTGACTTTAGCAGCTTATTACTACGTTCGTTATGCATGGGGGTATAGCGACACGGAAAATAGCAGGATGAAAGACTTGCGGACTCCGGCGTTGTTGTACAACACATCGAGCTTGCCGTTCGTAAGACTCGTGATCTCAGCCTTAAGTCTGTCGATGCTTTCTTGAGAGGTCACATCAAGAGTAAACACTTCGATCCCAGCAGCAGATAAGTTGCCGATCGATTTGAGGGATCGCGCAGTCGCAAACACTCTGCAACCTTGCGCTGCGAATTCTAAGGCCAGCGAGTTGCCAGCTCCGCCTTCGGAGCATCTGGTCTGGATGTTAGTGGGCGATCACTGTAATGAGCTTCCATCGTATGAAGGACAGCGCGTTAGGCGAATTGATCATGTACTCACCCTGTGACAAGGACGGTACGTTTCGGTGCAGGCGACATGATGTATGAGCTCGATCTTTCGCTTGAATTGAGTATATTGAAGTGATGGGAAATGAGACGATGCTTGTTGTTCAGAATTGGAGAGAGAGTCGGCTACCTTGAATGTACCCTATATACCTATGCGCAATATCACATGCTTTGTGATGGAGAAGACATTGGAAATGCGCAGACCTTTCTTCCAAATACGATTAGTGATCAGACGCCTTCGTTCGTGCATAGCATCTCGCCCCGATCGAAGCACAGAACCCAACGCGATATCGCGAGATTGGTACTGCGATATGAATGGGTCAATTGGACGCCAGACACTCCATGACGCTATGGTTCCATAGAGAAGATATGGTACTACGCGCAGTACATGGCGATCAATGACGGACGTTGTGTGTTTGTTGTCCGACAGAGGATTTGCTTGGGGAGCTTTCCATTCGATGAAACCCTCCGAAACCTTAAATACTCGGACAGTATTGTTGGCCGACTCGCTTTCGTAAGCAAGCTCGAACAATCTTGAATAATGGTGAGTTTCCGGAGAGAGCGAAGTATGATACTGCACTAGGTAGCTCTCACGAAGGTGCAGTTCCTACAGTGACTAGGGCATGAAGCTATGTAGTGCAACCTAATCGAACGGTCCAATTCGAATAATAAAACGCCTTGATATCAACATTATGGATTGGCAGATGTGGAACATGCCTCGGCTTTTTTGTGAAGCCGGGTCTGTTACTAGATTTATGATCGATCAGGTGAAAGCGATGGCTACTGTGCATCTCATTGCATGCCTGCTAGGAGATGAATTAGGTGACATCAGATGCGTGCGATTGACAAGTTCGTGCGAGATACACAGTTCTCGACCCACGTGCCTTGAAGCATCCGAATACCTTATAGACCGCGTTAGCGATAAGTCAATTACAAAGCTGCTGTCCGGAATTGAGATTGAAGAATGTGATGTCGGTCCGGGGTAGATTCTACATAATCGTTCATTGCGGCCCTGCCGAAGATCATCATCGATATATATATCTATACCACAGCAACATCACGCCACATCGCCGCTCGCATCAACACATTCCAGCTGCGGCGTCCTCAATACTCAGTATCGCTCTTCGACTCGCCATAGCCCTCTTTCCTGCCCCAACCCTCAGTAGCATCCAGACCCTTGCTACTAACGTACAAGAAATACGGCTCCTTGAAGTTATCAACGTGGTTGAAGAACCTGCCAAACTCACCCTTCGCCTCCTCCTCAGCAAACATCCTCGCGTAAATCTCCTTGCGCTTAAACGCCTCGATCTTATCATCGTACTTGTCGAAACGGAGCGGTTCGCGCTCGTGCTTGCTCGCCTGCATCGCGTTGTACGAGTCGAAGACCGGGCGCTCGAGCATGAGGCCGAGACCGGGGACTTTGGGGATGGAGTACTTGGCGGCGGTGAAAGAGTGGGCCATGGTCTTGTCGATGTCGCTGCCGCTGCGCACGAGCAGGGTGACCATGCCGATCATTTTGCGGATTTGGTGCATCATGAAACTCTGGCCGTGGACTTTCAGGGAGAGCCATTCGGTTTTTTCTTCTTCGGGGCCGTCGCCGATTAGGATCGGGGTTCGGTTGACTACGAAGGACTTGATGTGTCTGTTTGCGCTGGGATCTTTGAAGGACTTTTGGATGGTGTAGTTGTGGTAGTTGCGCGTGCCGAGGTAGTTGTTCAGTGCTTGTTGCACGCGGTCGATACGGGCTTCTGGGATGCGGTACTGGCGTTTTGCGGCGTTGTAGGCGGCGCGCACGACCTTTGTTGCGGCACGGAGACGCTGTACACGATCTTGGTGCTCCTTATCGATCACAGGCTCCTCGGTCTTGATGGGCTTGGCGTCTTCTTGCGATGCGTCTGCCGCAGCTGGCGTGTCCTCCTGCTTGACCTCGGTCTCCTTCGAAGGCTCGTTGATGATAATGGCGGCGTCCTCAGTCTTTTCCTCCTTGATTTCGCTCGCTGAAGCATCCTCCTCAGCCTTGACGCTTGCACCTGCCTTTACGGGCTCTTCAACATCCGCCTCAGGCTTGGCTGCTGGTGCGCCTGCATCTTCTTCTCCTTGCAGTGCTTTGATGACATCCCCCCTGATATCCTCGTCGATGGTCTCCAGAACAGCCTTGATCTTCTCGTCCTCTACTTGCTCCCAGAAGCCCTTGACTTCTGCCTGTCGGCTGTCGTAACCTTCGCGATCTCCAGTCTCGTCTGCAATGCGCTCAAGATTCTTGGCCAGCCAGCTGCTAGGGTGAGGAGGCAAGAAAGCCAAGGTCGGAATCAGGTATTCGTACCACCGCGAATCGACAGCCTGGTAGCATGAGAAGCTGTTGATAGTGCGCTCGATTCCCCAGACACGGATTTGAGGGTGCAGGTGCTCGTTGATCTTCTCCACAATGTTCTCGTCTTCCACAATCAGCTTCAAGCTGATCATGTTTCCGGCGGCGTGAACGCCCTTGTCTGTTCGCGCACATCGCACAAGCGAAGCCTTCCTCGGATCGTCGGCGTTGGCCTTACCGATGGCGCCGGCTTTGACGAACGCCTTGAACAATTCGCCTTCGATGGTCTCCTCGGTAGGTGAGATTTGCATTCCTTTGAATCCAGTTCCAGAGTAGCCGATCATGACAGCGACCTTGCGCTTTGGCTTACGTCCTTCGGCGTCGATCTCCTCCTTTGAGAATGTGGTGGCATAGTTTGCCTGGTTGCCTCCATCTTCACGCTTTTCCTTATTGGCGGCGGCCTTTGAACGCTTGTCTGGGTCGGAGCGGCTGATGTCAGTCAGTGATCCGTCCATGCATGTATTGTATTGTCTACAAGTAGATATCCTTACAAGTAATCGGCTCTTCCCATATCGACCTTCTTATGTCTCTTATTGTCTCCATCGGATTGTCGTCCTCCCTTGCGACTGCCGTGGCGAAGGCTGCTGTCGGGGAAGTTGCCCTTGCGCTTGCGCTGGTTGTCGCCATTCTTTGAGGCCTGCTCGCTGTCGCCAGCGGGCTGTTGTTCTGCGCCAGTGTCCCGGGCGGGAGCAGGGTCTGCAGCTGGCGGTGCTGCGGCCTTGTCGATAGCAGCGCCAGCGTCTTCCATGATTGCTGTCGAGTGGTCCATAGTGTGCGACTGGTGTGCATTGGCGGGGAGTGGAAGCGAATACTGGCCTGCTATGTACCTGTCGCAGGAATTTCCGAGCTCCCCAGCAGTGGAGCCTCGCGCATTCACATGCGAGCGCTAGACGATAAGGTTTGTGGAGAAGTGCATGCCGGGCCGCCGCCAGATCCCGAAACGGCCGCACCAATGACCCTAACCCTATTTCCCTCTGGTCCTCAAGTCCTCACGTCCTCAGCTTGCGCTGGGATTCTTTATTTAAGAGCGGCTGCCTTTCACTCTTCCCATCTCGTTTTCCCCCTCGATCCTCCAGCAGCGCTTCACTGCGTCTGTCACCACCACATCGCCTCCCGGTACACACTCTTCTGCTATCTGTCGCTCACTTGTTAAATCACCGCGCCAACGCAAATACTTTCACATCAGCAACTAGCGCATTCAGCGCCCGCCTGCGCATCTGTCGCATTTGTCGCCATTTCCGTCCACTTCACCCATATATCGCCTCATACCAGCAACTAATACCACAACAAAATCAATAATCCGCACACCATGGCCGAACTCGCCACTCTTCTCCTGCGAACCATCGCCCGCACCTTCTACCCGACCGAGCATGTTCTGCTTATCGACACCCTCATCGTCCACAGCACGCTGTCCGACGCAGACCTGGCCCACGTCTTGGGCATGCAGTCCAAGATTGTGCGCAAACTGTGCGGTCGCCTGAAAGAAGACGGACTTGTAAGCGTGCAGCAACGGACGGAGCGACGCACCGATGGCAGTGGAGGATTCATGGCAGGATCAGGCAACCAGCCAGGCAAGGAGCGCGTCACCCACAGAGACTGGTACTACCTCAACTTCCACACTGCGATCGACAGCGTGAAATATCGCCTACTTCGCTTGAGCAAGCACGTCGACAGTCTCGGCTTATCAACAACCGAGAAGAAGGATCTGGCGTGTCGCACCTGCAAGTCGCAGTACACCGAGCTGGAAGCTATGGACAGTCTTGACCACACCACTGGCGACTTCATCTGCAAGCGCTGTGGTACCGTCCTGGACCCTGTTGACGAGGAAGATCGCGCCAACGAGAACGAAAGTGTAAAGCGCTTCAACAACCAAGTCGACAAGATCCGCGGGCTTATGATGCAAATCGACGCCACCACCGTGCCTGAGAACGACTTCGATACGGCTCTTTCCAAGGCGAAGCCAATTGTGCGCGCCGATACCAACCCGGCAGCCCGCACAGAGATCGTCGACACTCCTAACCGCAACCTCCAAAGCACCAAGGGTCTTCAACTCCAGCCGGAGAAAATCACAGTACAGGTGCAGGATGACGAGACGGTCAAGCGGGAAAGTGAGGAAGCAGAAGCTAAGGCTCGCCGCGACAAAGAGGCTAAACAGAACGCTCTTCCCGAATGGATTGTCAAGTCGACTGTGTCTGGTGACATTACCACTGTGGGTGCCAAAGAAGCCAAGCGACAACAGGAGCGCGAGGCTCATCTCGGAGGTGTAACGATCAAAGCAGACGACGGCGAGGAGACGAAAGGCGAAAAGGACGACGAAGATGTCATGACTGCCTACTGGGCCGAGCTCGCCGCTGCAAACCAGAGGCAAGCAGCCGAGGCGAAGGACGAAGACGACGATGATGAGGATGACGATGATGATGATGAGTTCGAAGACGTCGATGTCACCGGCGCCAACACGCCTGCTGTCAACGGCGCTGCCAGCACGGCAGTTTCTACCCCTGCAGTCGAAAGCTCCAATGCGACTGACGACGAGAGGGATGCGAAGAGACCGAGGATCGATGGCCCTGGCCCGTCCTCCGGCAACATTGGAAGCAGTGCTGTCAACGGAGGTTCCACTCCCACTGTGGTGGCAGAGGGCACACCTGCCGCCAGTGATGAGGATGAAGATGATGATCTCGAGTTTGAGAATGTGTGAGCTGTGGCGCAAGCCTTGCACCTACACCATTGCCATGTGTGCGACAAACACGTCGCGTCTACTTTTTGATCTGGATTTTAGCGAGGAGTTTGGGGTCAGAGGTGTCTTGCAGGTCGCGCAGTCAGAGAGCCGTGCGCCGCGAGGAAACCAAAAATGAGATAACCACAATGTATCAAATCAATACTTTTTTAAATTGTATGATTCCTCTGGTTGCTTTCAACTCTGCACTGATGCTAGGAGAAGTTTGGTGTTTCAAGCCAAGCTCGAATTAGTGAAGTAGATACCCCCTGCCCCGGTTGGAGCGCGGCGGGGATCGTACCTCACCTTAGGTAAGCCCATGGCACTAACAACTACTCAATTGAATCATGCATCCACCTCACATCGACTGCACTCACGCCCTGCAGCCTACAGTCTCATCACCAATCAATATAGCGCGGTGTGACTGTCATTAGTCATCCGGTCACCGCAGGGCGCGTACGACAAGCTTACTTGAATCAACACATAAACTCAACGCTGCCCACAGATCCACCTTCCACCAGACCATGTTGACCAGACAAACTCTCCAGGAACCGAAATCCAACATGGAAAGCAAAGCGACGATGAAAGCCCTCGTGCTCGACGCCCAGTCAAAAACCGCATCCGTCAAATCAGTCAACATCCCAACTCCCGGTCCAGGAGAAGTCCTCGTCAAAGTCCACGCCATAGCTCTCAACCCAGTCGACAGCCTCTACACCTACAACCCTCTCGGGCAAACAGGAAGAATTGTAGGCAGTGACTTCGCCGGCACCGTTCATCATGCCTCTCCAGAATCACATCTCCAACCCGGACAAAAAGTAGCAGGCTTCCTCCAAGGCGCCTGCAGCCGCAACGACTGACCCGGCGCTTTCGCAGAATACCTCACATGCCCTGCCGACCTCCTCTGGCTAATCCCCGACGACATGCCGCTCGAGCAAGCAGCCACAATCTCCCTCTGCGCCCTCACAGCCGCCCAAGCAGTTTTCCTCCGCCTAGGTCTGACACCACCATTCGACCTCCCACCATCTTCCACCTCACTCCAGGTCCGAACTCCCACCACCACAATAGAAACCCCCTCATCAGACTCAGAACCCCTCCACATCCTAATCTACGGCGCCTCAACCTCAGTAGGCCTCTACGCAGCCCAACTCATCCGTCACGCCTCCACCTCCCCCAACAATGGCACCAAAAGACCCATCATCCTCCATGGCACAGCCTCCCCCACCCGCGTCCCCCACCTCCGCTCCCCACCCTACAGCTACGACAACCTCGTCTCCTACCACTCCCCAACCTGGCCCGACGAAATCCGCCTCTCCACTCAAAACAAAAGGATCGACTTAGCGCTCGACTGCATCTCCGAGGGTTTGAGCGTGATGAAAGTCTTCTCCACACTCGCCATTGGTGCTAAGCTGGCGGTGACGAGATCCATCGAAGGCGGGGCGTGGAGTTCGGAGGGTTTATTGGAAGGCCCGGAGCCGAGTTATGGGGCTGTGTGGGAGGGGCTGGGGGAGAGGGTGGAGTATCAGGGTTTTGTGCTGGAGGCTTCGGAGGGGGG
>Ga0265797_10005500_pt1 | contig 18464 bp, 12 predicted proteins | sample P2T30metagenome_FD_192433 | JGI IMG/M metagenome (GOLD analysis project Ga0265797, IMG submission 192433) | Plant litter microbial communities from East Loma Ridge, Irvine, California - P2 T30 | ecosystem: Environmental > Terrestrial > Plant litter > Unclassified | place: USA: California... | reverse complement strand
TCTTCCTGGCACGAATTTCTCAGTCCCCTTTGCTTGTTGGACATGTCATGATGCGCCGCCAGAGAGCATACTGTTGGCTTTACTGTACCATGTGTATTTCAAGAACTGCCGACGAATCCATGAAACTCGCCCCTCTTTTGCGAGCGGCCTACGATTGTGTTTTTTTTTTTTTGATCTCAAGGCCAGCTGCCCGCTAACTCAATCACGGGCGCGGATGGCACGTGTTTGAGCGAGAATACAAAGGTACATACATGTACATGTGATGATCTTCAGTGGTCGTCGTTGCTGCAAGCGACAACGGGGTGGATCGGTAGCACCCTGCGGGAAAGTCGATGGTTGTGAAGAAGGAGTACGTATCTCTGTTGTTAATCTGCACGTCTTTTGCTGTTATTCCCCTACATCGATAGCATGTTGTTCTATTGCTGTTTTGGGGAAGATAAGGATACTGTTCTTGGGTGGATCTGCTTCGTGACACGGCGGTCGTGCTTGCCCCGTGGGGAGATTCTTGAACGCTCGCAGCGCATGTGAAGACGGGCCTTTTGGGCGATCACCAGGGGAACAATACTACTATTCGGCGATCACGATCCTTCGAGTCACGACTCGACAGCACTGCTACTGGACTGGACTGGGCTGGAACATTCTACACTATCATTGTCAGAGAAAAGAGCCAGGAAAACTACACAGCAAGAAGAGAGAAACACCCCAACCCGCGCCCCAGCGCATCACATCACAAACACCATGGACGACCCTCCCGACGTCGCGACTCTCGTCGCCGGCCTGATCGCCGACAGCGAGAGCGCGCGCAAATACGCTGTCTTCAAATTGCAGGGCCTGCTGGCCGATCCGTCGTTCGCGGACTCTTTCATACAGGGCGATGGGTTGCCGGCGCTGCGGTCGTGCGTGCTGGAGGCTGGCGGTAATGCGCAGGCGTATGCGCTGGGGAGTTTGCTGGTGCTGTTGGAGTTGGATATGGGGTGGGAGATTGTGGATGGGGAGGTTGTTGAGAAGGTAGGTTTGGTCTTTGAGGGACTTTGGGGTGTGGAAGAGCTGGTCCAGCGATGCGTGTATACATTTGCGGTCACAAGCTGGAATGCTGATATGAAGGAAAACTGCAATGGGCACGAGTGCTGACTGTAATGTGGTATAGGCCGTCGAACTCGCTGTCACACATCCACTCGTCAACATCGTACGCAATGCACTCACGTTGCTTGTCTTGATCGTCAGCCGTCCACTCGCTGGCGCATCGGACTACGTGACAGCAGCAAACACAGGCTTCGGTGCTATCAGGCCTGCCCTGGACGAGTGGCCGACCTTCCTGGAATCCCTGGTTCAACGCTTGAGTGCTTCCGACCACGCACTATGCGCCAGCGCTCTCCACCTAGTCAATGCTCTAATGCGAGATGCTGTCGCAAATGGCGGCGAGAACGAGTGGCCAAAGTTCATTAAACGCCTGCAAGACTTGGGTGTCATCGGTGGCGTAGGCATGCTCATGCGCGGCGAAGCAGCCGTAGACATGAGCTCACCGCTGGCTGGCGCGATCCTGGAGTTCCAAGGTCTGACCAAGATCCTGCTGCGCAAATGGCGAGGTGTCAAAGTGAACACTGAGCTTTCGGAGCACAAGCGAGCGCTCAAGACCGTGCATCTTTTAAGTAAGCCAGAGAAATTTGAGCCAGCTGCAGACGACACGAACGGCGAACTCAATGGCCGCAAAAGCAGCAGGAGACACGATCCTGAAAAGTGGCGAAGGCTTGGGTTCGAAACCGAGCGCCCTGCGTGGGAGTTCGAGGAAACTGGCTATCTGGGTATCATGGATCTGGTTGACTATGCACGAAGGAACAACGACAACTATCACAAAATCTTCCTGGAGCAGGCTGTGCAGCCGCGAGAACAGAGATGTCCTGTTGTGCGCGCAAGCTTGAGTATCACGCTCATCCTTTACGAGCACTTTGAAGTCGACGAGACTGCTGAGATGGAAGCGCCAGTGACCATGGGGCATTCACGTGGTGTCTCAGCAGGCGGCCAATTCGATCAACCAAGAAATCTTAACAAGATTTACCGTCCTCTCCTCTTACAATGGGGCAGACTGCACACCGCTGCTCTCAATGCTTTCCTTCGCTTATGGAAGCTGTCCGGTGCAGAAGTCGACGATTTCTACAAGATCGAAGAGCTCATTCGCGTTGTCGTTGAACGGGTCGTGGGCATGGCCCCTCGCCGAACGGATATCGCGAAAGTGGAAGAAGACATGCGAACTGTGACACTCGATGCAGCGCGCAAGTGGCAGATGGACAACCTCAATGAGGTCTACGAAGACGCATGGGGCCCGCATCTTATCCAAATTCGCGAACAGCTCCACCATGAAAGTTCGCAATTCATGAAAGAGCAGCGCATCAGATGCATGCTTCAGGGCAGCTGGTTCCCTACCGTTGCCAATGCTAACGCGGAACGTGATCCATCGGTCGCCTGGCGGTTTGTTCGCCTCAGCCACAATCGCCGCTGGCTACACCATCAGGTCTTCGCAAGCAGAAGCCTGAAAGATCCCAAACTCGAAGACCTGCGCGAGACCATCGATCTGAACACAGTCACGAGCGTCGATAGCAACGTCTCGGCCTCAGACCCATCAGCTACCCCCGGTGCCGGCGCCGGCGCCAGCACCATCTCCTCTCTCTCAACGCCACGAAACTCCACCCACCCTTCTGTAAAACCACTCCAACCCACAACCAAAATCACAATCCTCGGCGGCTCCGACTCAGCACCCGAAACCACGCTCCTGGACCTCTACCCGTCTTCCGCACACTCCGCGGCCGAATGGCTGGACGGTTTGCTCATGCTGCTCAATCAACAACCGATCACGAAGAGTACGACGAGCCTGATACAGATGATGACGGAGTGGGGCGTGCGGTTACGGATGTTGAATTTGCGATGGGAGGATGTCGATTGGCATGATTTGGAGATGCGGGTCAAGGGTTTGGAAATTGAAGGGAGAGAGGTGCCGGATCGGGAGGGGTTGGACGAGGAGTATTGGTATGCGATGGAGAATGAGAAGTGATGTTTGTGTGGGATTGTTAATAGGTTGGTAGATGGGGTCTGATGTGTTTGATGGAATATATAATCATAATTTGTGTTCACAGCTTGTGTCATCGTATTGCGTTCGAGACATATGCGTTGCATCATACTGGCAGATCATGCAAACACTCATCATGCATCCAAGAGGAACCGCATCTCATAGCTATCGAAACCAGATGGAGAGCTTGAGTTGGCAAGTGTTTTGAGTAGAGATATAATCATACTAATTCTGAGCTCCCCTGTTCCACAAGTCTGTAAAGAAAACCTTCCTCGTACATCGTTCAAACCGAACGCATCTCCTTTAAACTACACAAGAGCTTGCAAAAAACGAAAATCTCGTCCTGCAATAGTTTCCCTTTTTCGAAAACAAGATCCCATATCCCAAACACCAACGCTGAAAACCAAAACAAATACATGTTCACATCCACCATTGCAAATCGTACAAAACCCACACGCTGTTCTTCCCACCCTCAGATCTCGACTTCTCGGTCGGCCCGCATGCCTTCCAGCACTTCGACAAGCCCGCCATGTCTCAACCGCTCAAGCACGACCTTCATGCCCTTCTGCGCTTTAGGCTGACTCTTCTCCGTCCTCTGCAAGCTGATAGTCTCAATCGCAGTCCTCACAGCGCCCGAACCCCACGAGCTCAACCAGCCCTGTTTCTTCAGCGGCGCATCGTCCTCTCCTCCGCCCATGACCGACGTCGCAGTCGCCTGCTCGCCCCACATCGCCCGGCGCTTGCGAATCTGCTCGCCGATGCGCGATTTCAGCGTGACCGAGATGTTGACTTTGGTCGCTTCCTCGTTGTAGCCCGCGCCCTCGGTGAGAGCCTTCGGCCGCTCGTACCGGTGCTTCTCGATCACGCTGAGCACGTTGTTCCAGTCTAGGTTCCGGCTCTCGCTCTCCATCCAGCCCTCTTTCACGTCCACCACGCTGCGCTCTAGGATGAAGCTCTGCGTGCGGCCGTCCGCGCCCGCGTTTCCGAGGTAGCTGCTCGGGAGTAACTTGACGACAGCCGGCGGCATGCGCGAGCGCTTGAGGTGCAAGCGCACGGTTGTCAGGCGCTGGGTTTCGGGGTCGAAGGAGCGCTCGATGGTGTCTGTGGAGGCGACGTGGCGGGCGTAGGGGTTTGGGTAGCGGAGGAAGTAGGCGAGGGAGACGGTGCTGAAGCCATAGTCGTAGGTGTAGTCGGAGGAGTAGAATTTGACCATGGTTACGGTTGTGAAGGGTTTGAGTGTGTTGTGTTGTTGGCGACTCGAGGGTGTTCGATTATATTATAGCGATTGGAATAGGCGTGCTCGGGAGAGGGCGGCGAGGCCCATCACCAGGGTGAAGGAGGCGTGAGGTGCAAAATTGGGCGGAGCAGTGGCTGTTGTTGCGTATGGCGAAGATTTTGGCGTATTTGTAGCGGCGAGAGTAGGATTGCGATGTGGTGGTGTGAGGTTGATGTGAAGATGAGGATGGAGGCGATGGCGTGCGGGAAACGAAGCGCTCGAGACTGTTCCATTCGTGGTCAGCGGAGTTCGGAGCCCGCCCACAGCCCGCCAGGCGAACAAGCAACTTGACATGTCCCTCAGTAGGAGGTACCCACCAGCTCGAGCTTGAGCTCTCTGGCCATGTCATCGTGCATTGTACGATGGGAACACTGTTACATTGCGTATCATCTGTGCTGCAATACACTTTCGCGAGACCAATGAGGAACAGTTTAATCCGTACGGCATCTATACGTATTGTGGATCCGTTCAGAGTGCCGGACGCCCTCGACGATACTTTTGCGCAGGTTGTGCAGCATCATCGTTCAATTTGATTTCAATGGAATGATTGATCACTGAGACGATCATACCTCGTGCGCACATCAGAATGCTTCGATATAGGACAAAGGTTGGTTTGTGAGAGGTTTCATAAATTCATGCTGTACTAGAGCTGCTAACACTTCCGCCTGCAATACCTGCTCATGTCTTGGTCTTCGCCCTACGTCTCCGAGCAGGCTGATACACATCGTTGAAGTTCATCACGACACCCAAGAACCTCATATCAGTATCAGGCTGGTCGCGCAAATCACCCAACAAGACCGTGATCTTCGCCTTGAAGTCACCCCTCAGTGCTCTCAGCCGTGTGCGGAGGTGGTCGAGGATTGCGCCTTCGTTGCCAGCAACAGCAGCGGGACCACCAGGCAGAGGAATTAGCGGTGGTATCGGTGAGTCTACTTCGCCTTCTCTTGCGCCGCGGCGATTGCTCGAGGCACCGAGCATTGGCGATCCGACATCGTCGTCTGCCTCTGTAAGACCCCATCTGCCAGCTTTTGTGCGGGTCTCAATTTTCGCTGCGCGCTCTTGCCGGCGACCGAACTCATCCACACTGTGTGACCAAAGGGAGTCGATAGCATCTTTGTAAGCGAGGATGAGCTTGAGGAGCTCGTGAAGCTGACTTGTGAAGTCAACATGGCCGCCTCCCAATAGACCCTTGCGCGTGATTGATCGTAGGTAAGATGTGTGCGCTGTGATCAAAGTATCAAGGGTAGCATCCGGCTTGCGGAGCTCCTTCTGAAGGCCCTCCCAACCTGCTTCAATGACTTCGAAGAGAATGTACCATTGTAGCTGGTCGATGAAGTGAATCATCTCCGCCATAGCACCTCGAGCCATCTTCCAGTCTTCGCCGAGCTTGTCGCTCACAGCTCCCAAGACACCTCGAGCGCCTGTCATGCACCTGCGCCAAGTGATGCCGAGTGCAAATTGAACGCGCTTCACACGCCAAAGGAAGTTGAACACCTTGAGGTACTGCTTGCTGGCCCAAGGTGTCACAATTACGTCGAGCGGTGAGTCGATTCGGTACTCGAGTGTAAAGACGTCCCATCCAATTTCTCCGTGGCTCAACTCCAACATCCTTGCGTCGAGGCGACGGAGAACATCGACATCATCATGCTGAGCATTCGAGTTGCGGATAGCATGCTCGAGCTGAGCAGTCAGGGTGTGACGGTATTGTGAGTTAGCGGGTTGGTCGAGGTTGTCGGCTAAGGACTCCATCAGGAGTGCAATAAAGTCGCCTTGTCCCAAGAGTAGGTACTTCTTGAGGGCAGTAAGGTGTGTGAACAGAGCGAACTTGTCTTCCATGAGACTCAACAGTCTCGCCATCACTGTGGAATATGCCGAGTCAATGCTTGAGTATAGTGTTGCAGAATCGCTGTAACTGAGCTCGCGGGAGGCGTCACGAGAATGGTTCTCCACCCAGGCTGAATCGCCACAGGAGTAGCGGATGAAGTTCAAGCTTTTGCCTATGAGGAATACTCGGTTGGCAAAATCCGAGGTCATGATGCTGGGTATCATGGTAGACTGCAAAGCGTACTTGTGCTCCCATACGCTTGTTGCGCCTCCACCCAAGCCATCTCGGTCGTCACGGTTCTCGTACACGAAGAACTCTTGGTATGGATCTTCAAGCTCGCCATCGTAGATCCAGGCACGTAGCATGTTGTAGAAAGGCTTTGTAATGTCGCTAAGCAGTCGCTCGGCGAAGTTGTGAACAAATGGATCGCCATGTGAGGTTGCGTATGTGTGGACGAGGCTGATGAGCTCACCGCCCTTCTTGCCCTTTGCATTCTCGACGATTAAGCTCATCAAGCGTAATCCTGTTGTGGCATCTCGGGTCCAGACCACGAGGCGCTTCAGGGTGACGCCTGCTTTACCTAAGCCGCAATGCGGCATGTTGTCGTCCAGTTGTTGCAGTGCACGGCGAATTTGCCCTTCCAACTGTGCAACGAGTGACAAGTATGATCGGAGTTCCACTCCAATGGCAGAGCGCAAGCTTTGGCTGACCAGCCCGTTGTTGTCGCTGCTCTCTACGAATTGAGACAGTGATCGGTACAACAGAGCTGGCTCAGCGAGTGTGTGTAGTAATGAGACAAGCGGTGTTGGCACGTTGGTAGGTAACTTCAAGGCGAGATCGTCTTCGAATGGTAGATTCTTGGAAGAAAGTCCTTGAAGTGTAAACGGAAGGTCTCGAAGCAGAGCCGGTTCGCTTGGGTCCGCATTGTCATGAGATCCGTTTGGAAGTTGCTGCGATACTGCTTCACCCGAAGATTGCTTTGGTCGTGGAGCCACCGGGCGATCTCGTACAGGTGGCGGTCTGGGACTTTTTGGTCCCTCAGCTCTAGGTATCCGTTGTAAACCGTCTCGCGCAAATGCATCGTCGTATGATTTCTTGTGCCCACTCGGTCTTCTCGTCACTTCTTCTGGCTCATCCACGTCCATGTCCTCGTAATCTTCGCGCGAAGCACCTCTTGGCTCGTCATCCTCTTCATGGTCCTCCTCCTGTCCTACGCGGTATAGGAAGTACAGGATGCCCCATTTCTGGCTTAACACTGGCTGTGCAAGCAGTCTCGAGTAGAGGTTCCCCAAACTTGTGGCGCGCTCCAGATTCACCCGGCCTGCACCACCCCTAGATAGTCTCTCCCTGATCAAGTCTGCTGCAAGGTTGACATCCTCGACAGTCTCATGTTCCGCCTGTGTGTTGACAAGATCCTGTGCCAGTACGTTCGCGTCCTCCCACCGGCGCTCAGCGTCCTCCTCGCTCTCGTTTGGGTACTGCTGCGGCACGAGGCGCTCCAGCAGCGATTGGAGCGCATTCTCCACGCGGGTGTTCCTGGCGCTGCTCATCACAAAGGCGGCATGGTTGTTTGTGGCTAGTATACATGCGACGCGTGAGGTTGTTTGGAGACGCGCCTGAGGTGTTTTTGCGGGGCAGTCGCTTTTGGCAGGTCGCAGGCAGATCGAATTGCTGAGGGCTGACGAGAGCCAAGATGTCACTGTAACTCTCAGCCTCCTCCAACCGTCTCTTCACACACACTCCACTTGAAGGATCCGACAGTCGGACCAAGACTTGTGTTTGCTTGCTTATGCTGCTGCATGAACGTTTACATGCAGGCTAAATCGGTTGACATGCTGCTGATGCCGAACCCTGCCGATGGCCACGATAGCCGCCACGTTCGACTTGCAGTCCACGTACTCGCACCTCCAGCGTGGCTATCAATCTGACATTGATATTGACCGACAGGTATTTTACCTTACAATCTACTTATGACAATACTTACGTGTCGAGCCAAGGTAGGCGGTGTTAAGTGAGGCTCACCTCACGCTCACAAGTACGTTGCCAAAATTGCCCGCGATACGGCATGGTAAGAACCGGAAGCTTCTGAAATTGCGGCCGGCAACGGAATTGTGCAGCAGTTCCCCTGCAACATACGAAAACTACTGGAGCAGGTCTCGATTTTTTGATGCATCCAAGACTGCCACTTCTTCCCTTATACAGGGGTTGTGGAAGCGGCTGGAGCCTCACTGACCAGGGCTATGACCCTGGAATATCACTCTATATGCTTGGCAGCATCGCAAGAACACTAAGCCTGTCAGCCATGAGTCTTTTTTGGTCGCGAGGGCAATACATCCTTCAGAGCAGTATTGCACAAGTCAATCTGATCGTAAAAGAGAATACCGTAGATCTCGGTTTGCCGAACACAAAGCCGCGATATACCGACCCCCTCACTAAGGATAGTTCGTCGTCAGAACAGCATCGATTTATGACGAGCATTGCGCTGGTCATGCTATCAATATCAATCCTTGCTGGCTCCTCACGGCTCCTCCCCACATTGATTCCATGTGGCCCAGAACCCTAAACACTGCTTGGCTTTTGACGACATCCCAAGACATTGATACATCGGTATTACTTCGACCTCGGAGGCCTAGCCATGGCAGTGGCTGATGTGTTGAGACGCCTGAAAGCCGCATAATGTATAAGAGCTCATCGTGTTCCGAGCACTTCAAAGGTTCGACCGTATTCGACAGACACACTATCCCGTTCTACATCGATCACCATCACTTCTTCGTCATGCTGCATTCTATTATCGCCGTTTCAGTGTTTACCGCCTCTGTGCTGGCTTGCCCACAGCATGGCAACTACCATTACCCAGGCGCCCAGATCAAGAAGCGTGCAGACGCAGGACACGAGAGAGACTGGGATTATGCGGCCTCCTACGATTGGGGAAGCGTCTCTTCGGGTGAGCAATATCAAGAATAAGATGAAATTTCCAGATATTGCTGTATGACTGACTATCCCCAGAATATGAGATGTGCCACTCCGGTGCTCACCAATCCCCGATCAATCTGCTGGCTGAACATGGCCCTGCACTATCCCACATGCCAACCTTCAACTACAGTGGCTCTTATCAGGGCAACTTCTACAACCACGGCTTCGGTCCTGCTTTCACACTCTCCCACGAAGAAGGCGTCTATACCGAAAATCCCAGCTTCACTTATGACAACACCACCGTCTACCTTGTTGGCTGGCATATTCACACCCCAGCCGACCACACCGTTGATGCACACCGCGCTCGAGCCGAGCTTCACCTTGTACATGCCGATAAAGAAGGCGAACCGGCGGCTGTCTTGGGCATCCGCATCGAGCCCGGCATCTCGAATTCGACCTTCTTTGAGCAGCTTCCTACCCCTATGGTTCATTGGAACGAAACCGAGGTCGAGGAACCGTTGGACCTCAACCTTGAATTGCTCCTCGACGGCGTGAACAACTTTGACCAGTTCTGGACCTATGAGGGCAGTCTGACCACTCCGCCATGCTCCGAGTCGATCAGGTGGTTTGTGGCACGTCGGAACATATTCACTAGCATGGAGCAGATGCGATCCATTCTCAGGGCTAGTCGCTACGGTGCTAGGGAGGAGCAGCCGGTCTGGATGCACAACGTTAACGTTTGAGGCGCATGCCTGTTTCGATTGAGATTTGACGACGATTTCAGCGGGTTAGAGGTTTCTTCGCACATTATTAAGTTTTTTGCTACTGTGCACATGCAATAGATGGTTGTCCGAAATTATTCCATCAGATGGCAGTGATGGTTAAATCCAAATAGATACCACAAAAGCCGCGACACACACCTATCCCGTCCTGATGCAATTGACAACGCCCATATCCCCGCGAACAGCCTTCAATTCTATCATTCCCCTCTCTTCGCCTAACAAGCCAACACCACGACATGAAACGATCAATACCGAAACCCCTCGTCCACCCGAACAGCAACCGACGTCGAAATAACCCCGGTCCGCCAAGCGACTTTGCCACGCTGTCGACGGGACAGTTCCCCGACGTGCAATCGGACACGACTCACACAGGGCCTGCCGATGCTAACAGTCGCTCTTCGCCTACCTCCGTACAGATCGCACCCTGCAATACTACTGCAGTAGTGCAGCTGTCAACGGCATGGAAGTGGAGGCGGTACTATACGTTCTCCACGAGTTTGCCCGATCGCCAACGTGGAGATGTGGAGGTGAACCGGCAGCCGAGTGAGGGAGGGAGTCGAGACCCTTGGGAGGCTGACTGGAGTCTTCGTGGATTCTACGTTGTAACGGTGTTGGTGTCCGTGTTGTGCGATTAGTGCTCGGCATTCAATGTATCTCGGCCCATCGAAGTTTCATGGCATACGCAATCTCATCGCAGTGGTTTTGAGGTCTGTGGGTAAGAAAAGTCTTTGATAGTAGCCACGTCCTTCGTCGAATGATAATTACAGCCCTGACCTGGTTGGCCAGAAATTCAAATACGATGTTTCAATCGCACGGTTAGTAGGGAGGTAGGCCGTCCTTTAGAGTTGACCGAATTGTCGTAGAAGGTACGCCTAGCATCGGTCCTATACACCCTGCCAAGATCTACTCTCGTCTCACGTGCTAGGAAGTATGAAGGTTATCACTATCGATGTTGCTATAACTCCCTGACCGTCCAGTGACTCGTCCAGTGACTCGCAGACGTTGCCAAGAGGTACGTACTGGAGCACTATCCTTGTATCAGCCAATCAGCGTAGGGTATCTTCTGAATACAGCCTCAGATTCTTCAACAACCAATTGTTCGAATTAGTCACGTGATTTTGTCTGCACGGATGAAAGCTTAATCGCGAGTCACTGGACGGTCAGGGAGATACTCGAGACTACGTTCTTTTCGCTGCATGTCTTAAGTGGTCCATGCAGAATTGTGAGGGGCGACGTTTGCGTCCAGCTGTTTGTCCACGGCCACCTGCAGCTCTGGCGTGTCTGAGCGGCTTTGTCCTCACGCAAGTATCTTTCCCCAAACACGAAGACAGGAGTATCGTTCTATTTGTACATCCGATGGAGTGAATATTATCGCACTTTGCATTGAAATTGATCGGAGATGCTTCTCATACACTCATTGTGATACTACTTCGTCGGCCCTCGAGCTGGAAAGCTGGATGTGATTCCAATATTCACACCAGATTCACACCTCACTTCCGGTTCTTGCCAATTTTGGATTATAATCGTTGTGATCGACCGCCTTTCATCGAATAACATCGAGAGCACGGCTTGTATGGTCTAGTGGTTATGATTGCCGCCTTCCATCTTCAGATCAGCGGCAGAGCGGAGTTCGATTCTCCGTGCAAGCATTTCTTTTGCTTTTGGGAGGTACACCAACTTTTGAAGTGTGATGGTAGAAATCGAAGAACACGATAAACAGTCTGTGTTTTCTCGGAATCTGTACTGGCTATTCTTTTTAGAAATCCCAAGCGTGCCTGAACCGTAGCACTCGTCGAATCGTACTTGGACACTTCCTCTTCATCTTACAACATCTTCACCACCGAGATGCCTTCTGTAAATCGTGAACAGCTCGACGACTCTCATAAGAACGTCAGGTATCAAGTATGCATTGCTATCAATGTAGCTACCCTCACTGACACACTGACCAACGATCTGACCCTCCATGCTAGATTACACTATTAAATAATAACGTATGCTCCATGGATATGCTCGCTTGCAAAAGAAAATGATAAAACAGCGCAGCAACGAGGAAGAAATGATAATGCACGCAATCGCCAGGACTGCGACAGACAGGTCCAGCTGTCGTATGCCTTCGTAACACATTCACCTCCGTATGCGGGAGTCTGTCTGCTCTCAGAGCATTGACGAGACCTCCAGCTTATTTTTGATCGTTCACATGACAGGAGACTTGACTTGCAAGCTCTAGTCGGTTCCACTTATTCGCTGCACGGTGGACAACGGCGGATCTTCTTGCAGCCATTTGCCCGCGGCAGCGTCTGCTGAGCGAAGGGAGAATTCGACGCGTTGGTCGGTAATGCGTGCCACTTCCTGAAGGCGACTGTTGTCAGCTCTCTGCTTTAGTTGCTCGAACACGTCCCTCCTGTCTCGATGAAAGGCGAGGTCAAACTTACAGCTCGCAGGGCACTGCGGATATGCTGGAGTGGTGCCTCGTGGCCGGCCTGCGGTCGTTGGCCTTGCAATATCGAGGCCCTCGCGTTCATCCAGCGAAGCGCAGCTGTGGCCTGGAGGAAAGCTTTTTGTGCTCGGTGTCTGCGAACCGCAGCATCGGTGATTATTCTGTGGAAGTATTGTCAGCAATGAACTCTTGTTTGCCGTGAAAGTCCATAAAGATGCCTGCCGTACCTCTTCAGTTGCACTTTGTGATGCTCCTCCGTCCCTCTGCCTCGTGAGCTCTGTTCAAAGGGCTGGTTGAGTAGCGCTTTCGCCTCAGCCTGACTCTGCCTGAGCAATACGAAGCCCTCTTCGTTGAATTCTTCTCTGCTGGGTTGAGCGTTAATAGCAGCGATCCGTACTTGGATGTTTCGAAAGTCGTTCATGATCTCTGTGACTCTCATCGCTCTCGCCTGATTCACTGTCGATTGTCGTCAGTGCGTTGCTAGCTACATTGAAACAATGCCTGAGACACCAGCAGCCTATTGGTATTGACTTACGGCCGTCGGCCATGACCGATATCAGGTCTGGGGGCACTCTGATCGTCCTGGACCGGAGATGAGCGAGCGTGTCGGGATTGCCCAGCGGGTGAAGGATTGCGGCTTGTGCAATTATTAACAACGGACAAGATTAATTAAGGTTCGATAAAAGAAGGAACGAAGGAATGATCGACGACAATGCTGAGTTCCTACATCATGGGAGGAGCGGCGGATCGGTGTCCTTATACCGTGTCAGGCATACCCTTGACACTGTCGTGAGCAATCATCCCTGGTGATGAGGTTAGCATTGTTCATTGGGTAGGATAGCACTAGCCAGTGGTTCCCATGCTGAGGGCATGTTCGTCTAAAGAACACGAACTGTCCAATGGTTTACTCAAACGGCATAGTTGGACAGCGATTGAGGCAGTGAACGTTCCGGCGAAGGCGATGGTCGAAACGACGGTACCTAAGGGGGTCCCACACAGCTCGTGGCAGCCACGCGAAATCAAAATAAAAGTCACAACGATAGCAGGAGTCGTACGGCTCGTAGGACGGTACGAGACGGTTAGATCTATGATCTACCACTAGCGTTGCAGGTACCGATGGCAAGCTCGCCCATCCGGCTCCCAGCACATGCGCGGCTCACGCCGCGGGCGTAATACAGACGTCAGAGGCCATGTGCTACACGACAGCTGCAGTGCAAAAAGGCAAGCTCGCGCCTCGCAATAGGTCGCTGACATGTCGAAGTCAGTCAGCCTGGGTCTTACGCTATCAAGACCAGCGTCGCCAGCATCAAGCCACAATGCTCCGCTTGAAAGTCAATTACCGCCGTGACAGGCGCTGCTCGCTTGCACATGCCGCTGCACAGGCCCGCGGATTGTGGATATGACTGCTTTTCAGCTGAAAAGGTGCGGTATAGATTGCACGCTATTCTGGCGTCGAGGCCACATCTGGCATGGTATGCCATTGAGAGCGCATATGTGGACGGATTGGGATTGGGCGATTCATGCAGTCGATTCGCTTCGAGCACGGCACGTGGCTGGTTCACAACGGCTAGGTGCATAGTGGCGTCGAGCAGCTGAAAAAGAGAAAAATATGCTAGCTGTGTCGCGTGGCATAAGGTATGGTACGAGGTGAAGTCAAAAGAGTCAGTCAGGATGGCAATCGTTCGCGGCGTTCACAGCTGAAAGCAGCTGTGGCTTTGTGGCTGGCGGGCTTGATCTCCGACCAATCGACAAGCCGCTCGAAATAGCGGAGGCTTGCAGCAACAGAGCTCAGCAGTCAACGACATGCACCTCAAGGGAGGCTGTGCAAAAAAAGTACTCCACCGCACGAGGATAGTAGCACCGTTGGAGAAATCGTCATGGATCTGACTTACTCGTACATTTATCATTGGTATACTCTCTGACTGTGCTTCGAGATGACTCTTCTCATATCTGCCCGCTTGCTGCGCCAGTGCTTAGGCTGTCAGCAGGAGGCGAAGGCGGCCGAAGTGCTTGCCACAACATCAACACTCGATCCAACCCAGATCGCTCAGTCCTTCTCAGCGATCGCGTTCAGCCTCTCATCGATCTCCTCCTCCGTCAGTGCACGGAATGTAGAGTCGGTGCCCTCCTTGCCATCGGTCCTGGGGCCACCGACAATGCCGATCTCCAACTCTCCCTTCTTGAAGTCCACACTCAACACTGAGCTCAGCGCAGTGATGCCCAGCTCGACGACCTCCTCCCAGTTTCCCTCGGCGTGATCCTTGTTCTTGAGCTTCTTCTCCATGAAGTTCAGCGCTTCCTGGGCCTTGGGTCCTGAAGCAGTCGCCTTGTAGCCCACGTAGTATCCAGCAGGATCGCACTTGTAGAGTTGAGGGCCGAACTCGGAGTCGAGAGAGATGAGGGTCATGGCTACGCCGAGCGGTCTCATGTATGCCTGTTGCGCTTGTTAGCATCTCCGTTTGATGGCCTCGGTTGATTGCCAATAACATACCCTCTGAGTGTAGACCTGACTGATGTTTGCGACACGCTTCGCGAGCACGTCGCAAGGCATCTCGTAGCCGAACTTGTACCTGAACTCTGCCGCTTCACCTCTCGCCCTCATCACCGAGGCGCGAGCGTCTGCTATCGAGCCGGTCATGACACAGCCGACGGAAGGCGAGAGCTTGTAGACATATGACACCGACGCAGGGTCGATCAGCTTATCCTAATGTCGCACATCTCTTAGCTTTCCGTAACCTCACTCCTCATTGATGTATGGCCCAAACCTACCGGAACCTTCTTCTGCGACAGGACTACCGCGCAGTCCTTACCCCTTACACCGACCGATGTGATGTTTGCTGCGGTGATTGCCTTGAATGCATACTCTGTAATGGCGGATGTGTAAGTGAGTGTGGTCTTGTGTCTTGAATGCAGCTGCGATGAGCGGATGTCGATCGAGTCGTCACGTACCGACTTGGTAAAGGCGACCCTGGTCTGAGAAGATGGTAATGTGTCTGTCGAAGCCGCCTGTTCAGAGATAGCTTGTTAGCCGAGTGCTCATTTGGTGCTGCGCAATGGGGAGACTTGCTCGCCATGTTGACGGTGTTGGCTGTGAGGAGGTGAGGTTGAGGAAGAGTTTATCCGGAATGGGCGAGTGTGTATGTCCGGATGAAGTGTTGTAGGAGGTGAAGGAGGTGGTGGTGATGCAGTTGATCGCGTTGGTGGTAGTGGTGTACCTGTAGTAGTGACAGCTACGCGGCGGCTGTTTGCCTGGTCGGAGTTGAAGCTCTGGCACGTCAGAGAGAGTTGGCTGCATCACGCGGGCGTACACTTGAGTCCGCGATCGCCAGCCGTTCCTGCAGCGACTTCAGAAAATATTCCCAAGTCCTCGAAGTAAACTGATATTGCTTTAGAATACAGGTTCTACCAGGAAACTGGCTATAAAATTAGCCGTACTCTATCTCTGACGGACTCGGACTGCCAACATGTCACAACATGTGCCTGCCTGGAAGAAAATAGGCCTCAAATTGAAGTACGCCAAAGAAACTGCAGACGATGCGCCAGTCTCCACACTATCAGAGACAAATGGATCTTCACATGCCGGTGCCAAAAGATCACGAGAAGAAGATGCCGAGCAAGACAACGCTTCAAAACGCAACAAGCAGTCGACACGCGAGATCAGGACCGAGTCTCCTGCTCCCAGAAGCATTTTGAGTGGCTCGCAATCACCAACCAAAACGCCTGCCAACAAGAAAGCCGTGAAGTTTTCTGCGGAAACCAAGGCTGAGGATGGCGAGACTGGTCAGAACTACTTCAAAGCATGGGCAGCTGGCCAACCTCACACGCCACCGAAGCCCTCGACAGAAATCATAGTACCAGCAACTCCAGAATCAGCCGAGAAGCAATCACCCGCCAAACCCCAAGAATCACCCGCAGACTCAAAGGCTAAAGCAAAGGCGTCCAAGCGTGAGAAGAAGGCCGCCCAAGCAGCAGCACAGACTCAGCACCAGGACGTGGAGAACATGCCCAGCCTCCAGGAACGCAAAGAAAGCAAAGCAGCAAAGAAGGCCGCGAAGCAGGAACGCAAAGCGCAAACCCAAGTCCAGCAGTCCGCCGAAGCTCCCATATCGGCTTATGTGGAGTACCTGCACCAATTCCACCACGACAAGGACAACTGGAAATTCAATAAATCCAAAGAGAACCACCTCCTCAAGAGCGTATGGAGCATGTACCGTGTTCCTGCGTCTTACACCGATGCTCTGATCAGCTACATCGCCGGCTTGCAAGGTGCAGGCGCTCGCACACGACTGGTCGAGGGCTCAGACGAGGTCCTCAGGGAGGTGACTGAGAAGGGAGGGCAAAAGTACGATTTCAATGGCTACGAGGAGCCCGAGACTCGCAGAGAATCCTACATCAGCGCTCTGAACAGTCTCAGAGCAGCCAGCGAGACCCCGAATCTGGACCAGGATGACTTCGACCGCGCCGCACGCGCCGAAGCAGTCCTCACTCAGCTTCTCAACCACGCTCCGCTACCTGTCGCGCTACCTGAGAAGAAGCCGACCGCGGTCAATCCACCCACAGTCAACAGGCCTATTCCCGTGATCCCAGATCTCCCCGAGGCTCCGAAACACGCCAAATGGGCTGGTAGCGTTTCCGCCGCGCAGGCTGGCAAGAAGATTGTTTTCGATGACGATGAGCCAGCCCCTGCCGTGGCGAAGCCCAAACAGCCTGCGAGACGTAAGAGGAAGGCGAGAACGGATGTGTCGAGTGATGAGAGCAGCTCGGACAGTAGCGACAGCGACAGTAGCGATAGTGACAGCGACTAAGCAAGCGATTTTTTGTCGCCGTATCAACCAGCCGTATCCTCAGGCTTCATTGTAACGCCACTGAATGTATGTATATACTCGAATCTTTGTACAACAGTACAGCCACCACCCACGTTGGTACAATAACTTGTGGGACACGAAGAGGTGAATTGCACATAGGGCATCTTTATGCACCACGTGATGATTGTCAGTGGGTATGCCATAAACAATAAGGTGTACTCCAGCCAAGTTACAATTACCATTGAGATGATGGCTGAGCTGTACGATATCTCCAGTATCTATTGCATTAGTACCATTGAGAGTAGGCAACATTGCGCTCATCTTTGCCGCCGAGATACCATTCATACTTATCGTTCTATTTAAATTCAGTACACTAGTACCATCGAGCGGAGACAACGATTTGCTCGCCTCTGCCATCGAGATGCTACTAAGACCTCATAGGCTAAGATATCCCAATGGCATACTGTCTGCAGAATCTTCCAGTGTCAAGTGGGCTATCACAGCCCATCGAGATGCACAATGCTTCTCGAAACTAGAACAATTACATCGTAATGTTAGCTAGCTTCCTTGTGACATAAGAATCGATGTAGCCTGTTAAGAAACAAGACACTTCGGAACACTAGAGAGATTGCAACAAGGTATTTTCTAAACCTGCTCGTATCAAAAGAGCCAGTGCGGCCAATCGAAATACACAAGTCTTCTCAACGTTTGAACGATCACAACGAGGTGCTACCAGGTCTTCTAGTGCCAATAAAAACACCTGCAGCATTTTCTAACAAGTTCACAGGAGAGTGAGATCACAGGCGTCAACTGGGCATATCAAGTAACAAAGATTCCTATCATATCGTGACTTATTTGTTGTACGTCAACCCTGCAGAGGTCACTCTCAACATCAAAAGCAAAAATCAAACGTCCTCCAACACCCTTAACCTTGGAAAACAACGCCAACCTCCGATTTGTGTATACAGAACGCCCATTTTCCTTTCCCACCAAATCATGTACAGTACAAAACATATTACTTAATTCAAATTTGTTACTCGACGCGGCAGCAGGACCTCATCATTCAGCGCCTTGCCTCGTCGGGGAAGAGAAGTCTGGTGGGTTGGATGGGTAGGGAGACGAGAGATCAGGCCCTCGGCCATCCGGGTTGTCGTAGAATGACAGTTCAGCTGACGGACGAAGACTCTAGCTGTGAGGGCATTGGCAAAGAGTATGTGACGAGACAGGGACTGCTTGCTTACCTCCTCTGCATCTGACCCTGCATCTGACCTTGCATGCCGTGACCCATCATGCCATAGGGGTTGGCATATTGGTGATCGTTGTTGTTGCCAGCGATCTGCTGAATCGCCTGTGCACTGATGCCCT
>Ga0265797_10005499_pt1 | contig 18465 bp, 15 predicted proteins | sample P2T30metagenome_FD_192433 | JGI IMG/M metagenome (GOLD analysis project Ga0265797, IMG submission 192433) | Plant litter microbial communities from East Loma Ridge, Irvine, California - P2 T30 | ecosystem: Environmental > Terrestrial > Plant litter > Unclassified | place: USA: California... | reverse complement strand
CTCACAACCCCACCAAAAGATGAGACCACAAGCAATGCCAGGGTATAATTTGGCATTTGACAATGTGCACGCTGTTGAGTTCTCAAGGACCAAACGCACCCGAAACCCGGCCCATGAAGACCATCGCTCGAAGCAGTTGTGGAACCATCCCATCCCGGTGGACCAAGTCGAAAACGACTCGATTTCCAATCCCCACATCGTGAAGACCAGCGTCTGGCATTGACCAGAGGATGGAGTTGAAACCCTACCACACGATTCTCAAGTCGCAAACGACTCGATCTCGGGGAGGATGCCACCACTTGAGGCCGGGAAGCTCCGGAACTGAACCATTACTGGTCACTGTCCTAGCCGCTCCGCCGCACCTTTGGGCTGACTCGGATTACTTTACACAGCCCCACACCCCCACCCCCAAATACCCATGCATCCCGGGCGTGTCGCGCCGGAGGGCCCCGAAACGGCGGTGCGTGTCTCCCCGGGCGCCCCGGAACGAAGGGAAGCCCGCTTCCTCGAGGAGGAAGCGGGCTTCTCTGATGAATCCGACGGACGCGACGTCAGACCCGGACGGTCACTCCCGCCAACGTCTTCTTGCCGCGCCGGAGCACGACGACCCCCCCGTCGAGTCGCGAGTCCGCGACGAGGGCATCACCGTTCTCGACCCGGGCGTTGTTCACGTAGACGCCGCCCTCGGCCGTGGCCCGACGAGCGGCACCCAGAGAAGCGACGAGTCCGGTGTCGACCAACGCCTGCGCCACGGTGGTCGTCCCGTCGGCCGAGGCCGCCGGCAACTCGGCGATGGCGCTGGCGAGGGTCCGCGGATCGAGCACGGACAGATCCCCTTGGCCGAAGAGGGCTGCAGCGGCGTCGATGGCCGACTGGGTGGCCGAGGTGCCGTGGACCAGGGACGTGACGTTCCAGGCCAACGCGCGCTGCGCCTCCCGACGGAAGGGTTCGTCGGCGACCGCCTTCTCGAGTCGTTCGATCTCGGGACGCGAGAGGAACGTGAAGACCTTGAGCCGCGGGACGACGTCGGCGTCGTCGGTGTTCAACCAGAACTGGTACATCGCGTACGGGCTGGTCAGCTCGGCGTCGAGCCAGACCGCGTTGCCCTCGCTCTTGCCGAATTTGGTGCCGTCGGTGTTGGTGATCAGCGGCGTGCCGATCGCGTGCACCGAGACGCCCTCGGTACGGCGGATCAGCTCGGTGCCACTGGTGAGGTTGCCCCACTGGTCGCTGCCACCGGTCTGCAGGACGCAGTCGTAGCTGCGGTAGAGCTCACGGAAGTCGAGACCCTGGAGGATCTGGTAGCTGAACTCGGTGTAGCTGATTCCGGCATCGGAGTTCAGACGCGCGGCCACGGCGTCTTTCTTGAGCATCGTGTTGACGCGGAAGTTCTTGCCGATGTCGCGCAAGAACTCGATGGCGCTGAGCGGGGACGTCCAGTCGAGGTTGTTCACCACCCGGAGACCGTTGTCACCGTCGGGCGAGAGGAACTTCTCGACGTGCACACGGATGCGGTCGACCCACTCGGCCGTCTGCTCGGGTGTCTTGAGCACCCGTTCGGCGGTCGGACGCGGATCGCCGATGAGACCGGTGGACCCACCGACGAGACCCAGGGGCCGGTGACCGGCGAGCTGGAGCCGACGCATGGTGAGCAACTGCACGAGGTTGCCGAGGTGAAGGCTGGGGGCGGTCGGGTCGAAACCGCAGTAGTACGTGATCGGCGGACCGGCGAGCAGGGTCTTCAGGGCGTCGGCGTCGGTCGACACGTGCACCAGACCGCGCCACTGCATCTCGTCCCACACGTCGTCGAACGAGGGATCGTTGCTCTGGGCGGCCAGGACGTCTGCGGTCGTTTCACTGGTCACCTGCGAAACGCTACCAGCGGCCACCGTCTGCGCCTTCACGCCCCACCGCGCCCTCGCGACACGGCAGCGCGGTACGGAGAGACCGTCGGATCACCCTCGAGCGAGAACCGCCACGGGAACGCGTCACCACCGGCGTGACCCGACACACCGACACGCGGGCCGGCGGCGACCGGGCCGACCGGTGCGGACGGGAGGCGGAGACGGAACCGCGCCTCCTGACCGGGGGTGTCGGCGACGAGGCGTGAGCCGTCGTCGCCGAGCTCGATGCCGAGCGCGGAACCCAGTCGGCCGGGACCGCGAGCCAGGTCGGCCGGGGTCCGCGACGTCGACCGGCGGGCTCGTGCCTCGCCGACGCCGGCCACCACCTCGCCCGAACGCAAGAGGACACCGGACGCGTAGCCCTCGGGCCCACACACGATGTTGACGCAGCGGTGGATGCCGTAGGACAGGTACACGTAGAGCGTTCCGCCGCGTTCGAACATGCTGTTGTTGCGTGCCGACCGGCCCCGGTGGGCATGCGATCCGGGGTCCTGCCCCTGACCGTGGTACGCCTCGACCTCGGTGAGGCGGATCCCCACGCCACCCGACCAGAAGACCGAGCCCAGGAGGCGCGGCGCGACGGCCAGCGCCGGTTCGGCCAGCAGTGCCGCGAGCACGTCGTCGTCGGGTGTCGTCGTCACCGCTCCCCCGTGGCCACCGCGATCATCGCGGTCAGAAGAAGCGCTGGCCGCTCGCGGCCACGATCACCGCGACGGCGACCAGCACCGCCACGGCGATCGCGACGACGACCGGCACGACCCAGGCGCGGACCGGCCGGTCGTCCCGAGACCCCGGTCGCCGACGACTCACGCCGCCGCCGGGGCGAGGGCCTGGACGAGGTGGCGCATCTGCTCGGTCAGCTGTACGAGCTGCTCGGCGACCCGCTCGGGAGCCGTGCCGCCGGCCCCTCGACGGCTGGCGATCGAGCCCTCGACCGTCAGGACGGGCCGGATCTCGGGCGTGAGATGCGCCGAGATCGACCGGTACTGCTCGTCGGTGGGCTCGTGCAGCTCGAGGTCGTGCCGTTCACAGAACCGCACCAGCTCGCCGCTGATCTCGTGTGCGTCACGGAACGTGACCCCCTGACGGACGAGCCACTCGGCGACGTCGGTCGCGAGTGAGAATCCCTGCGGCGCGAGCTCGGCCATGCGGACCTCGTCGAAATCGAGGGTCGCCACCATGCCCGTGAACGCCGGGAGCAGCACCTCGAGCTGGCTGACCGAGTCGAACACCGGCTCTTTGTCTTCTTGGAGATCTCGGTTGTAGGCCAAGGGCAGCCCCTTGAGCGTCGCGAGCAGACCCGTCAGGTTGCCGATGAGCCGCCCCGACTTGCCGCGCGCGAGCTCGGCGATGTCGGGGTTCTTCTTCTGCGGCATGATGCTCGACCCGGTCGAGAACGCGTCGTGCAGACGGACGAAGCCGAATTCGCGGGTGTTCCAGAGGATGATCTCTTCGGCCAGCCGCGAGAGGTCGATGCCGACGGACGCCATGACGAACGCGAACTCCGACACGACGTCACGACTGGCCGTCGCGTCGATCGAGTTCTCGGTCGTGCGGTCGAAGCCCAGATCGGTCGCGACGAGGAGCGGGTCGAGCCCCAGCGAACTACCCGCGAGGGCACCTGCGCCGTACGGCGAGGCACCGGCCCGACGCGACCAGTCGCGCAGGCGCTCGAGGTCTCGGACCAGAGGCCAGGCGTGGGCGAGGAGGTGGTGCGCCAGCAGCACCGGCTGGGCGTGCTGCAGGTGCGTCCGGCCGGGCATCACGGCCGTCGGGTGGGCCGTCGCCTGACCGGCGATCGCGTCGACCAGGTCGACGACCTGCCGACCGATGACGCGGGCGTGGTCGCGCAGGTACAAGCGCACCAGCGTCGCGATCTGGTCGTTGCGGCTACGCCCCGCCCGGAGCTTGCCGCCGAGCTCGGCACCGGCGATGCCGATGAGGCCCCGCTCGAGGGCGGAGTGCACGTCCTCGTCGGTCTCGGCCGCGGTGAACGTGCCGTCGAGCACGTCGGACTCGAGCCGGTCGAGCGCCGACAACATGGCGTCGAGCTCGGACGCGTCGAGGTAACCCGCCGCCGCCAGACCCCTGGCGTGTGCGCGCGACCCGGCGATGTCGTACGAGGCCAGCTGCCAGTCGAACTGCGTCGACTTGCTCAGCGCGGCGAGCTCGGCGGACGGCCCGGAGGCGAAGCGGCCGCCCCAGAGGGCGCCCGCCTCGCCTGCTCGCTCGTTCTTGCCCGACCCTTCGCCGAGCCCGCTCGCGTCGGTCACGCCCCGTGGGCCAGGTCGCGACGAGCCGAGATCTTGCTGGGCAGCGACCAGATCTCGATGAAGCCCTTCGACAAGGACTGGTCGAAGGTGTCGCCCGTGTCGTAGGTCGCGAGGTCGAAGTCGTAGAGGCTCGCGTCGCTCTTCTGCCCGGTGACGACCGCGCGTCCGCCCTGCAGCTTGAGACGGATCTCGCCCGACACGTACTTCTGCGTGTCGTCGATGAAGACGTCGAGCGAGCGCTTGAGACCCGAGAACCACAGGCCGTCGTAGACCAGGTTCGACCATTCGGCCTCGACCCCGCGCTTGTAGCGGCCGAGGTCGCGCTCGATGGTCAGCGCCTCGAGCGCCTCGTGCGCCGCGATCAAGGCCATCGCGCCGGGTGCCTCGTAGACCTCGCGGCTCTTGATGCCGACGAGACGGTCCTCGACGACGTCGATGCGGCCGACGCCGTGCTTGCCGGCGAGCTCGTTCATGCGCTCGACGATGCCCAGCGGGGTGAACGCCACGCCGTCGATCGCCGTCGGGACTCCGGCCTCGAACGTGATGACGACCTCGTCGGCGTCCTTGACGACGGCCGGGTCTTGCGTGTACTCGTACAGGTCCTCGATGGGAGCGTTCCAGGGGTCCTCGAGGAACCCGGTCTCGACCGCACGGCCCCAGACGTTCTTGTCGATCGAGTAGGGGTTCTTGGCGCTCTGGCGGATGGGGAGGTTGTGCTCTTCCGCGTAGACGATCGCCTTGTCGCGGGTGAGGGCCAGGTCACGGACCGGGGCGATGCTCGTCAGGTCGGGGGCGAGGGCCGCGACGGCCGCCTCGAAGCGGACCTGGTCGTTGCCCTTGCCGGTGCAACCGTGGGCCACGCTGTTCGCACCGAGCTCTTTCGCGACCGATGCCAGGTGGCGGGCGATCAGCGGACGGCTGAGGGCGGACACCAGCGGGTAGGTCTTCTGGTACAGCGCGTTGGCCTTGAGGGCCGGCATCAGGTAATCGGTGCCGAACTCTTCTTTGGCGTCGACGACGACCGATTCGACCGCACCGCAGTCGAGGGCGCGCTGTCGGATGTCTTCCATGTCCTCTCCGCCCTGTCCGACGTCGACGGCGAGGGCGACCACCTCTTTTCCGGTGGCATCGGCCAACCAGCCGATGCCGACCGAGGTGTCGAGGCCTCCTGAGTATGCGAGGACGACGCGTTCCGCCATGGTTCTCCTTGTGTGGTGTGGGTGTGTCTACGTGTGTGAGGTGGTGGGGGTGCTCAGCGGGCCAGCAGCCAGGTGAGCAACGCCTTCTGGGCGTGCAGCCGGTTCTCGGCCTCGTCCCAGATGACGCTGGTCGGGCCGTCGATGACGTCGGCCGTGACCTCGTACCCGCGGTCGGCGGGGAGGCAGTGCAGGAAGATCGCGTCGTCGTCGGCCTGAGCCATCAACGCCTGGTCGACCTTGAACGATCCGAAGACGGCGACTCGCTCGTCTTTCTCGTCCTCCTTGCCCATCGAGACCCAGGTGTCGGTCACGACGACGTCGACGCCGGCGACGGCCTCGGTCGCGTCGGTCGTGACGAGCACCGAGCCGCCCGTCCGCGTGGCGATGGCCTCGGCGTCGGTGACGACGGTCGGGTCGGGCAGGAAGCCCTCGGGGGCGCCGATGCGGACGTGCATGCCTGCGGTCGCGCAGGCCAGCAGGTACGACTGGCCCATGTTGCAGCGTCCGTCACCGACGAACGCCACCGAGAGCCCGGCGAGCGTGCCCTTCTTCTCGCGGATGGTCTGCAGGTCGGCGAGCAGCTGACACGGGTGGAAATCGTCGCTCAACGCGTTGACGACGGGCACGGTCGTGCCGGCCGCCATCTCTTCTAGGCCGGACTGCGCGTAGGTGCGCCAGACGATGGCGGACACCATGCGCTCGAGCACGCGCGCCGTGTCGGAGGGAGTCTCCTTGCCGCCGAGCTGGCTGTTCGCGGTCGCGATGATCAGCGGGCTGCCGCCGAGGTCGGCGATGCCGACCGCGAACGACACCCGAGTACGGGTCGACGACTTGTCGAAGATGACGGCGACGGTCTGAGGACCGGCCAGCGGGCGCTGCGACCAGCGGTCGCGCTTGAGCTCGTCGGCGAGGTCGAGCACCTCGAGCTGCTCGGCCGTGGTCAGGTCGTCGTCCCGGAGGAAGTGGCGGGTCATTCGAGGCCTTTCAGGACGGTGGTCATGATCTGGGTGAACTCGGCGATCTCGTCGTCGCCGACGATCAGAGGAGGCGCGAGGCGGATGCTCGAGTCGTTCGGTGCGTTGACGATGAGGCCGGCCTCGAGGGCGTCGGCGGCGATCTGCGCCGCGACGGGCTGCGCCAGCCCGAGGCCGATGAGGAGGCCGTTGCCCCGGACCTCGCGGACGAGGGGCGAACCGATGGATGCGATCGCCGCACGAAGCTGATCTCCCCTGACGATCGCGTTCAGCACGAGCTGGCTGGCCTCGATCTCGCCGAGCACGGCGTTGGCCGCGGCGGTGGCGAGGGGGTTGCCGCCGAAGGTGCTGCCGTGCTGCCCGGCCTCGAACAGGTCGGACGCGTCGCCGAAGGTGATGAGCGCACCGATGGGGACTCCCCCGGCGATGCCCTTGGCGACGGTGATGGCGTCAGGGACGATGTCGTGCTGCTGGAAGGCGAACCACGAGCCGGTCCGGCCGATGCCGGTCTGGATCTCGTCGAGGATCAGCAGGGCCCCGTGCTCCGTGGTGAGTTCGCGGGCGCGCTCGAGGTAGCCCTCGGGCAGGTCGACGACGCCGGCCTCGCCCTTGATCGGCTCGACGAACAGGGCGGCCACCGTACCGTCGAGGACCGCTTCGAGTGCCTCGACGGTCGTGTCGATGTGCTCGACCCCGGGCATCATCGGCTCGAACGGTTCGCGCAGCGCCGGCTTGCCGGTCAGCGCGAGCGAGCCCATGGTGCGCCCGTGGAACGAGTTCTGCAGGGCGAGGATGCGGGTGCGCGAGCCGTCACCGCGGTTGAGGCGGGCCAGTTTGACCGCGGCCTCGTTGGCCTCGGCTCCGCTGTTGCCGAAGTAGACGCGCCCACGCTCGCCGGCGCCGCTGATGCGGGTCAGCCGTTCGGCGAGCTCGACCTGCGGGGCCGTCGCGAAGTAGTTGGAGACGTGGATCAGCTTGCTCGCCTGCTCGGTGAGCGCCTCGACGAGCACCGGGTGGGCGTGTCCGAGGGCGTTCACGGCGATGCCCGCCAGGAAGTCGAGGTAACGCTTGCCGTCGACGTCCCAGACCTGGCAGCCTTCGCCGCGGTCGAGCATCACCTTCGGAGTGGACAGCGAACGCATCATCGAGTCGCCGAATCGGCGCTGCCAGGTACCGCCTTGGGTCTGGATCATGGTCACGACTGTCCTTTCGTGTCGGTGCCGCTCACGGCAGGGCCACCCGGGGCGGTGCCCCCGGTGGTGACGATCTCGCCGGCGGGGGTGCCGAACGAGGTGACGACGGGGGCGCCGGTCGACGCCGCCCGGTCGTCGGGGACCACCTCGGTGCCCGACCCGCGTTGGGTGAACACCTCGAGGAGGATCGAGTGCGGGATGCGACCGTCGATGATGGTCGCTCCGCCCACGCCGCCCACGACCGAGTCGAGGCAGGCGCGCATCTTGGGGATCATGCCCGACTCGAGGGTCGGGAGCATGTCGGTGAGGGCCGACACGGTGATGGCCTCGACGAGCGAGTCGCGGTTCGGCCAGTCGGCGTAGAGCCCGGCGACGTCGGTCAGGACGACGAGCTTGGCCGCACCGAGAGCGATGGCCAGGGCTCCCGCCGCCGCGTCGGCGTTGACGTTGAGGGCGTGTTCCGGGTCGATCGTGTTCGTCGCGATCGACGACACCACGGGGATGCGTCCTGCCTCGATCTCGGCCAGCACCGACGACGGGTCGACGTGTGTCACGTCGCCCACGTGTCCCAGGTCGAAGGTCTCGCCGTCGACCACCACACCGCGCTTGCGACCCTCGAACAAGGTCGACCCCTCGCCGGAGACACCTCGGGCCAGGTCGCCGTGCTCGTTGATCAGGTCGACGATCTCGCGGTTGACCTCGCCGGCCAGGACGTCGCGCACGACCGAGATCGCCTCGGTCGACGTGTAGCGGTAGCCGCCCCGGAACTCGCTCTCGATGCCGGCGGCGTCGAGGGCGGCCGAGATCTGCGGTCCCCCGCCGTGGACGACCACCGGGTGCAACCCGGCGTACCGCAGGTAGACCATGTCCTCGGCGAACGCCTGCTTGAGGGCGTCGTCGACCATGGCGTTGCCGCCGAACTTCACGACGACGACCTTGCCCGAGAAGCGCTTCAGCCAGGGCAGGGACTCGATCAGGGTCGAGGCCTTGACCGCCGCGAGCTCTTGCTCGTCGGCCGCCGTGGCGCCGGTGCTCGTGTGGACGCCCATCAGCTGGAGTACGCGCTGTTCTCGTGCACGTAGTCGTGCGTGAGGTCGTTCGTCAGGATGGTCGCCTCGACCGGCCCCGTCTTCAGGTCGACGAGCACGTGGACCGCTCGCGGCGTCAGGTCGACGTCGTCGCTCGGCCGATCGGGTGCCCCGGCGTGGCAGACGCGGACGCCGTTGATGGTCACGTCGACGTCGTACGGGTCGAACTCGGCCGACGTGGTGCCGATGGCGGCGAGCACGCGACCCCAGTTGGGGTCGTTGCCGAAGACGGCTGCCTTGAACAGGTTGTTGCGGGCGATCGAACGGCCCACCTCGACGGCGTCGTCGTCGGACGCCGCCCCCACGATCTCGATGCGGATGTCGTGCGAGGCACCCTCGGCGTCGGCCTGCAACTGCTCGGCGAGGTCGGCACAGAGCGCCGTGACCGCCGCCGCGAAGTCGCCGGCAGGAGGCGCGACACCGGACTCGGCGCTGGCCAACAACACGACGGTGTCGTTCGTCGACATGCAGCCGTCCGAGTCGAGACGGTCGAAGGTGACCCGGGTCGCCTCGCGGAGCGCGGAGTCGAGACCGGACGCGTCGACGTCGGCGTCCGTCGTGAGTACCACGAGCATCGTGGCGAGGCCGGGGGCGAGCATGCCCGCGCCCTTGGCCATTCCGCCGACGACCCAGCCGTCACCCGAGACGACGGCCTGCTTGGGCTTGGTGTCGGTCGTCATGATGGCCGTGGCGGCATCGAGGCCGCCGTCGAACGACAGGGCGCCGGCCGCGGCCGTGGAGCCGCCCAGCACCTTGTCGCGGAAGGTCTGGTCGCCGACGCCGATGAGGCCCGTCGAGCAGACGAGGACATCCGTCGCCGACAGCTCGAGGGCGGCGGCCACGGTCTCGGCCGTGGAGTGGGTCGTCTGGAAGCCGAAGGCTCCCGTGAAGCAGTTAGCGCCTCCGGAATTGAGGACGACGGCGTCGACGCGACCGTCGGCTATGACCTGCTGGGACCACAGGACGGGGTTCGCCTTGGCCCGGTTGCTGGTGAAGACGGCCGCTGCGGCCGTGCTGCGACCTCGGTTGACGACCAGGGCGACGTCCGGCGCGCCCGAACTCTTGAGGCCGGCGACGACGCCGGAGGCCTCGAAACCGGCTGCTGCGGTGACGCTCACGGGGCGACTCCGTTCTGGCCGAGGCCGGTGGTCTCGGGCAGGCCGAGCGCGATGTTGGCGGACTGGACGGCGGCACCGGCCGTGCCCTTGACGAGGTTGTCGAGGGCCGTGACCACGACGACGCGGTCGGCGGCCTCGTCGACCGCGAGTCCGATCAGGGCGGTGTTGGCCCCGATCGTGTCGGCCGTCCGGGGGAACTCGCCGTCGGGCAGGAGGTGCACGAAGGGCTCGTTCGCGTAGGCCTGCTGCCAGGCCGATCGCACGTCGTGGGCGGTGACGCCCGGCGCGAGACGCGCGGTCGTCGTGGCGAGGATGCCCCTGGCCATCGGGACGAGCACCGGGGTGAACGAGACGTTCACCTCGGTGGCACCGGCCAGTCGGAGGTTCTGCTGGATCTCGGGGATGTGTCGATGGCTGCCGCCCACGCCGTAGGCCGATGCCGACCCCATGAGCTCGCTGGCCAGCAGGTGCGTCTTCAGCGCCTTGCCCGCCCCGGACGGGCCCACGGCCAGCACGGTGACGATGTCGGCGGTCTCGACGACGCCCGCCTGGACGCCTGGGGCCAGCCCCAGGGTGACCGCGGTGACGTTGCAGCCGGGCACCGCGATGCGTTTGGCCCCGACCAGGACGTCGCGCTGGCGACCCGACGTGTCGCCGAGGACGAGTTCGGGCAGGCCGTACGACCACGCCCCGTAGAACTCGCCGCCGTAGAACGCCTGCCAAGCGGCCTCGTCGGTCAGGCGGTGGTCTGCCCCGCAGTCGACGACGAGCGTGTCGTCGGGCAGCTGGGCGGTGATCGCCCCCGACTTGCCGTGGGGAAGGGCGAGGAAGACGACGTCGTGCCCCGAGAGGGCTTCGGGCGTCGTGTCGACCAGGGTCAGGTGCGACAGCGAGCGCAGGTGCGGCTGGACCGCGAGGAGTGGCTGACCGGCGTTCTGGAACGCGGTGACGGTCTGCACCTCGAAGTCGGGATGATCGGCCAGCAAGCGCAGGAGCTCACCACCGGCGTAACCACTCGCGCCGGCCACGGCAACGGAGAAAGGCATGCGTCCACCCTAATGTTCGAATTCGGCCTGAGATCAGGGGCGGCGGCGCCGGGCGAGTGTCAGTCGCGGAGCGCCGCCCCGAATCGCTCGCCGGCCAGGCGGACGGAGCCGGACTTGGCCTCGGAGGCCTCGGCCGCGGTGAGGGTGCGGTCGTCGGCCCGGAAACGCAGGGCGAAGGTGAGCGACTTCGACGCGTCGGGCAGTCCGGCACCTCGGTAGTCGTCGACCAGCCGGACCCTCTCGAGCAGAGGGCCTGCACCCTCGCGCACGGTCGCGAGCACGTCGCCCGCGGGGACGTCGACGCCCACCACGAGGGAGAGGTCCTGGGTCGCCGCGGGGTAGGACGACAGGGCCGAGGTGACCGGCTCGACGACGGCGAGGGCGATGAGGCGATCGAGGTCGAGCTCGGCCACGGCGACCACCCGGGGCAGGTCGAGCTCGGCTGCCACGCTGGGCAGCAGCTCGCCCGCGATGCCCACGACCTCGTCGCCGACGAGCACCTCGGCCGTACGGCCGGGGTGCAGCGACACGTGACTGGCCTGACGGAAGGTGACCTCGGCGGCGACGGCGGACGCGGCGACGCGCACGGCGTCGAGCACGTCGGCGAGGGACGCCGGGACGGCGGATTGCCCAGGGGCGTGATCGACGACCGTGCCGACCGTCAGGAGGCCGAGGTGTCGCGGTTGGGGCGGCAGGGCATCGGCGAGGGCGACCAGCGTGGCGTCGTCGGGGCGGGCGGCCCCGAACGGGACCTCGTCGCTGCCGTAGACGACGCCCTCGACAGGCAGGAAGACCGTGCCCACCTCGAACACCGAGAGGTCGACGAGACCGCGACCGAGGTTGCGACGGGCGACCTCGAGCAGCCCCGGCACCAGCGACCGACGCAGTTCGGGCGCTGCCGAGTCGAGAGGGTTGGCGAGGCGGACGGCGGGCCGTTCGGCGCCGTCGGCCGAGCCGAAGGCGAGGTTCTGGGCCGCGGAGACGAACGGGTACGCGGCGACCTCGGTCGAGCCGGCCGCGGCGAGCCCGTTCGACACCTGCCGACGCAGCTGTTGTTCGCGCGACAACCCACGACCGGCCGGGGCGACGGGCAGGACGGACGGGATGCGGTCGTAACCCGTGATGCGAGCGACTTCTTCGACGAGCGACGCGGAGTCGACCAGGTCGCTGCGCCAGGTCGGCGGGGTGACGAGCCAGTCGTCACCGGACCGCTCGACGCTTGCCCCGATGGCCGTGAGGGCACCGGAGACCTCGTCGTCGGTGTAGTCGACGCCCATGAGGCGCGCGGCGCGGTCGGCCGGCAGGGTGATCGTGTCGGGAGGGGTGGAGACGTCCCACCGTGACCCGAGCGTGTCGGCCGTGCCACCGGCGAACTCGACGAGCAGGTCGACCACGCGCTGGGCGGCCGCCTCGGCCACCTGCGGGTCGACACCGCGCTCGAAGCGCTTGGACGCCTCGCTCGGCAGCTTGTGGCGGCGGGCGGTCCGCGCGATCGACGTGGGGTCGAAGGTCGCGGCCTCGACGAGGACGTCGGTCGTGGTCGCACCGATCTCGGTCGAGGCACCGCCCATGACGCCGGCCAGGCCGATGGCACCCGACTCGTCGGCGATCACGAGGTCCTCGGCGTGGAGGTCGCGGACCTGGCCGTCGAGGGTCTCGAGGCGCTCGCCCGGAGCCGCCCGGCGGACGGAGAGGCCGCCGCTGACCTTGTCGAGGTCGTAGCCGTGGATCGGCTGGCCGAGCTCGAACATGACGTAGTTGGTGACGTCGACCGGCAGCGAGATGCTGCGGACCCCCGCCAGCCGCAGGCGCGACGCGAGCCACGGAGGGGTGGGACGGGTCGCGTCGATGCCGCGGACCACCTTGGTGGTGAAGGTCTGGACGCCGACGCGGTCGCGCACGGGCGCCTGGTCGTCCACGACGACCGAGAAGCCCGAGGACGCGGTCGGCGAGACGAGCGACGCGGGGTCGCGGAAGCTCGCCCCGGTGGCGTGCGAGTACTCGCGGGCCACCCCCCGGATGCTGAAGGCGTAACCCCGGTCGGGAGTGACGTTGATCTCGACCGCCGCCTCGTCGAGGCCCAGCAGCGCGATCGCGTCGGTGCCGACCTCGGGGTCGAGGCCCAGCGACGAGAGGACGAGGATGCCGTCGTGCTCGTCGCCGAGGCCGAGCTCGCGGGTCGAGGCGATCATGCCGTCGGAGACGTGCCCGTAGGTCTTGCGGGCGGCGATCGGGAAGGGCCCGGGCAGCACGGCACCGGGCAAGGACACGACGACCTTGTCGCCGACGGCGAAGTTGTGGGCGCCGCAGACGATGCCGCGGACGTCGTCCGGGTCGGTGGCCGCGTTCGGACCCACGGCGACCTGGCACCAGTTGATCGTCTTGCCGTTCTTCTGCGGCTCGGGCGTGAACTCGAGCACCTGACCGACCACGAGGGGCCCGGTCACGTCACCGACGTGGACGTCTTCTTCTTCGAAGCCGACCGACACGAGGGCAGCATGGACGCCCTCGAGCGAGACGTCGCTCGGCAGCTCGACGAACTCACCGAGCCAACTCAGCGGAACACGCATCAGACCACCATCCCGAACTGCTCGCTGAACCTGACGTCACCCTCGACCATGTCGCGCATGTCGTTGAGGTCGTTGCGGAACTGCAGCGTGCGCTCGATGCCCATGCCGAAGGCGAAGCCCTGGTAGCGGTCGGGGTCGATGCCCGCCGCGCGCAGCACGTTCGGATTGACCATGCCGCAGCCGCCCCACTCGACCCACCGCGCGCCGCCCTTGGCGTTCGGCTGCCAGACGTCCATCTCGGCACTGGGTTCGGTGAAGGGGAAGTAGTTGGGGCGCAGGCGGATCTGCGCCTCGGCGCCGAACATCGACCGGGCGAGGTGTTCGAGGGTGCCGCGCAGGTGCGCCATCGTGAGGCCCTCGTCGACGGCGATGCCCTCGAGCTGGGTGAAGACGGGCGTGTGCGTCGCGTCGAGCTCGTCGGTGCGGAACACCCGGCCGACGGCGACGTTGTAGACCGGGAGCTCTTTCGACAGCAGTGTGCGGATCTGCACCGGCGACGTGTGCGTGCGCAGCACCAGATGACGGTCGACGGGGTGGACGAAGAACGTGTCCTGCATGGCTCGGGCCGGGTGGTCGGCGTCGAAGTTCAGGGCGTCGAAGTTGAACCACTCGTGCTCGAGCTCGGGGCCCTCGTTGACCTCCCACCCCATGCCGACGAACAGGTCGGCCATCCGCTCTTGCAGCAGCGTCAGGGGGTGACGGGCCCCGGGGCGACGACGGGACGGCAGGGCCGTGACGTCGACCGTCTCGGCCTCGAGCCGGGCGGCCTCTTCGATCACGGCCAGCTCGGCCTCGCGCGTGGCGACGGCTTGGCCGACGCGACCCCGGGCCTGGCCGACGAGCTTGCCCGCCGCGGCCTTCTGGTCGTTCGGCAGATCGCGCAGACCGGCGTTCAGGCGGGCCAGCACCGAGGCCTCGCCCACGTGCTGGGCACGGGCGGTCTTGAGCTCGGCGACGGTGGCCGCCGTGGCGATCGCCGCGAGGGCGGCGTCGACCGCCGACGCGACGGCGTCTTCGGAGAGGGGGACGGAGTCTGACACGAGAACCAAGCTTAGCGATCGTTGGGAGGCGACCCGCGCCTCCTGTTCGGACGATCGGGTCCGACGAGGAGAGCGCCGCCCGCGACCCGCCCCGCGAACACCGCACGATGTCGCGCGGAACATCCGATCCTGGTAAAAACCGTAAACATGACTAAACCTCGGGTATAGCGTGAAAAGCCTCAGTCCTTGACCAGGAGGACTCCTACCGAAGGAGACATGATGAAGAAACTCGCAGCCACCCTAGGTACAGCTTTCGTGTTGGTGTTGACGAGCATGGCCGTCGCTGCTCCGGCGAACGCGGCGACCCAGACCCGGACCACCAACTTCACGTACAACGACGGAGTGCAGGACTTCAGCTGCTCGCAGACCGCGACGCTGACCGTCGGTGACATCACCGTGGTGGGACGCGCAACGGTGACCTGCTCTGGACGAGGCGACCTCGTGACCATCGGGGTGAACGGCACGCTCCGGGCGGGGTCGGGTGACCTCCTCGAGGCCACCAACACCTGCTTCACGACGAGCACGTGCACGGGGGCGGCGACCGTGCCCCGTGACGTCAGCGGGACGCAGTACTGCTTCTCGGGAGGCATCGTCAGCCTCGACTTCACGCCCTTCGTCCCCGGAAGCGAGGTGGCGCGCTTCTGCACCACCGCGTGATCCGTGCATGACACCAGAACGCGCTGCTTCGACGGCCTCCCGCACGCGGGAGGCCGTCGTCGTCGGGGGTCCGCAGACCGCCACTGCCTCAGGATCTGCGATCTTGTCCAGCCTCGGACGGCGCGGTCGGTCGTGAACCGCCGTCCGACGTCGGAAGCCCGGGGCCCCCCGTGGGACGACGGCGTCGCCGCCGAGCCAGGACCCCACGTCGACCGGTGCGGCGATCCGCCACGCGCACGACATACGAGAACAGGAGGTTGGTCAGCAGGTACACGAGCAGCACCACCGCGAACAACGTGAAGGTGTACGTGCTGCCGTACGAGGTCCCGAGCCTGTTCAGTCCCCGGCGGGTCAACTCCACGTAGCCCACGATGTATCCGAGCGAGGTGTCCTTCAACAACACCACGAGCTGCGCCAGGATCACGGGCAGCATCTGCCGGAACGCCTGGGGGAACTCGATGGCGAAGCGGGTGCGCACAGGCGAGAGCCCGATGGCGAGACCGGCTTCGCGCTGACCGCGTGGAAGGGCGGCGATGCCCGAACGCAAGGCCTCGCCGATCAGCGCGCCGTTGTACACCGCCAGCGCCAGGACGACGGCCCAGAACGCGCCCGTGGAGAAGACCAGGAGGATGAACAGCATCATCAGCAGCACGGGCATGCCGCGGAAGAACTCGAGCACGACCGTGGTGGGAACCCGGACCCACGCGGTGCGGGCCGTCCGCAGGAACGAGAAGAGCACCCCGACGGCCACGGCGAGGACAGAGGCCACTGCCGCCGCGCGGACTGTCGCGAGCCACCCGGCGCCGATGTTCCGCCAGAGGTTTCGGTCGAGCAGGATGTCCCACCGGGACGGGTCGAGCACACTCGCCGTGACGGCACCGTTGGCGCTGACGCGGGGGCGACCGAGGAGGTACAGGACGTAGCCGACGAGGGCGAGGACCAGCACGACGCCCACCACCGAGATGATGCGCGAGAGACGGCGGGCCCTGGGACCAGGGGCGTCGTAGAGGACGTTCGTGCTCATCGTAGGACCGCGACCTTCTTCTCGACGAAGGCCGCGACACGACCCAGGGTGATGGTGACGACGAGGTAGAAGACGGCCACCGACAACAGAGCCGTGATCACCGCGTCACCCCGGTCGTTGGCGATGTACTTGCCGGCGGCGAAGAGCTCGGCGACGAAGAACCCGCCCGCGACCGACGTGTTCTTCGTCAGCGCGATGACGACGTTGATCAACGGAGGGATCACCATGCGGAACGCCTGCGGCAGGATCACCAGGGTGAGCGTCTGACCGAAGCCGAGACCGATGCTGCGTGCCGCCTCGGCCTGACCGACCGGCACCCCGTTGACCCCGGACCGCACGGCCTCGGCGACGAACGGCGAGGTGTAGACCGTGAGTCCGATGGTCGCCAGCGTGAAGTAGCCGATGCCGACGCCGAGGTAGGGCAGCACGAAAGCGCAGAAGAACAGCACCAGCGTCAGCGGGATGTTGCGGATGGCCTCGGTGTACGTGGTGGCGAAGACACGGAACGACGCGACCGGCGAGATCCGCATCGCGGCGACGACGAACCCGATGACGATCGCGCCGACGCCGGACAGCGCGAGGAGCTGCAACGTCGTGACGAAGCCGTCCCAGAAGCGGGGCCAGTTGTCGGTCACGGCGTCGAAGCCGGGGATGACGTCCAAGGGGTTCAACGGGGTCCTTCGGTCAGGGCAGGACGCGGGCACCCGGGGCTGGTCGCCCCGGGTGCCCGCGCGGTGTCAGTAGCGGTCGATCGTGGGGGGCGTCGGGGTGTCGAGCACCTTGCCGGCCGTCTTCTCCCAGAGCTCGTCCCAGGTGCCGTCGTCTTCGGCGTCCTGGAGCGTGTCGTTGATGAACATGCGGAAGTCGGTGTCGTCGAGCGCCAGACCGATGCCGTACGGCTCTTCGGTGAACGGCGCTCCGACGACCTCGAACTCGCCTTCGTTCTGGTCGGCGAGGCCGGCCAGGATGACGTTGTCGGTCGTCACGGCCGCGACCGCACCGGTGCGGAGCGGCTCGAGGCAGTTCGAGTACGTGTCCGTCGCGATGATGTCGTCGGTGTACTCGGCGACGTTCGCCTCGCTCGTCGAACCACTGACCGTGCAGACGGCCTTGCCCGCGAGGTCCTCGGCCCCCTCGATGCCGTCCGGGTTGCCCTCGAGGACGAGGAGGTCCTGGCCCGCCTCGTAGTACGGACCGGCGAACGACACGACCTGCTTGCGCGCGTCGTTGATGGTGTAAGTCGCGATGACGAGATCGACGTCGCCGTTCTGGATGAACGGCTCGCGGTTGGCGGAGACGGTCTCGACCCAGGTGATGCCGTCGGCGGGAATGCCGAGCTTGGCCGCGACCAGCTTGCCGATCTCGGCATCGAAGCCCTGCGGGTTGTCCGACCCGTCGTCGAGCCCGAAGAGGGGTTGATCGAACTTGGTGCCGATGGTGATCTCGCCGGCCTCGGCGAGCCGCGCCATCGTCGTGCCGTCCTCGAAGTCGGCCACCTCGTCGACCTCGACGGAGCTCTCGGGCGCGGCCGAGTCGGTGCAGGCCGAGAGGCCGAGCACCGTGACGGCGGCTGCGGCTACGGCGACGAATCCTTTGCTGAGTCGCATTCTGTTCTCCTTGCTGTGTGACCCGGACGCCGAACGGCGGACGGGGGCTCCGGGGCCGTGCCCCTTCGGACACGACGACGACGACGGTCAGTGCGTGAGGATCTTCGACAGGAAGTCGCGGGCCCGGTCGGAGGCCGGGGACGTGAAGAACTGCTCGGGCGTGGCCTCCTCGACGATCTCGCCGTCGGCCATGAAGACGACGCGGTCGGCCGCCTTGCGGGCGAAACCCATCTCGTGGGTGACGACGATCATCGTCATGCCGTCCTGCGCGAGCTGGACCATGACGTCGAGCACCTCGGTGATCATCTCGGGGTCGAGGGCGCTGGTCGGCTCGTCGAGCAGCATGACCTTCGGGTCCATGGCCAGCGCCCTCGCGATGGCGACACGCTGCTGCTGCCCCCCGGAGAGCTGCGACGGCATCTTCTGGGCCTGGTTCGCCACTCCGACGCGTTCGAGGAGTTGCATCGCGCGCTTCTCGGCCTCGGCCTTGCTCCGCTTCCGGACCTTGATCTGCCCGAGGGTGACGTTCTCGAGCACGCTCTTGTGCGCGAAGAGGTTGAAGCTCTGGAACACCATGCCGACATCGGCACGCAAGCGCGCGAGTTCCGCACCCTCTTCGGGCAGACGCGTGCCGTCGATCGTGACGACGCCGTCGTCGATGGTCTCGAGGCGGTTGATCGCCCGGCAGAGGGTCGACTTGCCCGAACCGCTCGGGCCGATCACGACGACCACCTCACCCTTGCCCACCGTCGTGGTGATGTCCTTCAGGACG
>Ga0265797_10005498_pt1 | contig 18468 bp, 15 predicted proteins | sample P2T30metagenome_FD_192433 | JGI IMG/M metagenome (GOLD analysis project Ga0265797, IMG submission 192433) | Plant litter microbial communities from East Loma Ridge, Irvine, California - P2 T30 | ecosystem: Environmental > Terrestrial > Plant litter > Unclassified | place: USA: California... | reverse complement strand
CTGGCTGATTAAACTAAATCATTTTTAACGGTCAAAGTACCACATCATTATTAATTAGGATTTATTATATGAAAGCTATTTCATGTTATGTGCTAATTATTTTGGGCGGATGGATGTGCTTATCCTCCTTTCAAAATCCCGATTCGAACAAAACAGCTGCTTTAAATTTCCCCTATAAAAAAGCGGGACTGACGGAACGGCAAGCCGCTGCACATTTGCTTAGCCGGTTCACCTACGGAGTGACACCGGCAGAAATTGACACAGTCGTAAAGCAGGGACTGGAAAACTGGTTTCAAAAACAGCTGAATGCAGACTTACCCGACGATACACTTGAAAGCATGTTGGGTAGTTATGATGCATTAAAACTCTCCAATGAAGAGGTTTTAGCCAGTTATCCCAAAGGGGGACAAATCCTTAGAATGGCTGTAAAAGACGGAGCCATTGACAAGGACTCTGTAAAGACCAATACTACGCAGTACCGCCAGACGCTGGACAGTTATATGCAACAAAAAGGATTAAGACCACAACGGGAGCTAACCCGCCAGTTCGTGAGTCAAAAAATACTTCGGGCCGCCTATACTCAAAATCAATTACAGGAGGTGATGACCAGTTTTTGGTTTAATCATTTTAACGTTTCACTAACTAAAAATGGTTGCTCTCCATTTATTCCTGCATACGAACGGGATGTGATACGTCCAAATGCGCTGGGAAATTTTGGCGTAATGTTGCTTGCCACTGCAAAATCTCCTGCCATGCTCTACTATCTGGACAATTTCAGCAGTTCGGCAGCGAACGATAACATGAGCTTACGCCTCAGCAACAAACCGGTAAATCCCAATAACCCGGCCCAAATGGATTCGATGAGGACAAAGCTTCAAAAAAGAAAAAAAGAAAATGGTTTAAATGAAAATTATGCGCGTGAAGTTATGGAACTGCATACGCTCGGAGTGGATGGTGGATACACACAGCAGGACGTAACGCAGGCAGCGCGGGTACTTACGGGCTGGACTGTTTTTCCGGCTCAGATTTATAATAAAGCAAAAAGTCCGGATAAGGCTGGAGATCGAATGAAAAAGCGCGGATCTGTTCGTGAAGGAGACTTTTTATTTGAGGCCAACCGTCATGATAAGGGAGTAAAAATGGTCCTGGGTAAAAAATATAGCCCGGAGGATGGTGGTTATCAGGAAGGCGTGATGCTGCTTAATGACCTGGCGAATCACAAAGCTACAGCCAGATTTATTTCAGAAAAAATAGCTACCAGATTCGTTAACGATCATCCTGCCATAAGCCTCACGGAACGGATGGCTAAAACATTTTCAGATCAGAAAGGAGATATCAAATCGGTTCTGATCACGATGGTCAACGCTCCCGAATTCTGGTCGGCTGCTTCTTTGAGAGAAAAAACAAAGTCACCATTCGAACTTGTAATCGGGTCCGTTCGCTGTCTGAAAGCAGAAATAAGCCAGCCCTATCAGCTATACAACTGGATTACCCGAATGGGTGAAAAAATGTACGCATACCAGGCACCAACAGGCTTTCCTGACAAAGGCCAATACTGGATCAATTCAGGTGCTTTGCTAAACAGAATGAATTTTGGCCTGGCTCTTGCATCCGGCAGAATTCCGGGAGTAAAAGTAAATCTAACGGCGCTGAATAACGACCACGAGCCCGAGAGTTCGCAGGATGCACTGTTTACTTACAGCAAACTGATTATTCCCGAGCGAAACATCGGGCAATCCATAAAAACGCTCTCCCCCATGCTCAACGATCCAAAGCTTATTGAAAAAGTGGATAAGGCAAGCAGCGTTGCTACGCCAGCAAATAGCGACCAGATGAACATGCCGCAGATGGATTCGAAACCGGAAAATAAACCGCGTCAAAACAAACGGGAAAAGATGCAGAATAATCCGGGAAACAATACCATGCTTGCACAGGTTGTGGGTGTTATCATTGGTTCCCCGGAATATCAAAGACGCTAATCCAAAACAGAAAAACGTATGTTATCAAGGAGAGGATTTCTCAAATCAGGCGGGCTTTCACTTTTTGGTGTTGGTTTGTCCGGCGGCATTCCTGCTTTTATTGCAGAGGCAGCGGCAGGTGCAAAAATGGTTTTTCCTTACAAAAAGAAAAAAACGCTTGTCTGCATTTTTCAACGCGGAGCAATGGATGGTTTAATGGCCGTTTCACCTTTTACCGATCCTTTCCTGAAAGAAGCACGCCCTGGTCTTTTTATGTCAGCGGAACAAAATGCTACCGGCAAATCATTGATCGATCTGGATGGGCGCTTTGGTTTGCATCCGTCGATGAAGTCTTTCGAACCACTGTTTCGTGAAAAACGGCTGGGAATTGTTCATGGAATAGGCTCCCCCAATACAACCCGTTCGCATTTTGATGCACAGGATTATATGGAATCCGGAACGCCGTTCAACAAAGGGACAGCAAGTGGCTGGCTGAACCGCGCTGTCGGACTTTTAGGTCACGAAACACTTACGCCCTTTACAGCCGTTAGTCTTACCTCAGCAATGCCCAGATCCTTTTATGGAGATAACCCATCTGTGGCTATCAGCAACTTACAGGACTTCACCATTCAGATGCGGGGCAACCCGTCCGGAGCCAACATGGCTGCCAGAAGCTTTGAAGATCTTTATGACAAAACCACTACGGGCTTATTACAGGAAACCGGAAAGGAAAGTTTTGAAGCAATGAAAATACTGAATACAACAGACATCAAAAACTACAAACCAGCAAATAACGTCGTTTATCCGGGTTCCGCACTTGGTAATTCATTAAAACAAATTGCGCAGCTAATAAAAATGGATGTTGGCCTTGAAGTGGCGTTTGCGGAGTCAAATGGCTGGGACACGCATTTTAACCAGGGAACAGGAAACGGCGTCTTCGCAAGAAATGTTGCCGATTTGAGCAACAGCATAACGGCATTTTGGAATGATCTGAGTAGTTATCAGCATGATGTCACCATCATGACCATGACTGAATTCGGGCGCACTGTTCGCCAAAACGGTACCGGGGGAACGGATCACGGGAGAGCTTCCTGCAATTTTATTCTTGGTAATGACATCAATGGTGGTCTGGTTCATGGTGACGTTCAACCATTGGCGGTTGAAAATCTGGAGGACGGCAGGGACCTTCCCGTGACTACAGATTTCCGAAGTGTATTCAGCGAAGTTGCTGATAGACATCTTAACCTCAAAAATAACAAAGCACTTTTCCCTGACTGGAAAGGAGATAAAATTGGTGTAATGAAAAGCTAATTGACAATAAAAGGAAGCGATGCATTTTTGTATTTGGGCAAAAGCAAATGCTCTCTCATACTTTTAAAACTTTCCAAAGGTCCCTGTGCCGCAAACGCATTGACCAACCATGCAGGAAGGACGCCGCCCGGATCAACCTGCAGACTGTATTCCAGTTTAACGTGTTCTTTATCCAGTGGCGTAATAACCCAAAGACCCACAGAATGGCTTATCCGGACCAGATCTTTTTTGACGGGCACCCAGCCCGGTATTGCCGGAGCATCAATGGTTATGACCTTTGTCACAGGATCCTGTGAGACACGGATCCTCGCCACGAAATCACGGTTTTCCAGCGGCCAGGGTAAAGTCACTTCTGAGTAATAATACAGTTCAGAAGGAGATACTTTTTTTAATAAAACGCAGGATTTTGTATGAAAAACCCATTGTTCTGCCGCCGGAATGTCCAGCAGCAATGCGACAAGCTGGGAGGCAGAAGAATTTAAGGTACATTCTGCCTTGATGGCTTTTATTTTACTGTTTGCAACTTCTTTTGAAAATACCCTGATCCCATCTTTTTCTGTCATAAATTGCCAGCTCCCCTGTCCGGTTGCAGCTGTTGCATGAATAAGCAGGCAGAAGAATATGAAAAGCGATTTGTACATCTTTGCTTAATTATAATAGTTTATTTCCGATAAAATTACCTTTTCCAAACATGGGATAAGATAAATATTTTTTGAACGGTCGGATGAGTGAAGAATTTTTTGATTTTTTACCGGTCGGATGATGAAAAGCCATCCGACCGGTGCAGCGCCTACGTCGGACGGCTTTTTCGCTGTCCGACGGATAAACAAAATAGCATACCTCCTTATTTCTAATTTTTATACACCAGTAAAATATCGGAAATTGCAGCCGGATTCAGGCGGATACCGTGTCAGGTCGTTTTACGGATAACAAACCGGATTCAAGCAATTTCTATATTTGTAAAATATTTTTTCTGAAAAACGAATTACCTGCAGCTATTTTTAGTTACATACAGAATCGGTCGCTGATAACGGCCAAAATGCCTTTACATTAAAATCAATACAATGGCCAAGTACTTAAACGAAACATCCAGGACTTTCAGCGAATTCTTATTAATCCCGGGGCTGACGACGAAAGAATGTGTTCCTGCGAAAGTTTCATTAAAAACCCCACTCACAAAATACGCAAAAGGCGAAACATCAGAAATTGAACTCAATGTACCTTTTGTTTCTGCCATCATGCAGTCGGTTTCCAATGACGGCATGGCCATAGCCCTCGCTAAAAACGGCGGACTTTCCTTCATCTTCGGTTCTCAGTCTATTGAGGAGCAGGCGGCGATGATCAGCAAGGTAAAAAACCACAAATCCGGTTTTGTGATCAGTACGGCAAATCTTACACAGGACCATGCTTTGAAGGATGTTATTGCATTGAAAGCAAAAACCGGTCACTCTACGATCGCAATTACGGACAACGGCACGGCAGACGGCAAACTACTCGGAATCGTTACCAGCCGCGATTACCGTGTCGGAACGGATTCTCCTGATAAAAAGGTAAAAGAATTTATGACTCCTTTTGATCATCTGATCACTGCAAAATTAGGCGCTACGCTGAAAGAAGCGAACGACCTTATCTGGGAACATAAACTGAATAGTCTTCCTGTTATTGATGAAGACAACAACTTTAAATTTTTTGTATTTAGAAAAGACTACGATAACCATAAGGAAAACCCGCTTGAACTGACCGACAAACAAAAGAAACTGGTTGTTGGTGCGGGAATTAATACCAGAGATTACAAAGAAAGAGTACCTGCATTAATTGAAGCCGGTGTAGATGTATTGTGCATTGACTCTTCCGATGGTTTTTCGGAATGGCAGAAGGAGACAATCCAGTATATTAAAAAGGAATTTGGTGATGGTGTAAAAGTGGGTGCAGGCAATGTCGTTGACCGAGACGGCTTTTTATATCTGGTAGAAGCTGGAGCAGATTTTGTGAAAGTAGGTGTTGGCGGCGGATCGATCTGCATCACCCGAGAAACCAAAGGAATTGGACGCGGACAGGCAACGGCGCTGATTGAAGTAGCAGCAGCACGTGATGAGTACTTCCAAAAAACCGGTATTTACGTACCTATCTGTTCGGATGGCGGTATTGCACAGGACTATCACATGGTACTTGCACTTGCCATGGGGGCTGATTTTCTGATGATGGGTCGTTATTTTGCTAGATTTGACGAAAGTCCGACGCGGAAACTGATGGTAAATGGGAACTATGTAAAGGAGTACTGGGGCGAGGGCTCCAACCGTGCACGTAACTGGGAACGTTACGACATGGGCGATACCGACGGTTTAAAATTCGAGGAAGGCGTAGACAGCTACGTGCCTTACGCCGGTACGTTAAAAGACAATCTGGCTGTAACACTTGGTAAAATAAAGTCAACCATGTGCAGTTGCGGAACGATCTCAATTGCAGAATTGAAGGAAAAAGCAAGCATTACCTTGGTTTCATCCGTAAGTATCGTTGAAGGCGGAGCGCATGATGTGATTGTAAAGGAATAAATTTTTAAGATTTTTATATTGAATAACCCGCAAGAGTCCGCTAGGCCTTTGCGGGTTTTCTTTTTGCTTTTCTAACCAATTCATAAGTTTGTTTTTGATTTAAAGCAGCTTGTAAATCTGTGTTAAACCGGAATTAATCAAAGCAGAATAAATATTCACCTGCGCCTTTGCAAACCTTTACCTTTTACAATTTTTACCTACATTTATAATAACAAAATGCGGCTATACGGTACTTCCTTTTGCATTTAAATATTATAACAAAATTTTACAAAAATATTATTATATGAAAATTAAACTACTGGTGTTTACACTGGCTGTGGCTGGTAGCTATTTCCAGTCATTCGGACAGGCATTCAATAATTTCCCGGTTACGACACAAAAGCCGCCGCTTCATGGGAAACATTGGATGGCCATTACCGGAAAACCATTGGCGGCAACGGCCGGTGCAATGATTTTCAGTAAAGGCGGCAATGCCATAGATGCTTCCTGTGCCATGCTGGCCTCTACCTGTACGATGTGGGATGTACTTAGCTGGGGCGGTGAAACGCAGGCGCTGATCTACAATCCGAAAACAAAAAAAGTAATCGCTCTGAATGCAATGGGCGTTGCACCAACCGGTGCAACCGCAGATTTTTTTAAGAACAAAGGAATGAAGTATCCGCCTGAATATGGTCCGCTTGCCGCGACAACACCCGGAACCGCCGGCGGGTTAATGACCATGCTTGCTGAATACGGTACCATGAGTTTGAAAGAAGTACTGGCCCCGGCCATGCAGCTTGCGGAGGGCTATCCAATTGAAGCACAAACAGCGAATTCGATTGAACGGGGAAAAGAAAAAATTAAGGAATGGCCTTATTCCAAAAAGGTTTTCCTGACCCATCCCGGAGAAAAAAGAGAAGCCCCTGACGCGGGTGAAATTTTTGTTCAAAAGGATCTTCTTGCCACATTGCAAAAACTGGTAGATACAGAAGCACAGGCACTAAAAAAAGGGAAAAATCGCAAAGAAGCGATCTATGCAGCTTACGACCGCTTTTACAAAGGTGACATTGCCAAAGAAATTGCGCGCGGCTGCCAGGAACAGGGCGGCCTGATCACCGAACAGGACATGGCAAACTGGAAAGTAAAAATTGAAGAACCACTGGTAACCAACTACAAAGGAATTGACGTTTATAAAATGCAGCCATGGACGCAGGGACCAGTGATGTTACAGGCTTTGAATATGCTTGAAAATTTTGATTTAAAGGCGATGGGCTACAATTCTTCCAGGTATGTACACACCATGTATCAGGTAATGAACCTTGCCTTCGCCGACCGTGACTTTTACTATGGTGACCCTGCTTTCGCTCCGGAAGAACCAATGAAAGGATTACTTTCCAAGGAATATGCCAAACAACGCATCAAACAAATTAACTGGGAAAGAAACGATCCGAAAGTATTACCAGGTGACCCCTACCCTTTTGAAGGAAAAACAAACCCTTTCGCAGATCAGATCAAAACCTGGGGAAATAAGCAGGTTTCGCTACGGAACGAACATGGCCTCAACGATAAATTTATGGAGGAATTCACGGCCGGAACTACCTCTGTGGAAGCTGCGGACGAAGAAGGCTGGGTAGTTTCCATCACACCGAGCGGTGGCTGGGTACCAGCCTGCATTGCAGGAAATACGGGCGTCGGGCTGAGCCAGCGTATGCAGTCTTTTGTACTGGATGCGAAGGAAAACCCGTTTAACGTCATTGAACCAGGTAAGCGTCCGCGCGTAACGCTGACGCCCAGCATGGCGCTGAAAGATGGAAAGCCATTTTTATCTTTCGCAAAACAGGCTGGTGACGAGCAGGACCAATTGCTGCTGCAGTTCTTTTTGAACATTGTTGAATTCGGTATGACGGTTCAGGAAGCAACAGAGGCACCGAGCTTTAAAACCCTTCAGATGTATGCCAGTTTCGGAGAACATGAAAAAGATCCGGGCGGACTGATCCTGAACGATAACATGCCCGACTGGACCCGTAAAGAATTGTCGAAAATGGGTTACCGTAATTCTTACCAGCCCAGAACAAGCGGACCGATCAACGCCATTTATTTCGACTGGATACATGGAAGCATGTGGGGCGGTTCAAGTAACCATGGGGAAGATTACGGAATTGGATGGTAGAATATAAATGCCCGTTAAACAACAAACTGCCGTTCACAAAATGAGCGGCAGTTTGTTTATACTTAAATCATTTTTACAACAGGCGCGTTAACGGATGCAACAATCATTTTAAACTCATCTGTTTGCTCGGATAGAAATGCTCTTTTAGGTAAAACGGTTACCGTTGATTCGGTTGGTTTTAGCAGATAAAAATCTTTTGTTTCTACAATGGAATGGACGCTGTCCCAGGAATGACTTGTACTGAAAGTTTCTCCCTTTGTCCGGAAACCTGCCCGGTCAATTCTTACAACCACATTTTCAGTAAAAGGGTTTTTGGTTTTAATCAGATTGGGGACCTGCATTTTTGCAGTAGCTTCCGGCAGAAATACCAGATATGCACCCAGAAACATTGGAAAAGCGTAACCCATGCTGAAATAATTGATGCCGTTAATGATATTTACTGTCGTCAGATAAAGCATCACTGCCAGCAAAATACTTCCAAAAATCCTTAAAACTTTTGTAATAACCCTTGTATTGGAATTTTCAACCAATCCCTTATAAATTTCGTCTTCTGTAAGCTTGTAACTAATCTGGACCATGATAGATGATTGCGGTTTAAGCATGCAAGATAGAGTAAACACACCTATCGGACAAGCATGTATTCAATGCTTTCAGGTGCCAAGTATATACAAAAATATTTTAGCCTTAGTAAATCTGACGCGTACGTTCAACCAGCCTGGCTTGCTTTTTTGGTCTTTAGATAAACTGAAAGAACAATGAAATTACCCAGCTATGAATACCATATCACAAACCTTAACTATTCTGTCGTCAATGATTGCGCCTGTGGTGCTGATTCTGGCCTGCGGATCGTTAATCACGACTACCTCACAACGCCTGAGCCGTGTTATTGAAAGAAGCCGTAAACTTACCGAACAATTAAAGCAACTGGTAAAAAACAATGATGCTTCCAGCGAAGTCATCACGGAGGAAGGTACAAAGCTTTTTTATCAACTAAATAAATCTACCCTTAGGACCAACTTGTTACAAAGGGCAATGGTTACTTTGTATTTATGCCTGAGCCTTTTCGTAGCAACAAGTATAAGTTTGGGTATTATGGATGTTTTTAATGCAAAGCACACATGGCTGCCTGTTCTGCTAAGTATTATCGGAGCACTGATGCTGTTTTATGTAAGCGTGCTATTGATCCGGGAATCCAGCCTGGCCCTCAAAGCAATTAGTAAAGAAATGGATGATGCACTTTTATATTTTAAAAGTAACCTGGAAGGTTTGCCGGTGGCCAGCAAAGCAAAGTGGTGGAGAACAATAAAATTATGGCAAAAAGTAAAACCGAAAACACAGAAGGAAGCAGCTTCTGTGCTATCGGAACAATCGGCGTAACTTTAATCCTTTTTATCCTTGTCATCCCAGCCTTTTTCCATTTTATCGTAATCTTCATTTGATACGGTAGATTCCTTCTTGCTATGGGATGTTCCTTTCTTTTTCTTTGCGTTGATATTATTTACCAATGAATTCTTAACGCCTAGTTTATTTTTCTTTGCTGCTGTTTTCTTCGTTTTTTTTGCCATGATCATGAGATGAGATATAATCAGCAGCCATCAAATATTCATGCCCGAAAAACAGCCCACCCAAAAGACCAACTCACATCTCACTTCTTTCTTTTCACTTTTCACATCTCACATTTCACTTCTTACCTTTCACAATTCACTTCTTTTCATTCATCTCAATCAGATAACCATCCGGGTCAGCAAAATAAATCTGAACAGCTTTGTCAAAGCGCACCTGCTTGTGGAAAGGGATTTTTTTTGATAGAAGAAATTTCTCTGCATTGCCAATTGAACTTACAAAAATAGCAAAATGACTGCCGTTTTTATCATTTACCACCGGCGTAGTGCGGCCTGCAAGCAGATGAATCATCTGTCCGTTACCTGTATTAAACCACCCGCGAATCGCATTCATACTATCAGGTACAGCAACCGGAGTCAGGCCAAGAATATTTTTGTAGAAATCTTTGCTGGCAGGCATATCTTTAACCTGCAAGGCCAGGTGATTGATACCTGTAAACCCCAGGCTTGCAGGAACTTCCTGCGCCATCAGATGAAATGACATTGATAAGAAACACAGGATAAATAATTTTCGCATGATAATTAAAATGGAATGATTTCCATGCAATGTACAAATTGCAATTCAATTACCCGAAACGAAAATAAAAGCAGATATAGCCAACAAAAATAAAGAGTTCCCCAATTGTGGAACTCTTATAAATCTTACCCTCCTCTATTTACATTATGTAAAATTCTTTACAATTATAATACGAATAAGTTATAAAACAAAGCGTAGTATAAATTCTAGGAAAATATTTTTAAAATATTTTTTAGGAAATAAATTTTAGTGAGTCGCAGGAGATACTGCTGTTTCTGACTACCTGTTGCATTTGTATTTGGCATACCTTTGCAGGATGAAGCCCGCACATTATTTCCTGGCACTTTATACCATTCTCCTTTCCTGCATACCATGCCAGGACGAGATTATGGCAGACCTTCATGATACATCCAATTTTAAAATCAGTTTAACAGACAGCCAGCAACAACAGTCGCCAGATCTTTGCTCACCCTTTTGTATCTGTGCATGCTGCGCGGGAATTACCATACAGCAACATACCTCCTATCTTCCGGAATCACCCGGATTATTCTTTTTGAAAGAACCTGATTTTATATTTACACCACAGGTTAGCTCAACCAATCCAACGACCATCTGGCAACCGCCCAGGATTTAGAACATCCCCTTTTTAGATTTTGCCTGCATCTGTGATTTTATCCCAGTGAAGGGCTATTCCTACACATTATCTAAATTCAGATGTTAGATCGAATCATCTATTTTTCAATACATAATAAACTTATTGTCAGCCTTTTCACCATTGCGCTTATTATCTGGGGTGGCTATTCGGTAACCAGATTGCCTATTGACGCTGTACCGGATATTACTGATAATCAGGTACAGATCATTACCAGCAGCCCTTCACTTGCCGCCCAGGAGGTAGAGCGCCTGGTTACATTTCCGGTAGAAACTTCAATGGCAACCATACCGGGTATCAAAGAAATGCGGTCAATTTCCCGGTTTGGTCTTTCCGTAATTACCATTGTCTTTAACGACCGGATTGATGTTTATTGGGCCAGACAACAGGTTACGGAGCGACTGAAAACAGCTTCCGGACAACTACCAGACGGAGTCGGAACGCCGGAGCTTGCCCCTGTTACAACCGGTTTGGGAGAAATTTATCAGTATGTACTGCATACCAAACCAGGATATGAGAAAAAGTATCCGGCCATGGAGCTTCGCAGTATACAGGACTGGATCGTCAGACGGCAGATTCTGGGTACAGAAGGGGTTGCTGATGTCAGCAGTTTTGGCGGCTTTCTGAAACAATATGAAATTGCGATTGATCCTTTCAGGTTAAGGAGCTTTCAGATTTCAATCAGTGATATTTTTTCAGCCCTGGCAAAAAATAACCAGAACACCGGAGGGGCGTATATCGACAAAAAACCGAATGCTTATTTTATTCGCACTGAGGGACTTATTGAAAATCTGAGCGATATTGGTCAGATTCAGGTAAAACTTACACCAGCTGGGCTCCCTGTGCTAATCCGTGACGTAGCGACGGTCCGGTTTGGACATGCAGTGAGATATGGTGCTATGACACGGAATAACGAGGGGGAAGTCGTTGGCGGATTGGTACTGATGCTGAAAGGAGCAAATTCATCGGAGGTGATTGCCAATGTAAAAGAAAAGATCGGGCAGATTCGTAAAACATTACCCGAAGGGGTTGTAATTGAGCCATTTCTGGACCGAACCAAACTCGTTAACAATGCAATCAGTACAGTTTCCGAAAATCTGCTGGAAGGTGCGCTGATCGTAATTTTTGTACTGGTTCTTCTGCTAGGCAATTTAAGGGCAGGGCTTATAGTTGCGTCTGTTATACCGCTTGCGATGCTTTTTGCTGTAAGCATGATGAACCTTTTCGGTGTGTCGGGAAATCTGATGAGCCTTGGAGCCATTGACTTTGGATTGATTGTCGACGGAGCTGTAATTATTGTCGAAGCAACCCTGCATCATATTTTAAACAAAAGATATCCCCACAAGCTATCCCAATCACAAATGGATCAGGAAGTATTTGAATCCGCTTCCAAAATAAGGAATTCTGCTGCATTTGGGGAAATCATCATTCTGATCGTCTATTTGCCAATTTTAGCACTGATTGGGATAGAAGGGAAAATGTTCAGGCCAATGGCTCAGACAGTAAGCTTTGCAATATTAGGTGCCTTTATACTTTCTCTTACCTACGTTCCCATGATCTCCGCAGCATTTTTAAATAAACAAAACATAGTTAAAAGCAACATTTCAGATAAAATTATAGCTTTTTTTCACCGCATCTACGTTCCTGCCCTTGCATTCAGCCTTCGCCGGACATCCATTATCATAGCCGGGTCTCTCTTGCTGTTTGCTATAAGTCTTTACCTGTTTCTGAATATGGGAGGCGAATTTATCCCACAGCTTGATGAAGGTGATTTTGCAGTCGAAACGCGTGTTCTTACGGGGAGTTCCTTATCAGAAACCGTGGATGCTGTTCAAAAAGCTTCGGGCGTAATCAACAAAAAGTTTCCGGATGAAGTGATAGAAACAGTTGGTAAGATAGGCTCCTCAGAAATCCCCACGGACCCGATGCCAGTGGAAGCAGCTGACATGATGATCATCCTGAAAGATAAATCCAAATGGAAAAAAGCCCGGAGCCGGGAAGAACTTGCCGAAAAAATGCAGGCCACACTGGAAGAAGCCATTCCGGGTGTGACATTTGGGTTTCAGCAACCTATCCAGATGCGGTTCAATGAACTCATGACCGGTGTTAAACAGGATGTTGCCATTAAAATATTTGGAGAGGATCTGGACATTTTAGCCATACAGGCAAAAAAAATCGGTAAACTGGTTCGCGCTGTGGAAGGTGCCGAGGATGTATATGTTGAAGAAATCAGCGGTTTGCCGCAGATTGTTGTCAGGTTTAAAAGAGATCAGCTTTCAAGGTTCGGTATAAGTGTGGAAGATGCCAACCGCACCATCAATACCGCTTTTGCAGGAAGCACTGCCGGAATCGTCTATGAAGGAGAAAAACGTTTCGACATGGTAGTCAGGCTGAACCAGGCAAACAGAAAAGATATGAATGATGTAAGCAAACTGTTTATATCAACCGCCCACGGCGAACAGATTCCACTGGATCAGGTTGCTTCGGTAGAGATGAAAAACGGCGCCAACCAGATACAGCGGGAAGATGCAAAGAGACGAATTACCGTTGCATTTAATGTCCGTGGCAGAGATGTGCAGAGTATTGTTGAAGAACTGCAGTTGAAAATCGATAAAAATATAAAATTACCTGCTGGTTACTATACCACATATGGCGGACAGTTTCAAAATCTGCGTGAGGCAAATTCACGGCTTGGTGTCGCCGTACCCGCTGCGCTGCTGCTCATCTTCATACTTCTGTATTTTACTTTTAATTCATTAAGACAAAGCCTGCTGATACTTACAGCGATCCCATTGTCTGCAATAGGCGGTGTACTGGCATTATGGATCCGGGGAATGCCGTTCAGCATCTCCGCCGGAATTGGTTTTATTGCTCTTTTTGGTGTAGCTGTTTTAAATGGTATCGTACTCATTGCCGAATTCAATTTTTTACGAAAACAGGGTTTGACCGATATCAAACAAGTTATTCTACACGGAACGGAGACACGGCTCAGACCCGTTCTGATGACCGCCTTGGTTGCTTCGCTGGGATTTCTGCCCATGGCACTTTCTACAAATGCTGGTGCAGAGGTTCAGCGCCCTCTTGCAACCGTTGTAATTGGCGGACTTTTTTCGGCTACGCTTCTCACGCTTTTAGTGCTTCCGGTACTTTATATGCTAATTGAAAAACGTTTTAAATACGGTTATCTGACTAAAAAGGCACTGCTGCTTTTTATTGTGGCAACAGGATTTGCTGCAATTCCTTCAAAAATTTCAGCCCAGAACAAAAATGTGATCAGCAGGAAAATTTCACTGAACGAGGCTATTAGAGAAGCCATTGAACAAAACCCGGAAGTGAAACAAGGCATTTTTTTGGTAGATCAGCAACAGGCTGAACGAAAAACCGCTTTTGAAATGCCCAAAACGGATATCTCCTGGATGGCCGGACAATACAACAGCACCCGGTTTGACAATCATTTCGCTCTAACGCAGTCAGTACCCAATCCCGCCGAAGCAAAAAGACGCAAAGATGTTTTGGCACAGCAGGTCAGCATAGCACAGGCGAAACTGGAAATTACAAAAATTGACCTGATCAGACAGGTAAAAAAAGTATATACCGATTTGCTTTTCAACAGCCATCAAAAGCGGCTGCTTGATGAGGAAAGTCAGCGGGCAGAACGTTTTGTGAAGGCGGCAGCACTCAGATACAAAACGGGTGAAGCCAACAAACTGGAATATTCAGTCGCACTCAGCGAACAGGGCGATGTGCAGGTGCGTATGATCAACCTGCTTGGCGACCAGTCTATTTTGCAAAAACAATTACAGACGTTAATAAACAGTTCAACTTCGGTGGAACCCTCAGTGGACAGTTTAACCCGTCTTGCCGTTATTTTGCCCGACAGCACTGCGGTTACAGGTAATGCATATCTGTATTATTTTCAACAGCAGGTTGGTTTGCAGCAAAAGATCACCGGCTTACAGCGTACAAGTCTGCTGCCCGATTTCAGTCTGGGATATTTCAACCAGTCGCTTACAGGATTTCAGAACGTAAACGGCACTGAAACTTTCTATGGATCCGGAAAAAGATTTCAGGGGTTTCAGATTGGCCTCTCGCTGCCGGTTTTTAACAAAACTGCAAAGGCAAGAATCCAGGCTTCGGAAATCGGTGTAAGCATTGCACGAAATCAACTTAAAATTAACCACATCCAACTAGCCAGCCAGCTTCAGCAGGCTGTATACTCCTACCAGAAAGCGTTAGAGAGCTTATCTGTTTTTGAGTTAAAAACACTGCCGCTTGCAAAGGAAATCAGAAACAATGCGATGGCAGGTTATGAAGCCGGAGAAATCGGGTACATCGAATTTTCAAACGCACTTTCCAAAGCATTTAATATTCAGATGATACACCTTGGTTTGCTTAAACAATTTAATGACTCGGTCATTGAAATTGAATTTATTACCAATAATTAAGATGATTGACCAGAAATATTTAATCCAGCTATCGCAATCCAAATGAAAAATTTATTATTAATGATTCTGCTGACCGGCATATTTGCATGCAGCCAGCCAAAGAAAGAAGAATCTGAACAGGAAATTAAAAAAACACCGGATAACGAAATAGTACTTACTGCTGAACAATATCAGACTGCCGGAATCGAGATTGGCACAACCAGCATTCGTAATCTGAGTGATGTCGTCACAGCAAATGGGATTATTGATATACCTCCGCAAAATCTGGTAAGTATATCAGCACCCATGGGTGGATTTATTCATAAAACAGAATTGCTGCAGGGTATGAAAGTACGCAAGGGACAGTTGCTGGCGGTGATTGAAAATCCGGAGTTTATTCAGATTCAGCAGGATTATCTTGAAACACAAAGTAAACTCGAGTTGGCACAACTGGAATTAAAACGCCAGACGGAACTGAGCAAAGAGAATATCAATGCTCAAAAAGTGGTACAGCAATCACTGTCAGAAGTTAAGATACAAAGGGCTCGATTAAATGGTCTTATAGAAAGAATCAGAACAGCGGGAATAAACCTGACTGCCCTGAATAAAGGGACGATTGTAAACCATGCCTCCATATATGCACCGATTAGTGGCTCTGTCACTACTGTAAATATTAACTTAGGCAAATATGTTACGCCTACGGATGTTATGTTTGAGATCGTTGATACCGACCATTTGCATGCGGAACTTTCAGTTTTTGAAAATGATATACGTAAGATAAAAATTGGTCAGCTGGTTCGCTTTACCGTCAGCAATAATCCTGCTCGTGAACATCTTGCCAAGGTATATTTAATCAATCAGAAAATAAATGAGGACCGTACCGTACGTGTTCATTGTCATTTAATAAATGAAGATCATGACATGATGCCTGAAAATTTTGTAAAAGCAATTATAGAAACGGGCACAAATCCGGTTGTAGCTTTGCCTGATGAAGCTATTGTAGATTATGAAGGCAAATCTTATATTTTTCAAAAACAACCAGACAATAATACTAAAATAAGTACAAGTACTTTTGAAATGATTCAGGTAACAAAAGGTGTTTCAGAAAATGGGTTTTCGCAAGTTAAATTTTCAAAAAAGCATGAAAACTTAAATGATGGTATCGTCCTGAAGGGTGCCTATTCCTTATTATCTAAACTTAAAAACGAAGAAGAAGAATAAGCACAAATCCATCCGGTTAAATAGAAGGATTATAAATTAAAATCGGGGGAACTGATTTGTTCAATCCCCCCGATTTAGTCAAGATTATTCAGCTTGTTCGGTTCTCGGTTTACGACCGCGTGGCTTACCTGTATATACCGGCTTTGGAAGAGGATTTTCCAGAGCAAGTTCATAACCTACAACTCCTTCTTCATAATTGAAAAGCGTAATACTGAAAGTGTACTTTACATTTTCAAAATCAACGCCACCTTTTTTTAATATTATCGCCAAAGGAATAACATATCCTCTACCGCTTTTTTCAAGAGAAAATGTTTCGTCCTGGTCCGTTGCTGGTATTAAATAAAGAAATTTCAAGGTTCTTTTTCCCTGCTGAGTTCCAATTTTAAATTTAGCTGACTCTGCTTCTATACCTAATTCTTCCAGCGTAGCAGATGGCAGAACCAACTTACCGGTTGAAGATATGTAACCGGTAGGCGCTGCCTTTTCTTTTGCCTTTGCAGTAACCGGTGCATTTTCGTTTGGTGAAAAAAACTTTATTGATTTAACTTTCATAAAAAATTGAGTGATTCTGTTTACATATTTTCGCTAAAATAATTGATTATTTTTTGCAATTAAAATTTACCTTTAATTATCTAGTATATAGATTCCAAAAAATAATTTATTTACTGATCATTTTATCAGTATCACAATATCTTTTTGCTGGTTAATTAATCGAAAAAAGAATCTTTACAGCCACCAAATATGTAACCGAAAAAAATTTATTTATCAGTCTACATACACCTAAAAATGGAAAGCCAAACTGTTCAGGATCAAACGTAATATTCATAAACCTTAGTAAAATAAATATCGGCTGTATTTTCTTTTAAATTATAAAAAGTAAAAATAGTTGGACACGAAAATAAGATTGAAAAAGACGCTTCGATGTGTTAAATCTTGCAAGCATAGGATATACGCAATCAGCCACTATTTATAAGTGGCTGATTAAATTTCAATTAAAAATTCACTCAGATCGCAGAACCTACAAGCTTAACGATACTGCTTAAAGATTTTGAAGACGCAGTAGCTGCAAGTTTTCCGGTTACACCTTTCTTATCCAAACCACTTACTGCTTTGGTTGCTTCACCCAAAAGCCCGCCAAGTTTGCTTTGCGAATCTGAACCTAAAATGGAAGAACCAGCCTTGATCAAACCAAGATTGCTTGTCAGACTTGCTGCATTGCCAAGCAATCCACTTTCACCTTTTCCAAGAAGGCTGCTGATTCTGTTGGCGCCTATCAGCATTTTGACTGCATTTACTGCTTTTCCAAGTACTCCGGAACCTAATTTTCCTTTTGATGCCAGTGGAATTAATGCTTTCAGATTACCTGCCTGACTTAAAAGTTTACTTTTAAGATCACCGTCAGATGCCTTAGCTTCGCTTTCCAGGGCAGCCGTCCCTTGTGTTAAAGCTTCTGTTGTGCCGGCCGAATCACCTTTTTGGGAAAGAGACATTGCTTTATCCAATAAACTTTCTACGGATAAACCCTGACCGTGTGTAGCAGACGAGCCTGACAGCAAACAAAAAAATGTAGCGAGAAGTAATAGGTACGTTTTCATAACCAGTGTTTTTATGTGATGTACTAATGACGATAAATTAAGTGAAAGGACACTTATTTATTATAATAAATAAAAACACAGGTTCTTTTTTTGATAATCCAATAGCAGACAAAACATATTAGCCTGATTACAGAACAATTGAATACGATTCAAATTAAAAATTCAGGAAAGCCAGATTGATTTGACTATCTGTGAGGAAATACTTTTTGCAATCCAAGAGAGAATCCGGAATTAGCAGGATAGAGCTGGCCCAGATCTGATGCAAAAGAGCTTTTAATAAATACGCCGCCCAAAAAATTCAATTTGGACTGAATTGTGATCAGGCCAGAAAATTGACCTGGATTATTCTCAAACTGCTGGTCGTAGGTTCCGTAATTATCAGACCAGGAGAACTTCCCGGTCCAGCTGATTTGCTTAAATAAATAACCTGATAGACCTAAATGCAAAACAGAAACACGGTTATTACT
>Ga0265797_10005497_pt1 | contig 18471 bp, 20 predicted proteins | sample P2T30metagenome_FD_192433 | JGI IMG/M metagenome (GOLD analysis project Ga0265797, IMG submission 192433) | Plant litter microbial communities from East Loma Ridge, Irvine, California - P2 T30 | ecosystem: Environmental > Terrestrial > Plant litter > Unclassified | place: USA: California... | reverse complement strand
GGACTTGCCGAGACCGGTCTGTCCAACGCAGATAACATTGAACTGGAAGCCGCGCTTCAAGAGCTTCTTCTCGATCTGGGTGGTGATGCTGTCGAAACCGACGTGGCTCTTGGGGAAGACGCTCTGCGCGGCCTGAGCCTGGGGAGCACCGACGTGGGACATGTTGGCGGTGGGAGAGGATGTGGTGGTGTATTCAATGGGGTATCTGGGGATTCGGCTCGGCGTTCACGGTCGCGGTGGTGGATGCGGTGAGGCGGGTGTAACGAGTGTGGGCGAAGGTGGAGGAGGTGAGGTCGTCAAGAAGAGAAGTGTGTGGTTGTACGCGCGACCGACAGCAAGATGGCGCTCGGGGGTATTCGTTTGATGGAGCAGGAGAAAGTGCAAGCTGGAGCAGCAGCTACGCCCAAGGGTTCACTCTGGCTGTATGGAGGAGGCACTTGCTGCGCGCGCTCTGGCTGCCGGGCGCGGGAAAGGGGCCGCGCTAAGCTTGCGGTCCGAACGCCCGTCCGATGTCCGCCAGCCCATGCCCGAAGGAGGATCTCGCGTCTGGCTTGCTGCGATGGAAGCTGGAGAAGAGAGAGGACTATTGTGAAGCAGCCATATACCCATCGCATCGCATACCACTCGCCACAAACACCGCCCAAGATGGCCGCAATCTCAGCAGCGCCTTCGCGCAACTTCCTCGCCGCTTTCCTGCCCATCGCCCGCGCATCGCTCTTCCCGCAGCACACCACCGGCTCCATCGTAAACCGCATCCCGACCTTCTCACATCTACGAACCGCCTTGGTCCCAGCAGCCTTCCTGCCCATTCCCGGCATCCTCGACGCACTATGGGAGGGAATTCTTAAGGCCGTGCCTAAGAAAAAGACCAGTCACATGTAGCACTCTCCAAAAGTTCAAGGTTCAAGATCACAGCAACTGACACATTACACAGGAAGAAGAGACACAGGCAAATGGCTGGCAAGGGTCTTAAGGATGTCACTGCTCTCAACAAGTGCAGCGCATGCGGTCAGCTTAAGCGCGCCCACGTGTTGTGCCCATACTGCGTGCAGAGCATCAAGCGCTGGTTCGGCACCAACTTCCAGACCAAAGAGCAGGTCGCCGAGCAGAAGATCGAGGAGCTTGAGCAGCTGAACGAGGAGCTCAAGGCGAGCGGCAAGGAGCCCATGAGCAAGAAGGTCTTGGAGGAGAAGAAGGAACAGATCAGGAAGTAAGGGAGGATGAGAGCAAGTGGTTGGATTTTGTTTGGGCATAGCGATGGCGTTCATGGGGCTGGCATTGGTTCTGCATCTTGAAAGAGCACGACCTGTCAGAAAATCTGTATCAAAACTTGTATATATCTGTAGTTGTATCACATCTGGTAAGCATATCTTACCATCTACACTCTGCCCTCCGTTTGGATGTGAATTGCGCACCAAAAATCTCCCCACCAAAGAAGTTCACTCCAAAAGTTCGCATATCCAAAACGTCACCATAGTAAATCTATGTTTAGTGAATCAAACATTTAAAACACCGACCACCACAACATCGTATAACCAAAACTCCGAGAGTGGTCAAAAACAAAGCCCTCTCGCCTCCAGACAAAATGTCAAAACAATACCTCCAAACGCACACCATCCCGCAAGCCCACCCAACAGACATCTTCTCCCTCGCCGTCACGCCCACCCAGCTCATCTCCGCGTCCGGATCGTCGACCATCAGAATCCACTCCACGGTCTCTGGAGGAAGTATCAACCCGGAGAGTGCCACGGACGAGAACCCATTCCCCGAAGTGCAAGTCTTGGAAAAGTCGCACTCGCTCGGCTGTCACCATGTCTGCGCCGCGAGAGAGGGTGGAGTGTTTGCGAGCGTGGGGTTTGAGGGCGATGTGAAGCTCTGGAGTGCGGGCGAGGATGGGACGTGGACGCAGAAAGGGTGTATTAAAGGTTTGTGGTTTGCTTTGCGTTGCTTTTGATTTCTCTTCAGAGATAACGATATTTGGAGAGGACCCGAGCTGATGGACCGTTTCCATTCTCTAGGTGACAAGGCTGGCGAGCATTGGGCCTTGGCTATGAGTTCAGAGGGCAACTTCCTGGCTGCTACGACACAAGATGGAAGGGTGAACGTGTACGACACCACAAAGATCAACGAGGATGTAAAGGCCGCGCAGACATTGGCTCAATTTGAGACCAAGGGCAGCTTTGGCACTTGCGTCGACATAGTACGTTAAACTGGAGAACTGACAAACTTTATCTCCATACTGACACAACCCAGTCTCCGAACGGCGAGATGACTGCTTCGGGTCACCAGAACGGCAGCGTCTACATTTTCAACAACACCACACGAAAGCTGGCACACTCCTTGAGCGGGCTCGTGAAGCCTGTTCGTGCCGTAGCATTCAGCCCAGCGAACAAGTATCTCGCGGCGGCTGGAGACGCGTCGGTCATCGCCATCTACGACACCACGTCCGGAGAGCAAGTGGCGAACTTGACTGGGCACGCTAGCTGGATCATGAGTCTGAGCTGGAACTGGAGTGGAGAGTACTTGCTGAGCGGGTTCGTCAGGCCTTGATTTTGAACTAAGATGCGATAGCAGATCACTGACTTTCTGACAGGGCCTACGATGGAAAGGCCAAGATCTGGTCACTAGAGAGACGAGACTGTGTTGCGACTCAAACTGAGAGCGAAAAGTGCTTGTTTGCTGTGGAGTGGCTTCACAAGGCTGCCAATGCCAGGTGAGATTATCTCAGTTCACAAAACGCCTTCACTTTCACATACTGACTTGAATCACAGGAATGAGCTGTTCGTGACCGCTGGTGCGAACAAGTCGTTGAGCTTCTACAGAGAAGCCAGCGGAACGTGAGTTGTAGGCATGTGATGCTCACTGCCGACTTCACTGTATTGCGGCGATGAGGAGACAGATTCATCTGAATGAGGTGATGGGTAGCGCTCACCGCTGCCTTTTGCCGACTCGAAAGCATGTGAACCATCAGTATGCTATGTGAGCTGGGTCGTTTGATCCTTCAGTACATGTAGTGAAGTGAGCAGCCAGCAAAAATTCGTGATTACGCACGTTTTGTTGGCGCTTCCCATACGATCAAGCTTCACAATTACATGGCTCTCAAAAGTCAATTATGCATAGTGAGAGATAGGAGATAAACAATAAACGTTGAACGATCATGTGAATGTCTTGGCACTCGTCACAGGCTCGTCTCGAGTCAACTGCGCTGTTTGAGCGTCGCGCGCGCGGGCCCTTGAACTTGTGACACTTGACTGACACCACCTTAAGCCGTGTTTCTCAATCCAAACCACTGCTTTTGCGCTCACACTTGCCACTGCCATTGCCTGTGTGACTGCCGTACGATCACAAATTGCTACACATTTCCGCGATCATTGAGCTAATCTCAACTATCCACAGTCATTGCATGCAACACAACACTCAAGTCAGCACCACGACCACCACTCTACCGCCTCACCAGTTGCACCAAACCTGCGACCCGCCACAATGGCGACCGACGCCGACATGGACATCGACATGAACATCGACATGGAAATCGACCCCGAGGTCGCGCGCATGCAAGCCGAAGCCGAAGCAATCAATGCGCGCGCACAGCAGCAAGCCGCCGAAGCCGCACAGCACGACGCCATGAACGGAATTGAGCAAGCACCCGAGGAAGGCGAAGTCGAACCCAATGCGATCGTACCTCACAAAGTCCACCTGCGCGGCCTGGATGACCTCACAACGGCAAAGATCGAGGCAGGCGTGCGCGAGGTGTGCGACTTGGATCTTTACCACAGACTGCAATGGATTGACGACACGAGCGCGAACCTGATGTTCAACACGGAGGCGGCTGCTGCGGATGCGCTTGCTGCGCTGTCGGCTGAGGAGGAGAGCGAGCCGCTCAGGCTACGCGCTGTCAAACCTCTGGAGGCGTTGGGAGGCTCACAGCTACAGGCGCGCATGGCTATTGAGTCGGACGTGAAGGTTGCGGGTGCGAAAGACAGGAGCAGGTTCTACTTGATGAACCCCGCGTACGATCCCGACAGCAGACCACGGAAGAGGAAGAACGTCAGAGAGCAAGGACCCAGGTACAAGAGGACCCGCAGGCAGTCAGAGGACGAGATATTCCACAGGCGCAACTCACAGCAGAGCACACCGTTCAACGTAGACTTCTACGACGACCCACCTTCAGCTGCAGAACCCGCAGCTCGCAGAGCCAGCCCTTCGTCAGCCAGCAGCTACGACGTGAAGAAGAAGACGAGATCAGGCGAAGACCTGTTCGCAGGCAGAGACAACGGGAGACTACGCAATAATAACAGCAGAGACAGAAGCGCCTCACCCGACCGCGACGGCGACGGCCGATACGGCTTCTCAGAAGAGCAGCCCTACCGCCGCACCGCCAGACAGCGCTCCGCAACCCCTCCCAGACTTCGCCGCAATCGCGAGAACCAAGACGCACGCCTCGAACGCAGCAAAGAGCTCTTCCCTCCTCGCGGCACAACATCCACCTTGAAATCCGGCGGCCAAGCGCCCGAACCACGCAGACCAGCCAACGGCAACAACACCACCGACCTATTCCCAGACCGCACCACCAACGGCAGCAGAGAGCTCTTCCCAGACAAGGCGCAGCACCGCCGCCACGATGCGCGAGACATCGCCATCGACGAAGTCGCCACCGCTATCGGTCAGTATAACTTGGACGGCACTTTTGAGGCAATTGCTTATACTTACACCCTCTCAGGCCCCGGACGCGCCGGGCAGAAATCCAAACCCAACGAGAACGCAGGCCGCGACCTCTTCGCTCGCGTTACCGGCGGACCTCAGAGAACCAGCAGCAATAACGGCCGTTTGCGCAACGGAGACTCGGCGGCGCAAGACCAGGGCTTCAGTTTCAAGGGCGCGGGCAGGGACGAGCCTGGTTTCTCGATCCTCGGAGCGAGCGGGAACGGCGAGAAGAACAGAGAACGTGGCGCGAACCTGGCCAGGGAGCTGTTCCCTCACCGTACAGGCGCGGGTTCGGCAGCTCCTAACGGAGGGAAGGACTTGTTCGACGGGCGGATCAAGGGCCGTGCGAGGAAGAGGGCGGAGGATTTGTTCTAGTAGAGCGTACCTTTCTTGCTCTCTTGTGGTGAGGGACTTCTCATGCATTTCACGGAAGACGTGATATGCATTTGCTAAGTCGTCTGACATCTGGCTCTCACCGGGTGCTATGAAGGGACGGTATGAGGGAGGTGATTGAATGAGCATTGAGACGGCACGGGTTGACATTGGCATATGCACAGAGGCGGCTTGATCATGGCAGTGCTTCACAAGTCCTTTGGAGAAGGATCTCATGATGCCTGGCGGAATTCGATGAAATGCATCACAGCCATAGCACTTTGTACAATAGCTAACGAGACTTTGATTAACACTCCACTTCATCTACAATCTGTTCCCAGCTTAAGTGGTAAGATAGTGATCTCTCGCCGGAACGCGTCGTGTTTCAGTGTTTCAGTGTTGATGGAAGATGCTCAGATGACACGAAGATGCTAACACTGAGCAGTCTTGAGATGGCTAAGTCAGTAGGTCGCATCTCAGTGGAACCTACCGTGTTTCTGTGTTGATGGTTGATAGTAGTAGCTCAGATGCTACGGAGATGCTTCAAATATACGAGCTTGGCATGGCTAAGTTCACAGGCCGTATCTCAGTGAAATCTATCGTATTGCAATATTGATGGTTGATGGTAGTAGCTACGGAGATGCCACTGCAATGGTTAAGTTCATAGAGTTTTTCCTAGTAGAACCTATCATGTTTCAGTGTTGATGGTTGATAGTAGTAGCTCAGATGCTACTGCTGTACGTGCTTGAGATGGCTAAACTTAAAGGTCGTATCTCAGTCGAAGCTATCATGTTTCAATGCTGATGGTTGATAGTAGTAGTTCAGATGCTACTGCTACACGTGCTTGAGATGGCTAACTTTACGGGTCGTATCTCAGTAGAGCTCGTCTTGATTTAATGTTCATAGATGATGGTAGTAGCTCAGATGCTACTGGTATACGTGCTTGAGATGGCTGAGTTTAGGGGTCGTATCTCAGTGGAACCTATCATGTTTCAATGGTGGTTGATAGTAGTAGCTCAGATGCCACGCCTTAGGATGGTGAGGTCAATGGATCATGTCTCGATAGGAACCGTCTTGTTTTAATGTTGATAGTTGATGATAGTAGCTCAGACGCCACGGATGTACTACCTTACCGCTATACGTGTTTAGGACGGCTAAGTTAACAAGTCCATTAGTCACTCATTCTGCTTACTTAGCTTGCTTCTGCAACCTTGCCTCATCTGCCTCAAGCGCTCGTACTTGCTGCAAGATCCATTCCTGTTTCTCCCTACTCTCAAATCTTGGATAAGGACGACGACAATCCCGCGAGCTCTCAGGGTATCCTAGTAGTTCTCCGACCACCCATTTTGTTCCGTTGATGCCACCGTCGCCAAAGCCCAGCTCTGAAACGGCGAGAGTGTATTGCAACTTTTGTGCAGCTTCGAGCTCTCCCGCTCGGTATAGATCGTAGATTCTGACGCAAGCACGAGGATAGAGGTTGCCAACTCCAGTGATGCAGCCAGTACCTCCTACTGAAAGCGCAGGGATTAGCCAGTCGCTCTGGCCCGCGAGTGCGCAGAATTGTGAAGTCGGATATGCCGCAGAAAGTCTCGTGATTTTAGCTATACCACCGCACGTAAGCTATAGTATAGTCAGTATTCTGTCTCGCATGGGAAGTGTAGATGTGTGGACTCGCCTTGACGCCCACGATGTTGTTGTGCTTAGCCAAACGATCCAGCATTGTAGAATCCACATTGAGCCCAGCAGCAACACCAGGGAAGTTGTAGATCACAACAGGTACCGGGCTCGCATCTGCCACTTCTTCGAAGAACTCGCAAATGGCATCCTTGGTCATGGCGAAGTGGAAGAAGCTAGGCACAAGCACAAGTGCGAAGTCTGCACCGGCCTCCTTAGCAGCAGTACAGTCGTCTAGAACATCTCGTGTGCTGGTTCCACTTGTGCCTAAGCTTATAGGAAGGTTGGGGACGCCTAGATCTCTTGCTGCTTCTCTGGTGGCGCGAACAAGCTCAAACTTCTCCGTTCTGCTGAGAGTAATGGCTTCTCCATTGGTACCTGCAAGAACAATGCCATGCACGCCAGAGGCTATGAGGAAGCGTAGGTGCTTGTTCTGTGTATCCCAATCAATCTCTTGCTTGGATGAGGCGGAGAAGAAGGTGAGCGAAGGGACATGAATGCCTTCGAGGGCTGGTTTGCTCATGGTCACGGTTTGGGCGGCGATTCCAGACTCGTTCGAAGGCATCTTCTCGATAAGGATAGACTCAGAGGGTATGGTGGTGGTCTTCCGGCAATTGTTCTAACCGGGGAGACAATCTCCATATAGCCACTTCTCGAGCATTCGGCAATCGCAAAGGACACATTGTCGGGCACTGGAAAAACTGGGTCATCAGTGATCAAGGGCCGGTCGTGGTCCTCTGATCCTGGCTTTCTCGCAACGTTGCCATCATCTCTGCCGAAACACAAGCTTCATCGGATGATACCTCAAGCAACAGCCTGTCACGTCCGACGGAGGTTCGCCGACGCAGAAGACGATGTTGCGTCGGCATCTGTAGCTTTGACCAGGGGATCGACGCCGTGGTTCTGCCAGTCCCCACCCCCAGGCGCCCCACGGACTTCGGCTGGAAGTGTGTTGGCTTGCCAAGTCGCCGGCCTCGTGACGAGGTAGTGATCGTCGGTTGCGGAGCTGGCGGTATATCATTACAGCGACTTTGCGACCTCGACGTAAGCTGCATTGCCGACGTGCCCATGCATTAGGTGCGCATGCACGTCACCCTACCACATGGTTCTTCCTCTAGCGCGTGAGGGCGACTATGGGGTCCCTAGACCATATCCCGATGGCAACCTTGAGCCTTGAGCCATACATATACTGGCCATTTGGCATTCCTCGTGGACGAAGCGAGTCACAAACGTACAACCGCCAACATGACGGGATTCGCACGCGCGCCAGAGGATCGACCTACGCCGCAAGAGGTGTACAACTGGAAAGTTTACGTCTCTGCACTTATCATATCGATGGGTGTTATGGCGTATGGCTACGACAGTGCTTTCATCGGAACGACCATTACACAGACTTCATTCAAGAGAGACTTTGGCTTGAATGAGATGACCGCCTTGGAGCAGAATTCCGTGAATAGTAATCTGACGAGTATTTGTGAGTCCAGCAGCAACGACGCGGATCTCATGTCATCAGACTAATGGAAGAGCTAGATTCCGCTGGCGGGTTCTTTGGTGCGCTTTTTATGTTCTTTTCTCTCGAACAGCTCGGTCGAAAGTGGACGGTCATCATCTCAGACGCCATCTTCGCTGTCGGTGCAGTGTTGTGCACCGTTGCCACCAATCAACTTGGCTTGATGTATGCAGGCAGATTACTGACTGGCCTTGGTGTTGGTGGGATTGCTGCTGTATGTGTTGGACCTAGGAAGTGTAATTCTGTTCGCTACTAACGAGCTACTATGTAGGTTTGTCCGATCTACATTGCAGAAATCTCACCTCCGGCGATCCGTGGTCGCTTGACCGGGTTCTTCGAGAGTTCATATCAGATCGGTGCCGTCATCGGCTTCTGGATCAACTACGGCATTGTTCACAACATCGAGGCAAGCTCTTCTACGGCATGGCGGATCCCTATGGGAGTACAACTTGTACCAGCTGGCCTTCTTGCTCTGGGCATTCCTTTTCTTCGAGAATCACCAACGTGGCTCCTGAAGCGTGATCGCGAGGAGGACGCATACACCGCCTTGAGCTACTACAGAGCCCTTCCAGTGGATCACGAATATATTGCTCAGGATGTCGCCCATATTCAGAACCAGATCAATAGTGAGCGCGCAGTGACTGGCGGCGCTCGCCCAACTTTCGGTGCTTTCGTCAAAGCCGCCCTTCGCGAGTCCTGTAAAAAGGGCATGCGCAACCGTTTCTTGCTCGTCTTCATAATGTTTATGTGGCAAGGATGGTCAGGCGCGGCTGCGATCAACTACTATTCGCCTACAATATTTAAATCCATCGGGTTGACCGATGTGACTCTCTGGACTGGTATCTACGGCATCATCAAGGCTGCGGGATCTATCGTGTTTTTTACGTTCTTTATCGACACTTTTGGACGCAAGATGCCATGGATCGTCTCCTCGCTTGCGTGTGCCGCTTGCCAGTACTACTTAGCTGGATACATTGCAGTCGCAAACCCAACTGCTGGGGACGCTCAAAGCGCTGGCACTGTTGCTGGAGGTAAAGCCGCTACTGCCGCAATCATGATTTTTGGTGCAGCATGGTCGTTTGGTGCCAATGGATTACCCTGGATCATATCGGCGGAGATCTTCCCCGCTGGTCTGCGTAGTATATCTGGTCCATGGGCAGGTATGAGCGTATGGCTCTGGACGTTTGTTGTTACGAAGGCGTTACCTTCAATGTTCACAAGTAAGTATCCCCAACGTTGAATGTTGTTGTTATATATACTGACAGCATTGTAGGTATGAAATATGGAGTGTACATTTTCTTTGCGAGCATGCTTGTGCTAGCGTCGATCTACGCTTGGTTCTTCATTCATGAGACGAAAGGCGTTCGGATGGACCAAATGGATGAGCTGTTTGGTTTCGAGAGACCAGCTGCCAATTACACATCGAAAGTTGTCGAGGAGGGTGGTTACGATGACTACGGAGGTAAACAGAAAGACACTCATGTGTCTCGTGTCGAAGTGGCTTAGTCGGGCAGCGGTATCTGCTTCTTTCGATCGTAGATACAACTACGAACACCTTGGTATAGCGATCAGTAAGCTTGGTGTCAAATCACATCGCACGTCTGTTCTTCGAAACTACAACCACTGATGCAAGATATGATACCGGCACAAAATGGTCTCATAACTCAAATCTTGTATACATGCACATGTACATGTATGTAAGTGTAGAAAGGGTTAGGGTAATTCTAGATTCTTTTGATTGTTGTTGCATCTAAGTAGCAAGCCTTTGGGTTTTGAGGCCCTTGTGTTGCAACTGTAGATGCTTCATCGTCTTCAGTAAACAGGCCTTTTGGTAAGGTCGAGAGCAGGTACCTCCGTACGATTGGGTGCATCGACGAAAGGAAGAATGAAAGAAGTGGAGGCGCGAGACCGATAACGATAGGGCAACCTCCGGCAAGCCAAGACAAACTGCCAAGATGCTTTCCGGATGTACAGCAAGGCAGGTGAGGGGCACGCAACGACAGCTTCCTACACCAGGCTGTCCTATCTCGAAGACCCATTTTGTAATGTAACGAAGACCCGCAACGCGGCATGTTTTGGTAGGCCGATTCGCGGGCAAGCATTGCTATGCTATGGCTGATCTTGTGCCCATGTTCGAGCCATAGTGCTGTTATCAGCATCAGTCACCGACTGTGGCCGAATACAGCCCATCGCGGTCGATATTTAACTGTCGGGAGAAAAGCCACTTCCATTACAGCTCGGTACCATCTCTCAAAAGTAGCCCCACGATGCTGTCTCCGACAATTCTCAGCCTCGTTGCAATCGGGTCATCCCTGGTGCCCACCGCCAGATCCGCAGCAATCGCTTTGGAGCCTCAAGTGGTACTGAAGAACGAATCAGTTCAACTTCCAGGATTCCCTCATCCTAATCCTATCAAGTCGTATTGGCAAGATCCACCTCATCGGATTGCGAACCTTCGCACAACACCGGATCTGCCTACCAACGAGACTTTCGACTATGTCATCATCGGGAGTGGTATCTCTGGTGCTGCGACCGCCTTCAAGCTGTTGCAACGCGACCCTGAGTTATCGATCTTGATGCTTGAGGCTCGGACTGCGGCTTCTGGTGCATCTGGACGCAACGGCGGCCACTGCAAAACCGGCGACTGGAAGCAGGTGAAAACCTGGGTTGAACTCTATGGCGAAGACGAAGCGCTGAAGATAGGCAAAATGGAGCAGGACTGTACCGACGACATGGCCGACTTTGTCCACAGCTACAACGTTTCAAGCGGATGGCAGGACGTTGAGACTGCGGACGTGTACTGGACGAAGGAGAAGTTCGAAGAAGCGGCTGCAATTGTGGACTATCAGCGCGAGCTGGCAGCACGCCGACCTAATGACGTTCCCCAGAACAACCCAAGGACGGTGTACGAAGGCCAGGCAGCACGAGACTACTGGAAGTGGCCTGAGATCCTTGGGGCTATCACGTACAAAGCGCACACTCAGAACCCGTACCTCACCGTAGCTGCAATGCTTGAGCTCGCTCTCGACATGGGGCTCAATTTACAGACCAAGACAATGGCGCTGAACCTCACTCAGGTTTCTACTTCCACCAGCAAAGATGCGAAGTGGGAAGTCAGGACCGATCGTGGCACAGTAAAGGGCAAGAAGGTCGTCCTTGCCACCAACGGATTCACTCCCGCACTACACGCCGGTTTCAAGAGCACCAATTTCCTCGAGCCTGGAAGAAGTCAAGTCAGTGCTTTGCATCCTTCAGCTGATACCTCGCAAAATCCCGTCTTCCTCCGTAGCAACTCTCACGCGGACGCGCCAGGCGGAGGAGACTACATCATTGCAAGAGCTCCTAGCGATATCGGAGCTGGTGATGTGATCTACGGTGGCGGTCAGCAATTCTCACCAACCCGCGAAAGGAACATAACAGACGACTCCGTCATCAACGAAACCATCGCGAAGTACCTTCACAACATCGGCCGCGTTACCTACGGACACAAAAACTGGGGCGACACTACCAAGCTCGTTCACGATTGGGTGGGAATTACATGCTATACCGAAGACGGATTTCCAGTCGTTGGGCCTGTTCCAGGCGATGACGGGTTGTTTGCTTCGGTATGTATGAATGGGCACGGTATGGCTTGGGCCTTCAGGAGCGCAGAGGCACTTGTCGAGATGATGACTGAAGGCAAGGAGCCTGAATGGTTCCCTAAGCCTATGCGCGCGGAAAGGGCTTGGAAGGCCAGCAAATAAACTGATGAAGGATTGTTGACCTGATCCGACGGTCATCTGCTGATTACTTCCCGTCAAGCATTACGTCTGTCTTTCGCAGGCCAAAGGAGCTAATGAGAACTGTTACGTACATCTAACGCTGTAGATATATCACGTACATGCAATCCCAACGCCTGATGTCGAGTGAATCTGTAAACCTGGTCAATTGCTTGATCCCATCAAAGCCTTCTGCGTTGCATCTAGATCTGCCAAGTGGAGTAGTTTGGCACAATCTCCGAGGAAATGCAAGCAGCTCCAAGTTGGGTCCTTCGAGTGCGGTCGCCGGAGATGCACTTGCTTTGCACACCTCGCCTATACACATATCAAATGGTGGCGCTGGTAGGTGGTGTGCTGTGACCAGACATTGGTGAGATGATCAGTTGGAAGATGACGGTCATCTATATCTGGAATGACTTCATTCTCTTGAGCGTACGTAAAATTGACATCTTCAGTCATGCTAGGTGGCTGTCTTCGACGCCTCGAGGGTCATGCAGCTCATGCTTACATAAATGGTGAGACGCCGTATCCTACCGAAAGAGGCAACTCGGTGCGAGATCCCGGCGCGCTCCACTTGCGAGAGCGAGTCATCTAAATAAGTTCTTCCTTACATGTAAATCATTATCAGATCTTTTCCATTTACATATATCGGTCAAACCCCACTAGGCACTGCCAGAGCAAGGCCTATTGCCTGCAAACCTCTATCAAAATGCTGGCGAATATGTGGCCTACCATCGGTATTTGCGGTGTCGATGTTGCACGCGTGATTGCAATTCTGGTCGGATTGGCCGCAATGGCATTGGGGCTCTTCAGACAATACCTACTCACCAGGAAGAGATTGTTCCATTTACGAGATGTTGCAAACAATACGGGAAGCAACCTTGGTGACGAGACGGATAGAACATACGACAAGGCAGAGGATGATTCCACGCCCGGCTCAGTTCGGATCAAAGCGCTCTGCATTCACCCAATCAAGTCTTGCCGACCCATCGAAGTGAAGCGAGCGTTGCTCACTAAGACTGGTTTTGCATACGACCGGTGCTTTTCTTTCGCGACCGAGAAGACCCCAGGTGACTGGAGATTTCTCAGTCAGCGAACCAAGCCTGGCATGGCTCTCATTGAGCAGCGTCTATGGCTCCCCCATGCGGAAAGCGATCCTGAACACACATCTGTAAAATCTGGAGGCGTCCTCGCTGTTTCGTTTCCGGACCCGGATCCTCCCAGCATGATGGCGCGCGCTATAGCTGTACTCGAGACAGGCCGATTGTCGGCCCAGCCACGGGTGTCTTTCACAATACCTTTGAGACCTACTTCAAAACAAATCGATGACTGGGGACTCCGGATCAAATCTTTTGGTGTGCATGAGCGAAAGTCTTCCGGGCTCGATTACAGCGATGTCCCAGCGTTCGCAGCGGTCTTGCCGGAGTTGAGACGTTATCTGCAGCTCTCAGCAAAGGAGAACTTGACTCTGATGGCATGTACACCAGATACGCTTACTCCTGCTGACACGAATCTCGCGCCACTCGAGCACATTGGCACGCCTTCCAAGCTATGCTACACCGACGAACAACCTTTGCACATCATAAATCTTCCCAGCGTGCATGCTGTTTCAGAACTGTTGCCACCAGAGAACCAGCCTCTAAGTGCACGCCGCTTCCGACCTAACATTTTCGTGACTGGAGCACCGGCGTTCTCGGAGGAGACGTGGAAAAGGTTCCGGGTATTGCCTAAAGGAACTCGGTCGAAGCCTGTCGCACCACCCTCGATGTCTGTCGTTTGCCGCACGGCAAGATGCACCATGCCAAATGTGGAGCCACACTCAGGCCAGATCTCATACGAGGATCCTCCGCCTGGTAGGAAGAGAGGAAAGCCTCAGCCAAGCACGACTTTTGCAGAACATCGTATGGTCGAAGACAAGCAAGTCAACCCGATCGCCCTTGGCTATATGGGTATGCACTGTGTGATCGAAGACTCAACGTTTGGCGATGAGGAAGTGTATGTTGAAGTTGGCGACGAGATCGAAATCTTTGAGACTGGGATTCATCGTTGGGGCTCCACAGCTCAAGATTACTGAGGCGTGTGGAGGTACTGTGTTTGTTTTTGCGGCATGAATTTTGTCCGCCTCGCCTTACTCACGTCTGTTGACGGTGTGTTGTCGTTGGTTAATACAGTATACACATTGGTGCTGAGAAACACATGAAACCATTTGTGAGTGAAGGTTGGGCCGAAGTGTATCATCGAGATACCAAGCAGATGCAGTCTCAGTGCAAGTCCTAGAGGCGATGATACTATACTGAAAATCTCTTGGATAGAGATCTGGCACTAGGAGTTACCGAACAGCCGTTGGGCGTACATTGCAGTATGCATGGATTATCGTCAGTCTGGGCAGAAGGCAGGCAGCGTACCATCCGATCCATCCAAGCCATCGTAAGCCTGTTCGCTGGTTTCAGAAGAAGGGCAAGGAGCTGAAAGTGGAAGGCGGTCCTCGAGTGGTCATCCCAACCCTCCGTTACGAAAAGTACACGGCGTTTGCGAACCGCTTTGCATATTATTTACCGCGCTTACTGGTATCCAAGCGATCCTTGGCCCCGCCACCGGACGTGTGGTGTGTGTCCTGTGCCGTGTGTGCATCCCGGCCACCAACTTGATAACAGCTTACACCAATGGCGTTTGCAGAAGAAAGCTGGTTGCCTCTTCACTGCACAAAGCTACACCGGTTTCACCAGCAGCTGACATGACTGGAGGCTTCGTCTTCGGCGCATACACATGTCGCGACGAGCACAAGGCTGGATAATTGGAAGTGAGATGTCATACATCCTCGCGTGGCGAGCCTGCCTGTTAGCCGAGTCATCACTGCCAGCACTTCATGGATGAGTCAAGATCATATGAACCCGCTAATCGTACGCTCAGTACAGCCTCTGACTCTCAGTATTGTGGATCCAGTACATTGGCAAAGCAGCAGTTGAGCGGATCTTACACGACAATCCCGTCAGTCCTCAGTTGTCACATGTCTTCGACGTACATGTCCTTGAACTCAGTCAAGGAAAGCCGTGTCTGGTGACTACTTTGACACCTGCGTGTGGCGTTTTACTTGTCAGATGTAGCCTTCTCGGCGGCATACTCGTCTCACCGAGCGATCGATAAAACGTGCCACTACTAGTGGTGTACTGCGATAGGCCCTAAGTTGTCTACTTCTGGATTCACACGACGGGCTCTCGGCATCGAAGATAGCGATCACGCAAAACCACTGAGCTGTAGTGAACACCGGGACTCAAGGCTGGAGGATCTGTCCTTAAGCGTCACAATATGGAGCAGCGAAGCTTGTAGTACTCCGATTCGCAGACCAAACATAAATAAGGTGACATGTCCGTCAGCCGCATGCGGCGCATCGCATTCCTCTTTCCCATACTCTTACACTTCCTTCGACGCTGCTGAAACACGTACGCCATGGCAGCCACTGCAGAAGCTGGCAAAGCGAGACACAAGCTCAAACAAGGCCTTGCAAGGGGACTTGTCGCGGGATATCCGAACAGGAAAGAATACGTGCCTCGAGGCTGTTTTCAGCAACAAGTCACGCGAACTACGATCAGGCGATGCCTACCAGATGCCCAAAAAGAGCTCTTGGACTTTGTCTCGACCAGCGCCACAAAGATCTTCGCGATCTTGTTGTATGGCTGTTTTCTTCCGGACGGCATCAGCCTCGAGTCTGCGTTGCAGACGTGCAGAGACGGGCGCCTAACCGACTCTAAGCTCCCACTTCCGCGGTATCCTGAGGATTGTGTCTGTGACGAAGAACGAGATTTCTGTCGACATGCCATGGTCCGGTACATCCAAGGGGAGTGGGAGGTGTACGGATGGAAACAATTCTTCGCCCACCAGTGGATGTTCCTCGCGGTCGAATTTGAGGCCGGCAAATTCGACTACGATCTGGACGAAGAGTGTATCCTGCCGATCAAGTTACGTGAGGGTCACAGTGCAGGCGCTTTCGGCGATGTCAGGGAAGGGGAGCTGAATCCAGATCATGCAGGGGAGTCCGGACCGGTAAGTCGAGCGATCTCCGAAATGTTGATAGCTGCTGATTGCGGGACTCACAGAGTGGCGGACCTCGCCTGGTAGCGATAAAAGAGTTCAAGAACATCTACGAGAGCGATCACCAGGGCTTGGACGCACGCCGCGCATGGCAAATGGAGTCCGAGAACCTCCGCGAGCTGAGCGCGCAGAATCATCCACATCTCGTCCACAGGATAGCAACTGTCACTCACGGCAAAAGATTTCTGATATTGTCCGACTGGGCGAACGGTCATGACTTGAAGGATTTCTGGAAGCAGACACCGAAGCCTGTTGTCAGTGTGGCACTGGTCCGGGAGGTTGCCGCGCAGTTGTGTGGCCTCGCAAGCGCCATTGAGCTCATGCACCACGGTTACGACACGGGTAACCTATCACGGGGCAGCTCACACTCCCCTCCTCCGCCTGTAATCTCCACGCCAGTCGCCACGCCAATTGTCATCAGCATCGATGCTGATGACGATGGCGCAACGGAGATAGGCGCCGCGGGCGAAAATCTAAGTTGGCGACACGGAGACTTGAAGCCAGAGAACATACTCCGCTTCCGCAAGCTCAATGAGCTGATCGGGACACTTTGCATTTCAGATGTTGGTTTGGCGAAGCGACACGTAGTGGCAACAGGGTTTCGGAAGCTTGCCTCAACATCGAAATTTGGGACAGTAGCCTATGAACCACCCGAGGCGGTGACAAGGCTGGATTCTCCAAGATCCAGGCTCTACGATATCTGGTCTTTCGGATGTATCATGCTAGAGTTCGTCGTATGGCTACTATACGGTCATGGAGGACTGGACGACTTCTGGAAGCTTCCCAAAGAGAAAAAAGGAACTCTCTTTTGGTCACCGCGAGACGTAGAGCCGCACGCAGTAGTGAATCAGTCCGTGACACAACTGATGGACAAGATACTGTCAACCAATGCCGCGTGTCGATCGCCGAGCGCCGTCGGTGATCTTCTACTTCTGGTCAAAAACAAAGTCCTTGTACCGGCTCTGCCTGGTGATCGCACAGCACCGTCGCAGCGGCGACGCATCTACGCCGGTGAATTACTGGAGGCACTCCAGGAGATAACGAAGAAGTGCGAGACCCCGGAATACTGTTGTCCTGGACCGTTGGAGCACAATGCACGCCTGCCTACCGTCTCGCAGTGGAAAAATACTTCCGACACTCTTCATATTCCCCTGACAACGCATGGCAATGGAACGAAGAACCTTCAAGTCCCTTCGGGTGCAGCAATGGCGCAACGAGTATAATTCGGTAGTGCTTCTTGCACCATGCTTTTGCTGACATAATTGCGCAGGAGGTAAGCCCAGTCCCGCATTTTGCATAGCATGACTTCTTCTATGACCATGGCTGATGATTAGGACAAGACAGTAGGTCAATGGCGAATACATTCCCGAGCTCTAACTGACTGAGCATAGTATGTAGGCAGCGCTATATCCTGTTCGCTAGTTCGAGTACTCGCTAACCGCAATCTTTGGGACAAAAGTACCACCAGCCCGTATGCAAGATTGACATTACATCACACACCAAATTAGTCTAGCTCTGATCGATCTGTTAGCTCAACCGAGACGACTGGGTATTCCATCTAGACGAGGAATTCACCGCCAATTTCTTGAATGCAAATCCAGTCATAAGACACCGCGCCCTTGAGTCAACAGGCATGACTCTCTGCCAGCAGTGTTCGCACGCAGTGCAACAGCCGTTGTTTGACTTCAAAACAACTCTGGATAACCTTCATAATACTTCTGTACAGTGCGGCCTTTGTCAGATTCTTCTCGGAGTTATGGACAAAAGACTTCCGAGAGAAATGTTGGCAGTACCTCTGCGGATCCAGAGGAAAGGCTCCAAGCTCACAGTTCAGCGAGGATCATACCCTTACAGACGACTCACGATCAGGCGACTCCCAGGTATGAAAGCGCACAATATCCACATGCTCGGTCTCTGAGGACTAACATCCAGATGTAACGGCAGAAACCGAAAAACGCAACTTGCCCAACGATATTCAGACCGGCATGTCTTCTTTGTGCAAGATTACCGAGCCCGAATACTCGCAATTGCTGCTTGCGTGGCTGCGAGATTGCGACGCAAATCATGCCGAGTGCCTCAAAGACACCGGTCTGAATGGTTCCAGAGCGAACGACTACCCAGCGAGACTTATTGCCATTGAAGATGACTGTGTACGGTTGGTCCGCACCATCGATCTCGAAGCCAGCAACTCGGAACCCCTGAGATACCTTGCTCTCTCGTATACTTGGGGTGATAAGGATGTTCATCAACGTTATTTCACTACCGTAGACACCGTCGAACAGCACTGCAAGGCCATACCTACACAATCGCTTCCGAACCTGTTTGTCGATGCCTTGACGATAACGAGACGCCTAGGGATCAGGT
>Ga0265797_10005495_pt1 | contig 18480 bp, 19 predicted proteins | sample P2T30metagenome_FD_192433 | JGI IMG/M metagenome (GOLD analysis project Ga0265797, IMG submission 192433) | Plant litter microbial communities from East Loma Ridge, Irvine, California - P2 T30 | ecosystem: Environmental > Terrestrial > Plant litter > Unclassified | place: USA: California... | reverse complement strand
CGGTCGAGAAGCCGCGCGAGTACAGCAGGTCGCCGGTCTTGGCGTCGACCACTTCGACCCGGTTCTGGCCACGGTTGGTGTCGTCCAGATTGCGCGCCAGGCTGCCCGGCCAAGGCAGCGGTTCGATCACCACGCGCTCGATCGCGTAGGTGTCCTGCAGCGCGTTGCCGCCATGGGTGTAGTCGAGACGGACCGTGGCCGGTTGGGCGGCGTGCGTTAGTGGAGAAGCAAAACCTATTAACAGCAGCCATGCAACGATATGGATCAAAGTACTCAACATCAAAAATCCTCAACGATAGATCGCAATATTGTAGCCAGTGCGGGCATTAGTGAGGCACCTATTCCAATGCACATTGACGTACATTTGAACATTTCTCCATTACAAGGAATTGATCATGGCTGAGGCAGATGTCCATCAGGAAAACGATTTGGAAATCATTGAGATATTGGGGAGACTCCACCATGCTTTCCTTCACTGTATAGGCAACAAAACATTGAAGGCCGCATTCCTTCCACAGCCTATTCGTTGGCACACGGTTGCCCTATGGCTCGCTACAATCGCCCCGCCGGGAGCTGCATTTTTCCTGCAAGCTACGATGGGGGAACAGTGGGGATGGCTAGCGATCGCTGTCGAAGTCGTTCTAATGTTCTGTGTCTTATTTCCACTAGCAAAATACTGCATTCAACGCGGGCTCCCACAAGAGCATCGAGTTCTTGGGATTACCGGAGCAGATACGTCGCACGCGACATCACTACATCTTCCTCTTTTGAAGCTCCTGTTTTTCAAGCGTTATGTTGACGGGCGTATTAACCTCAACCACTCGCATGTCAAACGCTGCATCGAATTCTTGGAACTCAGCACGAAAGATGCACTACCATCGTGGAGCAACTACTTCCGCCATCCGATTCCCATACTCCTCATCAGCAGCTTTTTTGTACTCATCAACGCATACCTGTCGAAATGGCTTACTTCTCCAGATATCCAGATTCAGACATTTTTCACTCTAGGCCTGTTATTTGTCTGTGAATCGCCACGAGTTTCCTAGACACTCGCGAGCCGCTTGAAATACTGCTTTTCATACTCGACCGGCGACAGGTCATTGCTAAAGCTGTGCCGGCGCTTTGGATTGTAAAACATCTCGATGTAATCGAAGACATCCTGCTTTGCTTCTTCCCGGGTGCCGTATGTATTGCGTCTGATTCGCTCCCTTTTCAGGAGCTGAAAGAAGCTCTCGGCTACTGCGTTATCGTGGCAATTCCCACGCCGGCTCATGCTCTGCTGCAGGTTATGCGCATCCAGGAAGTCGCGCCAGTCGTAGCTGCTGAATTGGCTGCCCTGATCGGAATGCACCATCACCGTATTCTTGGGCTGCCGACGCCAGACGGCCATCAAGAGCGCATTCATTGCCAGCTCGCGATCGATGCGTGAACTCATCGACCAGCCGACCACCTGACGCGAAAACAGGTCCAGTACAACGGCCAGATAGAGCCAGCCTTCATAAGTGCGGATGTACGTGATATCTGTCACCCAGACCCGATTCGGTTCCTGCACGTCGAACTGGCGCTGAAGATGGTTAGGCGCCACCAGCGAAGGTGCGCCGCCGCGTTTGTATTTGCGCCTGGCGTAGCCGGTTTGCGAACGAATCCCGGCCGACCTCATGAGACGGTGGACGCGATTGACGCCGCATTGCTCACCGAGCTCGCGCAGATCGTCGCTGACCTTGCGATAGCCGTACACGCTGCCGCTTTCCAGCCATGACTCCTTGATCGGCACGAGTAGGCGCTTGTCTTCTCTGGCTCGCTCGCTTTCAGGGTTCAGGCGCCAGGCATAGAAGCCGCTCGGATGCACCTCAAGCACTTTGCACAGCCGGCGCACGGGGAATTGGTCCTGTAACTGAGCAATTAAGGTGTACCTTACCCGGACGTCTTGGCAAAGTACACCGCGGCCTTTTTCAATATGTCACGCTCCTCCGTGACGCGCTTGAGCTCGGCCTTCAGGCGCCGCATCTCGTCTGACTGAGCATCGACAGCCTTGCGCTCCGCCTCGGGCACGCCGTAGCGCTTCGTCCAGGCGTACAGGCTATGGATGCTGACTCCGAGCCGTGCCGCTACTTCGCTCGCCGGGTGACCACGCTCCGCCACTTGCTTAACTGCCGCAATCTTGAATTCCTCCGTGTACCGCTTTCCGCTCATGCCTTCTCCTTGTGCCAACATTATGGCTCAGGAGTGTCTACGATAGTCGTGGCGATTCACTGGTTACTTGGACTGGGCTTCATGATCGCCAGTTGGAAATCTTCTGAATCGGAGACACGCTGGCTGCTATTACGGACTTTACGTTGGCTCGAGTTGATGATGCGCCCTAAAGACCTGCCAAGATAATGACACGCACCTGCCGACCTCATCGATACTGATACAACGGCCGCTGCACCACGATCGGCCGGATGTCGAGTCGCACGTTATAGACCGAATAGGCTTCACTGAACGCCGACTGGTAGCCCACGCTCTCGCCCACCCGACTGAGTTTGAATTCAAACCCCAGGTCGGGCCGCTCGGCATTCGGGCTGTCAAGCGACAGGCCGATCGCATCGGCCTGGTCGCTGTCGATCAGCTTGGCCATCAGGTCGACCACCGTGCCGTTGCCGAGGATATCGGCCGAGAACAGCGGGCCGCGCCAGTACGGCTTCTTGGTGTCGACCTTGCCGTGCGCCTTCTCGGGCGCCGGGGTGAAGGTCTTGGTCGCCAGGTTGAAGCGGTCGCCATTGTCGAGGTAACTGAGGCGCCCGTTGGCGAGATTGAAGCTGCCGTCGCGGGTCGCGGCTTCGCTCAGGTCGACCAGCAGGGCGCCGCGATAGCCGATCACCTCGACGTCGCGCTTGGGCCCCACCACCATCGCCGTGTTCTCGTCGATCCCGAGGCCGATCTTGTAGCCCTTGGCCAGCATGGCCGGCAGCATGCGCGCGAAGCGTCCGCGCACCAAGAGGTGCTGGTCGATGAAGACGTCGTCGCCGATGAAGCCCAGGCCGCGCGTGATCTGGCGGCCGTCGTCGACGCCGTGCTGCAGGGTCGACAGGATCGAACGCGGATGGCCGAACATGGTGCTGCTCATGATGGCGGCGCCGGCGCTGGAACCGGCGATCACGCCGCCGCGCCGGTACATGTCCCACAGGGCGTCGAGCACTTGCGTGTTGCTGCCATCGGGCCGGCGCAGCACACCCGTGATGCGGCCCTGGTCACCGCCCGAGAAATAGGCACCGCCGGCGGTGCGTACCGCTTCGGTCAGCTTGGGATCGTCGGCAGCGCCGCGCACATCGGCGCCCTCCAGGTGTTGGGCGACCGGCACGAAGAAGGCATCGGCACCGTAGCGGTTCAGGCGTTCGACCAGATAGTTCCCGGCGCGTTCAGGGCTGGCCGAGGCGGAAGCGAACACGGCAATGCGCGCGCCTTTTCCACCCGCGAGCTGGACAATGCGCTCCCACACGGCATCGTTATCGGCGCGCAAGGCGCCGCCAATGATGACGAGCGAGCCTTTCGGCGCTACCGGTTCTTTGTCGGCGGCATGGCTGGCGCTACCGGCCAGCAATGCCAACACAAGCATGGCACCCACGATGAATCGGAACATAGGACTTCCCCTGATGAGCCATCAGCGTAAGCCTGATTCCAGATTCACGTCGCCATGTTGAGTGCGCTCAGGATAAATAGATGTTGGGAAAGTAACGCTCCATCAATGTCTCTGGACGCAACGGTGGGGTAAAGCCGAAGCGCGCGTACAGGCCATGCGAGTCGGCAGTGGCCAGGGTAAAACGGCGCAATTGCTGCAGGCTGGGGTGGCGGAGTACCACGCCAACCAGTTGCTTGCCATAGCCGCGCCCACGGTATTCGGGCACGACGAACACGTCCACCAGATTGGCGAACGTGGCGTAGTCGGTGATCACGCGTGCGAATGCGATCTGGCGGCCATCAAGGTAGCCGCCGAAGCACAGCGAGTTCTCGATGGCGCGCTCGACGATCGGACGGGATATGCCTACAGCCCAGGTCGACTGCTCGCTGAGGAAGCGGTAGATCAGCGGGATATCGAGCTGGGACTGGTCAGTACTGACCTGAAAGCTGGAATCGTTCGTAATCATAAGGCTTGCAATGCTGGCAAAAAAACCATTCTAGCGCCGTTTGGCCTTCGCATCTGCTCCGATTGGGTCCAATGACCGTCTTTTTTTCGCTTCCTTTCTCAGGGTAATGTGCCTGTCGGATGGCATAGCGGCGACGCGGTTTATAATCGTCGGATCCTCAACCGGAATTCCACCATGACCGAACAATTCTCCAAAAAAGCCGAAGCCTGGTCGGCCCGCTTCTCCGAACCCGTTTCCGATCTCGTCAAGCGCTACACCGCGTCGGTGTTCTTCGACAAACGCCTGGCGCAATTCGACATCCAGGGCTCGCTGGCGCACGCCGAGATGCTGGCGGCCCAGGGCATCATCAGCGAGCACGACCGTGCGGAGATCGAACGCGGCATGACGCAGATCCGGTCCGAGATCGAAGCCGGCAGCTTCGAATGGCTGCTCGACCTGGAAGACGTGCACCTGAACATCGAAAAACGCCTGACCGAACTGGTTGGTGACGCCGGCAAGCGCCTGCACACCGGCCGCTCGCGCAACGACCAGGTCGCTACCGATATTCGCCTGTACGTGCGCGCCGCGATCGACGATATCCTGGCCCTGCTCGCCGGCCTGCGCGGCGCGCTGACCGACCTGGCCGAGCGCCATGCCGACACCATCATGCCCGGCTTTACCCACCTGCAAGTGGCGCAGCCGATCACCTTTGGTCACCACATGCTGGCCTATGTTGAAATGTTCGGCCGCGACGCCGAGCGCATGCAGGATGCACGCCGCCGCGTGAACCGCCTGCCGCTGGGCGCCGCCGCCCTGGCCGGCACCACCTTCCCGATCGACCGCCTGCGCGTGGCCAAGACCCTGGGCTTTGACGACGTCTGCCACAACTCGCTCGACGCTGTGTCAGACCGCGACTTCGCGATCGAGTTCACCGCCGCCGCATCGATCCTGATGATGCACGTGTCGCGCTTCTCGGAAGAGCTGGTCATGTGGATCAGCCCGCGCATCGGCTTCATCGATATCGCCGACCGCTTCTGCACTGGCTCGTCGATCATGCCGCAAAAGAAGAACCCGGACGTGCCGGAACTGGCGCGTGGCAAGACCGGTCGCGTGTATGGCCACCTGACCGGCCTGCTGACCCTGATGAAAGGCCAGCCGCTGGCCTACAACAAGGACAACCAGGAAGACAAGGAACCGCTGTTCGATACCATCGACACGGTCACGGACACGCTGCGCATCTTCACCGACATGGCGTCCGGCATCACGGTCAAGGCCGAGAACATGCGCGCTGCCGCGCTGCAGGGTTACGCCACCGCGACCGACCTGGCCGACTACCTGGTCAAGAAAGGCTTGCCGTTCCGCGACGCCCACGAAGCCGTGGCGCATGCGGTGCGCGCCTGCGACGTGGCCGGCTGCGACCTGTCCGAGATGTCGCTCGAGACACTGCAGGGCTTTTCGCCGCTGGTCGGACAGGACGTGTTCGACGTGCTGACCCTCGAGGGCTCGGTGGCGGCGCGTGACCACGTGGGCGGCACCGCGCCGAACCAGGTGCGCGCGGCAATCGTGCGCGTGCGCCAGCAGCTGGCCGAGTAAGCTTGTTCCCGCAAAGGCGGGGACCCAGGTTCCTCGCCGAACGCGGGCCGACGCTTCTCGCGTATCGGCCCGCTTTTCATTTCCACCTTCAACTGACGAATCAATGACCGCCCTGCCCGCACGCGATTACGCCGCCTTCCTGTTCGACATGGATGGCACCATCCTCACTTCGATCATCGCCGCCGAGCGGGTCTGGGCCAACTGGGCGCGCAGCCATGGGCTGGATGTCGATGTGTTCCTGCCGACCATTCACGGCAAGCGTTCGGTCGACACGGTGCGCGGCGTCGGCCTGCCCGATATCGATCCGGTCGCCGAAGCGCACCGCATCACCCTGGCCGAGATTGAAGATGTGGAAGGCATCGAGGCGATCGCCGGCGTGGCCGCATTTCTCGCCACCCTGCCAGCGGATCGCTGGGCCATTGTCACTTCGGCCCCGCGTGCGCTGGCCGAGGCGCGCATCGCCGCGGCCGGGCTCCCGGTGCCACCCGTGATGGTGGCGGCGGAAGACGTTGAACGTGGCAAGCCGGCGCCGGATCCGTTCCTGCTGGGCGCCGCGAAGTTGGGGATGCGCCCGCAGGAATGCCTGGTGTTCGAGGATACGCTGGCCGGCCTGCAGTCGGCCGAGGCGGCCGGGATGGACAGCATCGTCGTCACCGCGACCCACCACCAGCGGCTTGAAACGAAGGTCACGGGCGTGCCTGACTATGACGACCTGCGCGCGATTCGCACGCCGGAAGGTTTGCTGCGGCTGCAGCGCACGCGCTCCTGACATACACCTCGACCGTAAGGAGCCGCATGCAGCGCTATGCAAATCGAAGTGGCAAGTCTGGCGTGATTGCGTATGTATTGGGCGCCAACTCGATCACCGTCGAGTTCAACGGCGGCGATCGCTACTTGTACAACGAAGAAAGCGCCGGCGCCCATCATATCGCCCGGATGCGGGAACTGGCTGAGGACGGACGCGGCCTGTCGACCTACATCAGCCAGCATGTCCGCGACTGCTATGCGCGCAAGTTGCGCTGATCCGGTCCGAATAACTGGATCGACGCTTCACGCACGTTTCAATACCAGCGTCAGGATGTCATAGCTCGCCACCAGCTCATCGCGCTGGTTGGTGACCTGCACATCCCACGCCACCACACCCTGCCCCCTTCCCTGCTCGTCCGCACGATTCCGATCGACCTTGCGCTTGCAGGTCAGGCGCGCGCGGATGGTGTCGCCGATCGCCACTGGCGCGACGAAGCGCAGGTTGTCCAGGCCATAGTTGGCCAGCACCGGGCCCGGCGCCGGCGACACGAACAGGCCAGCCGCCGCCGACAGCACGAAGTAGCCGTGCGCGATGCGCTGGCCGAACTGCGTGTCCCTGGCCGCGATCTCGTCGAAGTGCATGTAGAAGTAGTCGCCCGAGACGCCGCCGAAGTTGACGATGTCGGCCTCGCTCACCGTACGGCGGTGGGTCAAAAGCGAGTGGCCCATTTCCAGGTCTTCGAAGTAGCGGCGGAACGGATGCAGCTCGCTTTCCTTGACCGCGCCACCGCGCACATATTCTCCGGTGACGGCGCCGAGCATGGTCGGCGAACCCTGCACCGCCGCGCGCTGCAGGAAGTGCTTGACGGCGCGGATGCCGCCCAGCTCTTCACCGCCACCGGCGCGGCCCGGACCGCCGTGCTTCAGCTGCGGCAGCGGCGAGCCGTGGCCGGTGCTGTCGACGGCCGCTTCGCGGTCCAGGATCAGCACACGGCCATGCGAGGCGGCGACGATCGGCACCGCATGCGCCGCGATCTCCGGGTCTTTGGTGGCAAACGTCGTCACCAGGCTGCCCTTGCCGCGCGCGGCCAGCGCCAGCGCTTCGTCGATGTCGCGGTAGGTCATCAGGGTGCTGACCGGGCCGAATGCTTCCACGTCGTGGACGGCGTCGTTGTCCATCGCGTTACGGCACAGCAGCAGCGTCGGCGAGAAGAAGGCGCCGCTGGCGACGTTGTCGCCGACCGGGTTGAAACCGTCGCGCGCGCTGAACAGCACTTCGTTGCCGCGTGCAAGCAGTTCGACCCGCTCGCTCACGTCGCGGTGCTGGTCCATCGAGGCCAGGGCGCCCATGCGCACGCCCTCGACCTTCGGATTGCCGACCGTGATCTTGGCCAGGCGCGCCCGCAGGCGCTCGCCGACCGCGTCGACGTGCTGCTCGGGCACCATCACGCGGCGGATCGCGGTGCATTTCTGGCCGGCCTTACCGGTCATCTCGCGCGCCACTTCTTTCACGAACAGGTCGAATTCTTCATCGTCGGGCGACACATCCGGGGCCAGGACCGCGCAGTTGAGCGAGTCGGCTTCGGCGGTGAACGGTACTGATTGGCGGATCAGGTTCGGATTGACGCGCAGCTTGGCGGCGGTATCGGCCGAGCCGGTGAAGGTGACGGCGTCAAAGCCTCCCAGGCGATCGAGCAGGTCGCCGGTGCTGCCGATCACGAGTTGCAGCGCGCCGGCCGGTACCAGGCCCGACTCCATCATCATCCTGACCACGGCGTGGGTCAGGTAGCTGGTGGCGGTGGCCGGCTTGGCGATGCAGGGCATGGCGGCCAGGAAGCTCGGCGCGAATTTCTCGAGCAGGCCCCAGATCGGGAAGTTGAAGGCGTTGATGTGCACCGCCACGCCGCCGCGCGGCACCAGGATGTGGGTGCCGGAAAAGCCACCGCGCTTGCCCAGCGCCATGGCCGGGCCTTCGTGCAGCACGTTCGACGACGGCAGCTCGCGCGAAGCCATGCTGGCATAGGCGAACAGGGTGCCGATGCCGCCTTCGACGTCGACCCAGCTGTCCTGGCGCGTGGCGCCGGTCAGGTGCGAGATCTCGTACAACTCTTCCTTGCGCTCCATGAGGTACAGGGCCAGCGCCTTCAGGCATAGTGCGCGCTTCTGGAAGTCGAGCGCCATCAGGCTCTTGATGCCGGTCTTGCGCGCAAAGCCCAGGGCTTCGTCGAAATCGATTTTCTCGGCATGCGTGTGATAGATCAGCGCGTTGTCGAGGGCGCTGTGCAGCGCGGTATGCGATTCCTGGCCGTGCCAGCGGCCGGCGATCAGGCTTTGCAAAGTAGGGATATTGCCCATCTCTTGTCTCCTCAGTTTGTCTCGTCAGGCTTTCGGCTTGTGCATGCCGTCGGCGTTGAATGCGATCGGCTGGCGGCCTGGCTCGACCTCGGTCAGCGCCTCGACTTCGCGCATGGTCTGCAGCGAGCGCACGGCCAGCTCGTGGTACTGGCGGGTGCCGAAGCTCTTCCATGCAAGGTCTTCATCGGTCAAGCCGCGCATTACCTTGGCCGGCGTGCCCATCACCATCGAGCGCGGCGGGATCACCATTCGTGCCTTCACGAAGCTCATCGCGGCCACGATCGATTCTTCGCCGACCACGGCCTTGTCCATCACCACCGCGTTCATGCCGACCATGGCGTTGCGCTTGATGCGGCAGCCGTGCAGCACGGCGCCGTGTCCGATGTGGCCGTCGACTTCGACCACCGTGTCCTCGCCCGGAAAGCCATGCATCACGCAGGTATCCTGCAGGTTGGCGCCTTCTTCAAGAATCAGGCGGCCGAAGTCGCCGCGCAGCGAGGCCAGCGGACCGATATAGCAGCGCGGGCCGACGATCACGTCGCCGATCAATACCGCCGACGGATGCACGTAGGCGCTCGGATGCACCACCGGACGCACGCCGTCGATCTCGTAGACCTTGACCTTGACGTTCTCCATACCATTACACCCGCTCGACGATCAGGGCGATGCCCTGGCCGACGCCGATGCACATGGTGCACAGGGCGTAACGTCCGCAAGTGCGGTGCAGCTGGTTCACGGCCGTCATCACCAGGCGCGCGCCGGAAGCGCCGAGCGGGTGGCCGATGGCGATCGCGCCGCCGTTCGGATTGACGCGGGCATCGTCGTCCGCCAGGCCGAGGTCGCGCGTGACGGCCAGGCCCTGGGCGGCGAAGGCCTCGTTCAATTCGATCACGTCCATCTGGTCCAGCGTGAGACCCGTCCGGGCCAGCAGTTTCTTCACGGCCGGCGCCGGCCCGAAGCCCATGATGCGCGGCGCCAGGCCAGCGGTGGCCATCCCGACCACGCGTGCACGCGGCGTCAAGCCGTGGCGCGCGACAGCGTCGCTGGAAGCCAGCAACAGCGCGCAGGCGCCGTCGTTCAGGCTCGACGCATTGCCGGCCGTGACCGAACCGTCGGGCGCGACTACGCCTTTCAGCCTGGCCAATGCTTCGATGCCGGTGTCGGGGCGTGGCTGCTCGTCGGTGTCCACCACGCGCGATTCGCCTTTCTTCAGATGCACCGTCACCGGCACAATCTCGTCCTTGAAGAAGCCTGCTTCATTGGCGCGCGCCCAGCGCTGCTGGCTGCGCAGCGCAAACGCGTCCTGGTCGGCGCGCTCGATGCCGAACTCGCGTGCGACGTTCTCGGCGGTCTCGGGCATCGAATCGATGCCGTATTTCGCCTTCATCGCCGGGTTGACGAAGCGCCAGCCCAGGGTCGTGTCCTCGATCCTGGCGGCGCGCGAAAACGCGCTGTCGGCCTTGCCCATCACGAACGGCGCGCGGGTCATGCTTTCGACGCCGCCCGCGATCACCAGATGCGCCTCGCCGGCCTTGATGGCGCGCGCGGCGGTGCCGACGGCGTCCATGCCGGAACCGCACAGGCGGTTGATGGTGTTGGCCGGCACGTCTTGCGGCAGACCAGCCAGCAGCGCGGCCATGCGGCCCACGTTGCGGTTGTCTTCGCCGGCCTGGTTGGCGCAGCCGTAGAACAGATCATCGACCGCCGTCCAGTCGACGTCCTTGTTGCGCTCCATGAGCGCGGCGATCGGCAGCGCGCCCAGGTCGTCGGCGCGAATGCTGGACAGGGCGCCGCCATAGCGGCCGAAGGGGGTACGGATTGCGTCACAGATGAATGCGTCGGTCATGGTCTCTCTCCTTTATTGTTTGGGGCGACGGTCGACCACGCGCCGGGCCTTGCCGGTCAGGGTGCGCTCGATGCCTTGCGGCGGCATCAGGGTCACGCGGGTGGTGACGCCGACATAGGTCTTGATGCAGTGCTGGAGTTCGCGGCCCAGCGCGTCGACGCTGTCTGCAGTCAGCGAGGCATCGCGCAACTCGCCCAGCACCTCGAGCGTGTCGAGATGACCATCGCGCGCCACCACCAGCTGGTATTGCGGCGCCAGCGCCGGCATCTTGAGGATCAGTTCCTCGATCTGGCTCGGGAACACGTTCACGCCGCGGATGATCAGCATATCGTCCGAGCGGCCTGTAATGCGGCCCATGCGGCGCATCGAGCGCGAGGTCGGCGGCAGCAAACGGGTCAGGTCACGCGTGCGGTAGCGGATGATCGGCAGCGCCTCCTTGGAGAGCGAGGTGAATACCAGCTCGCCTTCCTCTCCGTCCGGCAGCACTGCTCCGGTGTCGGGGTCGATGATCTCGGGGTAGAAATGGTCTTCCCAGATCACGGGGCCATCTTTGCTCTCGATACATTCGCTGGCCACGCCCGGTCCCATCACTTCGGACAGGCCGTAGATATCGACCGCATCGATGCCGGCGCGCGTCTCGATCTCGCGCCGCATCGCATCGGTCCATGGCTCGGCGCCGAAGATGCCGACCTTGAGCGACGACTTGGCTGGGTCCAGCCCCTGGCGCGTAAACTCCTCGACGATATTGAGCATGTACGAGGGCGTGACCATGATGATCGACGGCTTGAAGTCCTGGATCAGCTGCACCTGCTTCTCGGTCTGGCCGCCCGACATCGGGATCACGGTGCAGCCCAGGCGCTCGGCGCCGTAGTGGGCGCCCAGGCCGCCGGTGAACAGGCCATAGCCATACGAGATGTGCACCAGGTCGCCCTTGCGCCCGCCCGCGGCGCGGATCGAGCGCGCCACGACATTGGCCCAGGTGTCGATGTCATTCTGGGTGTAGCCGACCACGGTCGGCTTGCCGGTGGTGCCGGACGAGGCGTGCACCCGCACCACCTGTTCGCGCGGCACGGCGAACAGGCCGAACGGGTAGTTGTCGCGCAGCGTCTTTTTCTCGGTGAACGGAAATTTTGCCAGGTCGGACAGCGTCTTCAGGTCGCTCGGGTGGACGCCGGCTTCGTCGAACGCGGCGCGGTAGTGCGGCACGTTGTCATACGCGTGCTGGAGCGTCCACTGCAGGCGCTGCAGCTGGAGCGCCTGCAGCTCGTCGCGGCTGGCGCGTTCGATCGGCTCCAGCTCACCATCGGCGGGAATGCGTTGGACCATCTCGATCTCCTCTTTGGTTCTGTGTATCTACTCTGAGACTCAGGCGTCGACCGGCACCAGGGTGCCGGCGACGCGGTGTGACTTGCCGCGGAAAAGTGCGATCCTGCGCCCGTCCTGGTCGCTCACGGCGACGTCGTAGACGCCGGTTTTTCCTTGCAGCGCCTGCTCGACCGCCTCGGCCACCAGCACATCGCCTGGCCGGCCTGGCGCCAGGTAGTCGATCGTGCAGCCGGCGCCGACAGTGTTGAAGTTGTGCGAGTTGCAGGCAAAAGCGAAGGCGCTGTCGGCCAGCATGAAGATGTAGCCGCCGTGGCAGGTGGCGTGGCCATTGAGCATGTCATCGCGCACCTGCATCGACATGCGTGCATAGCCGGGGCGGATCTCGTCGAGCGTCATGCCCAGGCTGCGGCTGGTCGGATCGCGTTCATACATTGTGCGACCGGCAAGTTTGGCCAGCCGCATTGGATCAAGCTGCATGGAAACGCGCCCCCTGCGGATCGGCCGCCAGCTTGCGGCGCAGCAGCGGCGAGACGCGGTAGCGATCTTCGCCGTATGTCGTGGCCAGGTTCGCCAGCACGGTGACCACCTGACGCAGGCCGATACTGTCCGCCCAGGCCAGCGGGCCGCGCGGATAATTAACGCCCTTCTGCATCGCGATATCGACCGCGCGTGCGCTGCACACGCCCTGGTTGACAGCGTCGGCGGCCTCGTTGGCCAGCATCGCCACGGTACGCATCACCGCCATGCCGGGTACGTCGTCCAGGCGCGTCACGGCAAAGCCGGCAGCCTGGAACAGGCCAACCGCGGCCTGCCAGGCGCTGTCGCTGCACTGGTCGGCGCGCGCCAGCGCGATGCGGGGGCTGCCTGCGGCGTCCAGCAGCAGGTCGAACAGGACCGTGTCGCGGTGGCCGTCAACCTCGGCGCGCTCGGTGGCGCTGCGGCCGTCGGTGAGGTAGATCGCGGCGCCCTCGCAATACAGGCCGGGCGCGGCCTCGATGGCGACCGGCTCCATGCCGGCGCCGCGCAGACGTTCGACAAGCGCATCGACCACACCCGGGCCACCGGCGTAGCGCAGCGCCGTGGGCTTGATGCTTGCCGCTTCGGTCTGCGGCGCGGGCGTGGCGACTTCGTCGCCATAGCGATAGAAACCACGCCCCGTCTTGCGGCCCAGGAAACCGGCGCTGACCAGTTCCTGCTGCAGGATCGAGGGCGTGAAGCGCGGGTCGTTGTAGTAGGCGGCAAACACCGAGTTGGTGACCGAGAAGTTGACGTCGTGGCCGATCAGGTCCATCAGCTCGAAAGGACCCATGCGGAATCCGCCGCAGTCACGCAGCACGGCGTCCAGCGTTGCCACATCGGCGGCCTGCTCCAGCAGCAGGCGCAGGGCCTCGGCGTAGTACGGCCGGGCGACGCGATTGACGATGAAGCCGGGCGTCGATTTCGCGTGCACCGGGCTCTTGCCCCAGCTTTCAGCGGTGGCATAGACCGCGTTCGCGATCTCGCGCCCGGTCGCCAGGCCCTTGACCACTTCGACCAGCGCCATCAGCGGCACCGGGTTAAAGAAATGCATGCCGACCAGTCGTTCTGGGTGCGTGAGTTGCGCGCCGATCGCCGTCACCGAGATCGACGAGGTATTGGTGGCCAGGATGCAGCGCTCGCCGACGATGCCTTCGAGTTCGGCGAACAGGGCGCGCTTGGCATCCAGGTTCTCGACGATGGCCTCGATCACGAGGACGGCGCCGGCGGCTTCGTGCAGCGACCCGATCGCCTTGAGGCGCTCGCGCGCCAGGTCGGATTCGACCGCGCCCATGCGGCCCTTCTCGACCAGTTTGGCGTAGGTCTTGCCGATGCCGTCGATGGCCTTGGCGGCGGCGTCCGGACGGGTATCGAACAGCAGCACCTGGTGGCCGGCGGTGGCCGCGACCTGCGCGATGCCGGCGCCCATGGCGCCGCTGCCGATGACGGCGACCGTGCTGCCCGGGAGGATGGCGTGCATGGTCACTCTCCCTTGAAATGCGGGGTGCGCTTGGCCAGGAAGGCGGCCACGCCTTCGCGGTAATCGTGGCTGTAGCCGAGTTCGCGCATCATGTTCGCTTCCAGCTGCAGCTGGTCCTCGAGCGAGTTGGCGTAGCTGGCCTGGAAGGCTTGCTTGGTCAATGCGAGACCCTTGGTTGGCGCGGCGGCGAAGTGTTCGGCCATCGCCATTGCCTCATCCATCAGCGCTTCGTCGGGCACGCAGCGCCAGATCAGGCCCCACGCTTCGGCCTTCTCGGCGCTGAGCTTTTCGCCCAGCATCGCCATGCCCATCGCGCGCGCATGGCCCACCAGGCGTGGCAGGTGCCAGGTACCGCCGGTGTCCGGAATCAGGCCCAATTTGCTGAAGGCTTCGATGAAGCTGGCCGATTTGGCGGCCAGCACGATATCGCAGGCCAGCGCCAGGTTGGCGCCGGCGCCGGCGGCCACGCCATTGACGGCGCAGATGACCGGCAGCGGCAGGTTCTTGAGGGTCAGCACCAGCGGGGCGTAGAACTTCTCGACCGATTCGCCCAGGTCGACGCTCGGGGCGCCGGGATCGACAGCGCGATCAAGCAGGTCCTGGCCGGCGCAGAAGCCGCGGCCGGCGCCGGTCAACACCAGCACGCGCACCGATTTGTCGGCCTGCACGCGCGCCAGCGCGTCGCGTACCTCGAGATGCATGGCCTGGGTGAAGCTGTTCAGGCGGTCGGGGCGGCTCAAGGTCAGCAGCGCGATGCCGTTCTCGATCTTGAACTGGATGGATTCATAATTCATCGTTATCTCCATTATTCTCGTTATCGCTCGCACGTCATTCCCGCGAAGGCGGGGATCCAAGTCGCTTGCTATGCCACGGAGGTCAACTTGGGTTTTCGCCTGCGCGCGAACGACGGTTTTCAGGATGGTGGTTATTCGTGGATATCGAAATCGACCACCACCTTGTCGGTCACCGGGAAGCTCTGGCAGCTCAGCACGAAACCGCGCGCCACTTCGTAGTCTTCGAGCGCGTAGTTGACGTCCATCTCGACTTCGCCACCCAGCACCTTGCAGCGGCAGGTCGAGCACACGCCGCCCTTGCACGAGTAGCGCATGTCGAGCCCGGCGCGCAGGCCGGCGTCGAGCAGCGATTCCTTGTCCTTGTCCATTGTGAAGCTGGTGGCGTTGCCGTCCATGATCACGGTCACATCGGTCACATGCCGGGCTTCCGATTCAACAGTACGCGGCTTGCGTTCACGGGTCGGCGCACTGGCGGCGAACAGCTCGATCCGGATCTGCGCCTTCGGCAAACCGGCTTCCTGCAGCGACTGCGAGACGCCGTGCATCATGTCTTCCGGGCCGCAGATGAAGGCGATGTCGATGTCCTTGATGTCGATCCAGTGGCGCAGGAACTGGCTGCATTTGTCGCCGGTGATGCGGCCGTTGAACAATTCGATGTCCTGCTGCTCGCGGCTCATTACGTACACCAGGCGCAGGCGGCCCATGTACTGGTCTTTCAGCTCCAGCAATTCGTTGCGGAAGAGAACCGTCGACGAAGCGCGGTTGCCGTAGACGATGGTGAAGCGGCTTTCGGGCTCGGCCTGCAGGGTGGTCTTGACGATCGACAGGATCGGCGTGATGCCACTGCCGGCGGCGAAGGCCAGGTAGTGGCGGCTGCTGGTCGCGTCGAGCGGCACGTTGAAGTTGCCGCTGGGGGGCATCACGTCCAGGGTGGCGCCAGGCTGCAGGCTGTCGTTGGCCCAGCCCGAGAACAGGCCGCCGCTGCAGCGCTTGATCGCCACCCGCAGCTGCTTGTCCTGCACGGCCGAGCAGATCGAATACGAGCGGCGCACTTCTTCGCCGTCGATCATGGCGCGCAGGGTCAGGTACTGGCCCTGGCGGTAGGCGAAGGTGTCGTTCAGTTCAGGCGGGACGTCGAAGGTGACGGCGATGGCGTCGCGCGTCTCGTGCTTCACCTTCGACACGGTCAGTGAATGGAATTTGCTCATGCTGGCCTCAGTGGCACTTGAAATAATCAAACGGCTCGCGGCAGTCGAGGCACTTGTACAGCGCCTTGCACGGGGTCGAGCCGAATTCGCTGGTCAGTTGGGTGTGGGGCGAGCCGCAGTGCGGACAGTCGACGTCGGGCGCGGCGCGGCGGCGGATGCCGGCGTGCAGGCCGCTGATGTCGATCGCCTGCTGCACCGGCGGCGCGATGCCATAGCCTTTCAATGCGGCCTTGCCGGTATCGCTCATCCAGTCGGTGGTCCAGGCGGGCGCCAGGCGGCTTTCGATGCGCACATCCTCGACGCCGTGCGCGTGCAGGGCTTCGCTGACCGAGTCAGAGATCACCTGCATCGCCGGGCAGCCCGAGTAGGTCGGGGTGATCGTGACCACGCACTGCTCGGCCTCGAAACGCACGCCGCGCACGATGCCGAGGTCGACCACCGAGATGACCGGGATCTCGGGGTCGGCGACATCGCCGAGCCAGCCCCAGACCTGTTCGACGGTGACGTCCAGCGCGGTCATTACCAGGTCACTCCGGGATAGGCGCGCTGAAGGAACTGCATCTCGGCCAGGATGAAGCCGAGGCGCTCGCTGTGGCGGCCCTGCTTGCCGCCGCGCTGCATCCAGGCGTCTGGCGCTGGCATCGTCAGGGTGGCGTCGGCGAAGACTTCGGCCATGTGGTCGAGGGACTGCTTGCGCAAGAGGTCGGCCGCCGGGGCTACGCCCTGCTCCACCATCGCGTTGTCGACCGCGTCGTAGATGAACATCTCGCCGCTGTACATCCACAGCTCGTCGAGCGCGGCCTGCATCATGGCGCGGCTCTTGTCGGTGCCGTCGCCCAGGCGCACCACCAGGTCGCCGCTGCGGCGCAGGTGGTAGGTGACTTCCTTGATCGACTTGGCGGCGATCTCGCGGATGCGTTCATCGCTCGAGCGGGTCAGGCCGTCCATCAGGAAGTAGTGCCAGGTATCGAACAGGAACTGGCGCATCAGGGTGTCGGCGTAGCTGCCGTTGGGCTGCTCGAGCAGCAGGCAGTTGCGGTAGTCGTGGGCGTCGCGCAGGAAGGCCAGGCGGTCTTCGTCGCGGCCCTTGCCTTCGAGTTCGCCGGCGTAGGTCAGCCACATGCGGGTCTGGCCGAGCAGGTCCAGGCCGACGTTGGACAGGGCCATGTCTTCTTCGAGCGCAGGGCCCTTGCCGACCAGTTGGCACAGTTGCTGCGACAGGATCAGGGCGTTGTCGCCCTGGCGCAGCAGGTAGTCGAATTTGGCGTCCATGAATTTGTCCACGCCGAGGCTCACAGGTTCTTGACTTCTTCCGGCATCGGGAAGAAGGTCGGGTGGCGGTAGACTTTGCTGTTGGCCGGCTCGAACAGCGCTTCCTTGTCGGATGGGCTGCTGGCGACGATGTCGGCGGCGCGCACGACCCAGATCGAGACGCCTTCGTTGCGGCGGGTGTAGACGTCGCGGGCGTTGTTGATCGCCATTTCGGCGTCAGGGGCGTGCAGGCTGCCGACGTGCTTGTGGGCGAGGCCGTGCTGGCTGCGGATGAAGACTTCCCACAGGGGCCATTCTTTGCTCATTTTTTGTCTCCGTTATGCGGACGGGTAGGTCAGGCATGGTTCACAGCGTGGCGTCGGCGGCGCAGCCGCCAACCCTACGCCTGCTTGGTTTCTTATGCGACGGCTTTTTTGGCGGCTTGCTTGTCGGCGTGGGCGACCAGGGCGTCGCGGAACCATTCGCCGTCTTCCCATGCGGTGACGCGGGTGCGCAGGCGCTCGCGGTTGCAGGGGCCGTTGCCTTTCAGGACGTTGTAGAACTCGGACCAGTCGATCTCGCCGAAATCGTAGGAGCCGCGTTCGGCATTCCACTTGAGGTCGGGATCGGGCACCGTCAGGCCCAGGTATTCAATCTGCGGCACGGTCTGGTCGACCATGCGCTGGCGCAGCTCGTCGTTCGAGAACAGCTTGATGCGCCAGGCCGTCGATTGCGCGCTGTTGACCGATTCGGCGTCGGACGGGCCGAACATCATCAACGAAGGCCACCACCAGCGGTTGAGCGCATCCTGCGCCATCGTCTTCTGCTCGGGCGAGCCCTTGGCCAGCGCCATCATGATGTCGTAGCCCTGGCGCGCATGGAAGGATTCTTCCTTGCAGACGCGGACCATGGCGCGCGCATACGGGCCATACGAGCAGCGGCACAGCGGGATCTGGTTGATGATGGCCGAGCCGTCGACCAGCCAGCCGATGGCGCCCATGTCGGCCCAGCTCAGGGTCGGATAATTGAAGATGCTCGAGTACTTGGCTTTGCCCGCATGCAGGGCTCCCAGCAGCTCATCGCGCGAGACGCCCAGCGTTTCGGCGGCGCTGTACAGGTACAGGCCGTGGCCAGCCTCGTCCTGGATCTTGGCCAGCAAGACCGACTTGCGCTGCAGGGTCGGCGCGCGCGTGACCCAGTTACCCTCAGGAAGCTGGCCGACGATTTCGGAATGCGCGTGCTGCGAGATCTGGCGGATCAG